>Ga0183099_1001584_pt1 | contig 12895 bp, 13 predicted proteins | sample Biomet1_FD_127788 | JGI IMG/M metagenome (GOLD analysis project Ga0183099, IMG submission 127788) | Microbial communities from bioreactor (seeded with anoxic lake sediment) at LBNL, California, USA - Biofuel metagenome 1 | ecosystem: Engineered > Bioreactor > Anaerobic > Unclassified ... | reverse complement strand
TGTAAATCTCCTGTATTTTGACCAGAAGCAGCTGCCACGGTTTTGACTTGCCAGCCGACTGCAAAGAGCGGTAGTACCCGGATTCACCGACGTTTACAACCCGGCACATGGTATGAATGCAGAACCGCTTACGGCGCAGCGTGATGTACTCATACAACCGCTCCGGCTTTACCGTTTCCGGTCTTTGGCGAAAAAACCCAGCGCATCCTTGAGAATCTCATTGGCCTTCCGCAGTTCCGCGATTTCCTTTATTAGCCGACGTTCGTTCTCGGAAAGCGGCGCGTCACGGCGAATACCGCTGCCGACGAAGGCGTGATCTCCGAAGGCCTTTCGCTTCTGCCGCCACTCCGCCAGTGAGTAGTACGGAATGCCAAGTTGTGCCGCCGCCTGCTTCACGCCGATTTCATCGGACAGCTTGACAGCTTCTTCTTTGAACTCCTTGTCATATTTGCGCATTGCAAACGCCACCTTGTTCTTTCTTTGATTCTATCACTTTTGGGGTGTTTGTCCTCTGCACTTCTATGATATCCCTCCAATAACTATAATGCTCGAAATGCAGCTGTTAAATATCTGCTAATTCCTGAAAACCATAAAGATGGAGCATGGCACTTGCATGGCCTTTTAATGGGCTTACCACTTTCCCATCTGAAACTTTTTGAGGTACAAGATCATATTCCAAAACGAATCAAGCAGCTGCTGGAAAACGGACGCTTTATCTATGATTGGCCCGCCTATGCAAAGGCTTTTGGATATGTGACTGTCGAGCCGATCATAGATCGTGAGCGCTGTGCTGGTTATATGTCAAAATATATTACCAAGGAACTGCTAGAAACCAGTATAGGACTAAATGCCCATGTCTACTACTGTTCTCACGGCTTACAACGTGCCGAGGAACTCTATCGGGGGCAAGTCACACAAGGACTGAAAGACCCGGATTTTGAAAATGACTATGTACATATTAAAACATTTCGGACAGTTGAGGAAGTATTGCCATATTTTTGTGACAAGGAGGAACTGTAATGGAAAAGGCCATTTTAACAGCGGGGGAAGCTGCTGATATTTTGCGAATTAGCAAGAGTAAGCTATACGCTATGATTCGCGAGAATCGTATACCACATATTTCAATTGATAACCGTCAGGTTATTCCGACAGAGCAGTTAGAAGCATGGATTAAAAAGTCCGTCGTAGGAGGCTGATACTATGAGAGGAACAGTTACAAAGAAAAAAGGCCGCTGGTATATCTGCTATTATATCGGCAAAAATCCAAATGGAAAATGGAAGCAAAAATGGGAGGGCAGTTGGGAAACCAGGAGTGAGGCGGAAAAGGTGCTACGCTCCCGCATTACCAATTTAGAAAGTAGCTATGATCGAAAAGCTGACGATTCAACCTTGGCAGTATTTCTTCGTCACTGGCTTGAAGTTTATGTTCACCCTCGTCTAGCAAGGAATACTATCAATGCATATCAAATAAACGTTGAAAAGCATATAATCCCCTACATAGGCGAAATAAAGCTGAACCGCCTTACTCCGCGCGATATTCAACGGCTCTATGAAACTCTTTTGGCCTCCGGGTTATCTGGAAACTCTGCGCGGCATGTCCACAACAATCTACACAGGGCTTTGCTGTGGGCCGTTAAGCAAGAATTAATTCCCCGCAATCCAGCCGATATGGTAGACCCGCCACTCATTGAACAAAAAGAGCGGACAACCCTCACCCCAGAACAAATACCAAGGCTGCTGACAGCCTGTGAGGGCGCGTTTATCTATCTGCCGGTTATGCTGGCTGTCTCGCTAGGCTTGAGGCGTGGTGAGGCGTTGGGGCTGCAATGGGACGATATTGACTTTATTCGAAAAACAGTATCTATCCGTCATTCTGTCACTTGCGACAAAGCCGGTTTTACTTTAGGCAAAACAAAGACCAAAAGCAGCAACAGAACTCTCATGCTACCCGATGCCCTGACAGCAGCACTCCAAAAAGAAAAAGAGAAACAAGATACCAGAGCAAAGTTTATTGGACGTAGCTTTAATCCATTAAACCTCGTTTGTTGTCGGGATGATGGTTCCCCCATCACAACAAATGCATTGCAACACCAGTTTAGCGATACTCTGGAAGCCATTGAAATGCCGCACATCCGTTTCCATGATCTCCGGCATACCAACGCAACTTTAATGCTGCGAAACGCAATCCCCGCAAAAATTGTGTCCGCCATGTTAGGCCATTCCAGCATTGGAATAACAATGGACTTGTATTCCCATGTTACAACGGATATGCAAGGCGGTGCTGTCCATGTCATTGATGATCTCTTGAAGCAATGTTAGAACTTGTATTAGAACTATGCCAATAAAAGTCAAAAGCAAAGACGCGCCAAGGTAAAAGCAAAAAAACCTGTAACCATTACGGTTACAGGCTTTTCTTGTGGCGGAGAAGAAGGGATTCGAACCCTTGAAACCCTTGCAGGTTTACATGATTTCCAATCATGCGCCCTCGACCAACTAGGCGACTTCTCCATAGCTGCTCAGGAAAACTGAACGATGTGCAGTTCGCTGCCGTGCAGCAGCTTTATTATTATACCAAAACCATCTAAAATGTCAAGAAAAAAGTTTTTGACATATCGAATAAGCCAAAAGCTTGCGGAACCCGCAGGCGGTGCGGTTTCAGCTGCATCACATAAGCGCGGGAAAAGCGGAGGGACTCTGTTCCCTCCGCTTTTCGTGTTAGCGCATGTTGGAAACGAGGTTGTCCACAGTGTGATCCACGGCGACACCCAACTTTTGAATGCTTTTACCCACATGGGTTTTCATGGAGTTCTTCTCAAAGGGCATCATCATTCCCAACATAGCACCCGCAGCCATTCCGGCGCCCATGCCGAACCAAAACTCGGCATCGTTCCTCATATTCGTCACTCCTTTTGTGGTCTTGGGGTAGTATCTCACGTCCGCCTCATCTTATGCCGGAATTTTATTTGCCAAATAACACCGAATTCTATATAATAAAAAACGAATAAAAAAATGAAAGAAAAGAGGACTAGCCATGACTACCCTGTATCTAATCCGCCACGCTGAGGCCGAGGGGAACCTTTACCGGATTGCCCAGGGCCAGTGTGACAGCATCATCACCGACCGGGGGTATCAGCAGATTGCCGCTCTGGCGGAGCGCTTCAAAAATGAGAAGATCGACGCGGTGTATTCCAGCGACCTGACCCGCACCTGCATTACCGCCGGGTCCATTGCCAACACGAAGCACTTGCCCATCCAAAAGCGGAAAGACCTGCGGGAGATCTGTGTGGGTGAGTGGGAGGAAAAGACCTGGGGCGAGATTGGCATTGAGGAGGCTGAGCAGCTGGGACTGTTCACCTCCCGGCCTGATCTGTGGCATGTGGAGGGCGGAGAGACTATGGCTGCCGTCCGGGACCGGATGCTGGCTGCTTTGCGGGACATTGGGAAGAAGAACGAGGGCAAAACCGTGGCAGTATTTTCCCACGGCTGTGCATTGCGGCTGGTGCTGGGTGCACTGGAGGGCTACGAACTGAGTGAACTGGGTAAAACGCCCCACGGCGACAACACTGCCGTTTCCAAAGTGGCATACGAAAACGGAGAGCTCCGTTTGATCTACCGGGACGACAACAGCCATGTAAAAGCGCTGTCCACATTTGCCAGACAGAGCTGGTGGAAGCACCCCAACGGGGTGGAGCCGGGACTGTACTTCCGCCCGGTGGAGCTGCCGGCGCAGGCGGAGATTTTAACCGCCTGTGTCCGGGATGGTTGGACCGCTGCGGGCGAGACCCGGGACTTCGATGCGGACGTCCTTTTGCGGGAGGCCGCGAAGCGGCCCACACTGAGCGCCTATATAGAGGGGGAGCCCGCGGGTATCTTACAGCTGAACCCGGAGAAGGAGGCGGCGGAGAAAGTCGGCTGGATATCCCTCTACTGCATGGAAAAGCCCTGCCGGTCCCGGGGTCTGGGTATCCAGATGCTGGGACAGGCTGTTTTGCGCTACCGAGCCATGGGAAGGGATAGACTGCGCCTCTCCCTTCGGCGAAGCAACGAGTCCGCGCTGCGCTTTTTCTCTCAGTATGGTTTTTTCCCCGCGGACGACGGAGCGGCAGGGCGGCTGATTCTGGAAAAAGATATCCGCGCCAGAGAATGGAGTCCGGAGTTGGCCTGACTGCGAGGTTCTTACTTGTTCCGCGATGGAAAGCGCCGGGCGCATCGGCCCAATTCACAGCTTTCAGCCTAAATTTTACAAGCGCAGCTATAAACTTATTTCGGTAATTAGTCGAAATATACATAGGAGTGTTTAATTGTAGGCAACGCAGGGTGCCGAATAGGACTCGATCTTAAGGAAACAAACGATTCGATTCTTATTGCGAAGGAGTGTTGTATAATGTTAGACAGAGAGAGGCAGAAAGAATCTACGCACGGTAGGGAACTGAAAAAGCAACATCTGACACTGCGGATTCCGGTCATTGTGGCAACAGCGGTTCTGGTCATTATGGCAATCTTGGTCCTTTGCTTTAACATTCTGTCCAGGAGTACCGTCACGGATCTTACAGACAAGGAACTTGGGTACATTGCCAGTCAAAATGCGCAGACGGCCAATTTGTATCTGGAGAGCATGGACGTGTATGCAGAGGCTCTCGCCGATGACGTGCAACGGTATCAAAGCTTTGATCGGGAAACGGCTGAGCCATTGATTATCCAGTCGCTGAAGGACGCGGTGAATTCCGGACGTATCTTTTCCGCATATTATGCTTTTGAGCCAAATGCATTTTACCCGGATACCCCGGATGGGCTATCCTATTACGCCTATCAGGATAGTGGAAGCATCACGGTCGATATCGGAAACGACTATGCGGTCTATAAGGACGGCGATTATTATGCTCCCACTAAGGAAAACCTGCAAACACATATCACCGCGCCGTACAGCTATCAGCTCTCCTCCGGCGAAACCGTCTGGCTGATTACACTCAGTACACCTATAATTGACAACGGCGGACATTTTCTTGGCGTTGCTAACTGTGACATTCAGTCCGAGAGCATCGGTACACTGAACTATACCACCGGCGGCTATTCCACAGCATATAGCTGCGTTATGGACAGCGCTGGCACATATATTGCACACACCTGCGATGATTCCATAATCGGAACGCAGGAGACGTCCGCGTCTCTGACGGATGCGCTGCCTGCCATTTTGAGCGGAGAGAATATCGTTAAGGAGATTTCCAATACCTATTTTGGTAATAGCGACGCGCTTGTCATCTATCAGCCGATTACGCTGGAGGGTACAGATCTGAACTGGGTGAGTTCGTTTGTGGTCAACAAGTCCGAGGTATACGCCTCTGTGTCGTCGATTACCATTGCGCTGATAATCTTTGGACTGATCGGTATTGCCGTACTTGCGCTGCTGTGCTTCATGATCATCCGGAAGTCGCTGGCACCCATCACGCCGCTGATGCGGCTGGCTGAGAAAATGGGGCGTTATGATCTGTCCGAAGATGCCAAGCCATATCAATTTCCAAACAACGAACTGGGAGATCTGGCCGCAGTATTCCTCAGTATGTCCGATAATCTGAAGGCAATTATTTCTGACGAAGGCTACTTGCTCAGGGAAATGAGCTCTGGAAATTTTACCGCGCAGTCCAAGTGCGCGGAGCAGTATGTGGGAGAGCTGCAGAACATCTTAAATCCCATGCGTGAGATCTCTGCCACCCTAGGCAGTACACTTTTGAAGATTGATCGCGCATCCAATCAGGTTTCCGACAACGCGGAGCAGGTCTCCGCCGGCGCACAGACGTTGGCCCAAGGCGCCACGGAGCAGGCATCTTCCGTGGAGGAGTTGGCAGCCACCATCTCAGAGATCTCCAATCAGATCGGCGAGACTTCTAAAAATGCCCAGGAGGCAAAGCAAAGAGTTGACGAAACCGGCGTTATGATGGGTCAGTGTGATCGGCAAATGAAGGAAATGGTTGCCGCCATGGGCGAAATAAGCGAAAATTCCCAGCAGATCGGCCGTATCATCAAGACCATCGAGGATATAGCATTCCAGACGAACATTCTGGCCTTGAACGCCGCTGTGGAGGCCGCGAGAGCGGGTGAGGCCGGCAAAGGCTTTGCCGTGGTGGCGGATGAGGTACGGAATCTAGCCAGCAAGTCGGCGGCCGCGTCCAAGGATACCGCTGCTTTGATCGAAGCTGCGGTGCAGTCTGTGACAAAGGGCGCTGGCATTGCGAACACCACCGCCTCGAATCTTGATGCTGTGGCAAAGAACTCCGGAGCTACGGCTGAGATGGTGGAAAATATCGTGAGGGCCGCCCAGCAGCAGGCCTCATCCATCGCCCAGATTTCTCAGGGCATCGAACAAATCTCCAGCGTGGTGCAAACCAACTCCGCCACCGCAGAGGAGAGCGCCGCATCCAGCGAGGAGATGTCTGCGCAAGCACAGACACTGAAGGATTTGGTGGGCCAGTTCAAACTGAAAGAGGGAATGCCTGTCTCTGCGGAGACGGCTTCCGGTGAGAGTCCGGCTGGGTCTTCGGCAAGGGCACTGGTTTCCGCGGCTGGAAAGTATTGATTTGAATTAAAAGTCCCCGCGACAGTGACCTGCACCCCAATTGTTAGACGGTATAGCACACTGCCTGACAATTGGGGGTATCATAGTCGCCATTCGGCGGTGCCGGATTTCGAAGAGCAGGGCATATTTCTTCTGTAAACTTTATTCGAGAATCATTCAAAAGAAGCGGCCGATCGCGTTTGAGATTGGCTGCTTCTTTTGATTATTGGTTTTTACGATTATAATAATGTATCATTCAAAAATGCGCCGTTTCCTTGACTTTCCGTTATACGCATATTAAACTCGCCATTATGAATATGTCTGCGGTACAGACACAACGCGGGAAGGGCGGAAGACGATGCTGATTGATCTGCACATGCACGAAAAATCCTATTCACTGGACAGTCACCTCTCCCTGGAGGAAATGGTTGCCCAGGCGCGAAAGTTGGGGCTGGACGGCCTTTGCATTACCGATCACGACAGCATGGGGCTGAGGGAAGCTGCGGAGAAATATGCGATGGCGGTGCATTTCCCCATCTTTGTGGGCATTGAGTTTTATTCGCTGCAGGGAGACATCGTGGCCTTTGGTATTCGGGACTATCCCCGCGTACGGGTGGATGCACAGGAGTTTATTGACTGCGTGCGTGCCCAGGGCGGTGTTTGCTTTGCCGCGCATCCCTTCCGGGATAATCACCGCGGATTGGCGGAAAATCTGTCTGCCGTGCGGGGACTGAATGGAGTGGAGGCGCTCAACGGCAGTACGCTGCCTGCCGATAACCAGCGCGCGGCGGATTGGGCAATCAGTCTGGGCCTGCCCCTGCTGGGCGCCAGTGACTGTCATATCGTGGAAAAGCTGGGCGTTTACGCCACCTATTTCCTCGACCGCATTACCTCGGAATCGGATCTGTGCGAAGCGATCCGTGCCGGCGCTTGCGCTCCGGCCTATCGTAAGAACTGTGCTTACGGCGTTTGGCATGCGGAGCACAAAACATTTTGGGAAGAGGGCGTAACCCCCCAGCGGGTGGTGGAATACAGCGACCTGCATCCCGCCCGGCAGACTGCTCCGGCTGCCGTATAAAGCACCGGTAGAACATTTGCAAAAGCGATCCTTCCCTTGGAAGTATAAAAATAAAGGAGAAACAATGATGAACAAGAAGGCAATCTCTTTGCTGCTGGCGGGGGCTATGGCTCTTACACTGGCAGGGTGCGGCACCGCGAGGAATAGCAGCGCCGCTTCTGCCCCGGCCCAGTCCGCTGCCCAATCCTCAGATGGGAAACTGGAGGATCAGGTGGTCATTTATTCCACCCATCCCGAGGATATGCTGGAGGAGATCTCTCAGGCATTCACGAAAGAGACTGGCGTAATGGTGGAGTACATCAACCTCAAGGGCGAACTGGCCGACCGCGTAGCCAGCGAGATGGCTAATCCGCAGGCCGACATCATGTACGGCGGCGACATGGCCACCTATATGCAGTTGGATGAGAAGGGCGCTTATACCACCTCCGCTCCCTCCTGGGCCGGTGATCTGGACAGCACCTTCAAGTCCGATGACGGCACTTGGTATGGAACCATTCAGACACCCGTCATGATGTTCTACAACACCAATCTCCTTTCGGCGGCGGATGCGCCGAAGGACTGGAGCGACCTGACCGATGCCAAGTATGCCGGCAAGATCATTTCCCGGGACTCTCTGTCCTCCTCCATGCGTTCCACCATTTGCAGCCTGACCTATTTCTACGGGCAGAAGGATGGCGAGGATGCGGCAACCGCATTTTTGAAGGCGCTGGACGCCAACACCAAGAGCTATTACAACAGCGGCAGCATGATGTTTGAGGCCATCGGCAAGGACGAAGCCGCCATCGGCATCGGTACTTTGAACGATATCATGACCAACAAGGATCAAAACGGCATGCCTTTGCAGGAGATCGACGCTGCCAGCGGCAACGTGGTCATCACCGACTGCATCGCCGCGCTGAAGAACTCGCCTCATCCTAACGCCGCTCAGGCTTTCCTGGAATTTGCCGGCAACGCGGAGATGCAGGCACAGCTGGCCAACGACTTCAGCCGCATGCCCACGCTGAAGGCAGCGCTGGCCAACTCCCCCGCCTGGATGCAGACCGGCTTCAAGGCGATGGCCGTGGACTGGGCCGGTGTGGCGGAAAACCAGGGCACCTGGCTGGACAACTGGGAAAATACCATCTGCGATGCCTCGAAAGAGGTTGCAGCAAAGTCCTGATCTGTGTTATAAAGAAGGCGGGGAGAAGTCCCCGCCTTCTTTAGTGAAAGCGATGGAGAACGGACAATGAACGATATTGAACTGCAGGGAATCACCAGTTATTATGGCACCACCCGCGTGCTCTGCGGCGTGGACCTGAGCATCCGTCAGGGCGAGCTGCACACGCTTTTGGGTCCCTCCGGCTGCGGCAAGACCACGCTGCTGCGGCTGGTGGGTGGATTTCTCACTCCTGCGGAGGGGCGGATTTTGCTGGACGGGACAGACATCACCGCACTGGCCCCCGAAAAGCGGAACATGGGCATCGTATTTCAGAACTACGCGCTCTTTCCCAATCTGACGGTGGAGGAGAACGTGGCCTACGGACTGAAGCTCCGCCGTGTCGGAGCGGCGCTGATTCGGGAGCGGGTAGCCCAGCAGCTTGAGCTGGTGGGTCTGTGGGAGTACCGCTCGCGCAGAATTCAGGAGCTCTCCGGTGGACAGCAGCAACGGGTGGCCGTGGCACGGGCTCTGGCGCCCGATCCCAAGGTCCTGCTGCTGGATGAGCCCATGTCAAATCTGGATGTTTCCCTGCGCCTGCGCATGCGGGAGGAGCTCCGGGAGATTCAGCGCAAGGTGGGCGTGACCACGCTGTTCATCACCCATGATCAGCAGGAGGCTCTGGCAATTTCAGATACGGTCTCGGTGATGAATGCCGGACGCATTGAGCAGACCGGTACCCCACGCGAGGTCTACGAGCGGCCGCAGACGGATTTTGCCGCCACCTTTGTGGGGCGGACGAATCGGCTGGAAAGACCTGCTCTGGAGGCCTGGGGCCTTACGGCAGAGGGAGACCATCTCTTTGTGCGGCCTGAGCGGCTGCGCCTGCGGCGAAGCGCCTCGGCGGAGACCACTGTGGCCGGGACGGTGATGGAAGTCCATTATCAGGGCGCCCTGAGCGAGTATACCGTAAATACAGCGGTGGGTAATTTTGCTGTGTTGGAGCTCAATCGCGGCGGGAACCCGGCAGCCCCCGGTGACAGGGTCTATCTGGAGCTGTGCCGATGAAGAAAAAGCCGACGGCCGGCCAAACCGGCAGCACGATTTTTGCTCTGGCCCTGCTCTTTTTACTGGTGGGTTATATCCTCTATCCAACGACCAGGACCGTAATGCAGTCCTTTACCGATGATGTTGGGTATTCCTGGGCGGGGTATGTGCGCTATTTTTCCCTGGCACAAAATCGCACCGTGATCTACAATACCCTGCTGGTCGGGATACTGGGTGTGGTATCCTGCGGGGCGGTTGGAATTTTTCTGGCGGTTTATATGCGCTTTTTCTGCCGCCGTCACCGGCGCCTGATCCAAATTTTGCTTCTCACCCCGGTGATGATCCCCGGGGTAGTCATTGTCATCGCGTTTATCCAGCTGTACGGCGAAAGCGGCATGATCACCAAGCTCCTGGGACTGCTGCCGTGGGTGAAGGATCCGCCTTATACCTTCGACGGACTGGGCGGCGTGGTCTTTGTGCTGGCATATACCCAGTATGTCTATTTTTATCTCAATGTTTATACGGCGCTGCAATATGTGGATAAGAATGTGGTTGAGTCCGTCCTCGGCTTTGGCGGCGGCGTGTTTGCTGTCGCCCGGGATGTGGTGGTGCCGGTCATCCGCCCGGCGGTGCTGATTTCCGCCATGACCACATTCCTCTCGGCGGTCAGCGCCTATTCTGCCCCCAGCCTCATCGGCAACGGACTTCGGGTGCTGAGCACTCAAATCGTCAAGGCCAAGGCCAACTATAACATGCCGCTGGCCTCCATTCAGGTGACGATCCTCCTGGCAGTGGGCACGTCGGTCACCGCGCTGTTTTATGGCCTGAGCCGCAAGTATGCGTGGGAGGTCTCTCCGCGGACAGAGTATTTCCAGTTCGTCTCCCGTCGGCGAAAATGGCTGGGACGGGTCTTCAGCCTGCTCACGGGGATTCAGCTGGCGCTGGTGGTGCTTCCGGTGGCGGCCATTGCATATCTGTCCTTTGTGTCCACCAAATCCATTATGACAGATATCTTTCCCCACCTCTTTACGCTGGAAAATTATCAGGCCATCTTTCACAGTCCCAGAGTGCTGGAGCCCATGCTCAACAGCATCAAAATGTCAGCGCTGGCCGTGGCGATAGGCATTGTTCTCACACTGCCCGCGGCTTATCTGGGGCGGCGCTCACCCAGTCCGCTTCTCCGCACCGCAGAGGCACTGCTGATGCTGCCCTGGTGCGTTCCGGCCAGCGTCATCGCCATCAACCTGATCAATGTGTTCAACGTGCCCAGCATTTTTGCCTTCGGCAAGCCGCTGATCGGGACGTTTATCATCCTTCCCATTGCCTATGCCATCGCGGCGCTGCCGCTGCTGCTCAACGCAGGACGCATTGCCCTGAGCGGCGTCAGTGCCGACACGGAGGAGGCATCCCGCAGTCTGGGTGCCGGGCCGCTGGGAACTTTTGCGCGAATCGTCCTGCCCGCGCTGACACCGGGCGTACTCTCGGGGGCCATCCTGGTCTTTGTGCGAACCATGGGAGAATACACCATGTCCGCCCTGCTTTACGGCGTCTATAACCGTCCCATCTCCGTCTGTGTTGTGACCAACATGCAGGAGTATCATGTGGGCGTCTCATTGGCCTACGGCGCACTGATTATCGTGCTGTGCTGCGGCTTGATGTGGGCGGTTTTGAAGTTGGATCGCAGCCGCTTCGCCGTGGAGTGAGCGGCATATCCATGAAAATTTCCGCGGCGGTATGCGGTTGAATACATATTTCCAAATCATTTACACCTGGAATTACACGCTGCCTGAAGAAAAACGGACAGTCGGTTCCATTTTCTATTGTGTGGTCAAGGATCTTGGCCTGCCACACGTTGCCTGCGTCTTTTACCTTGCAAAGATTGGCATTGAACGGAGAATGGGCATATTGTAAGGAATGGGGAGTGATTATAATGGTAGTACAACCACCTATGCTAAGAGCAGGGGATACATTTGGAATTGTCACACTGGGGAGTCCCCTTGACCCAACCGAAATAGATGAAAGAATATCTTTTTTGAAAGATCACGGGTTCAAGGTTGTTCTAGGCGATTATGTTTATGCAAGTGACGGCTATCTGGCGGGGACCGACCAACAAAGAGCGTCTGACTTGATGCGTATGTATAAGGACCCGGAAGTAAGAGCAATTTTGCCGACAAGGGGTGGTGTTGGGGTTGAAGGAATTTTGCCATACCTTGATTACCGCTATATTGCAAACCACCCAAAAATTATATCAGGCTATAGCGATATTACGATTCTACTGAACGTCTTGTACCAATTAACCAACCAAATCACCTTTCACAGCCTGCTGCTGCTTGACTTCAGGGACAGTACGCCGGAGTATAACTTTACACAGTACTTCGATACGACGGCCTCCACGCTGGCGCCGCGGCAAATTGTCAATCCACCCGATATGCCGATGATCAGCAGGGTTCCCGGCAATGTAACGGGAACCTTGGTTGGAGGAAATCTGACCTCATTTGTAGGATCGCTTGGCACCCCCTACGAAATCAGTACCAAAGGCAAGATCCTATTGTTGGAAGAGACGCACGAGCCGATCAACACGGTATACAGGTATATGAATCAGCTCAAAATTGCCGGCAAATTTGATGACTGCATTGGAATTATAATCGGCGAGTGTACGAACTGTACGGATGAATACGGAAAAACTTATGAGGATTTGATAACAGAATTCATTGTTCCGCTGGGGAAGCCTCTATTGACCAACATAGCCTCCGGCCATGGAAAATATAAAGCAGCGCTTCCGATTGGCGCGATTGTAAACCTCAACACCATAGGAGGTACCCTGACCATACTAAAACCCACCGTAGCATAACCTGTAATACTTAATAAATCCTTCATTGGAATCATATCTATCTTTTTTCTTGGTTAATGCAGCAATTTTCTTAAGGTCTAACTCTTTATCAATTCAAAATAGCTACCTTTTACCTTAAAAAAGTTCGTATGTCAATAGGGTTCAACTTTTTTGTGGCTTCTGCTTCTTTTTTCTTGACAGTAAAAAACACACGTTCTCATAACTTAACCAAAGAACTCTAAGTTTTTTACGTAT
>Ga0183099_1001582_pt1 | contig 12909 bp, 15 predicted proteins | sample Biomet1_FD_127788 | JGI IMG/M metagenome (GOLD analysis project Ga0183099, IMG submission 127788) | Microbial communities from bioreactor (seeded with anoxic lake sediment) at LBNL, California, USA - Biofuel metagenome 1 | ecosystem: Engineered > Bioreactor > Anaerobic > Unclassified ... | reverse complement strand
CATGATTTATCAACTTTATGCGCAAGGACCAATTGGTAAAGGGCTTGATACTACAATTGGTCTTTTTACGCCGAACCTTCAAGAAGGATGTCCATGGTGGTGTTGATTGGAATGGGGAACGAATACAAAAGGGTGGAATGGAGAAACATCATCTTCAGATCTTTATGGGACGACGGACAGAGATGTCAATGCCATGATTTATCAACTTTATGCGCAAGGACCAATTGGTAAAGGGCTTGATACTACAATTGGTCTTTTTACGCCGAACCTTCAAGAAGGCGTTGTTGGTAATGCTCGTGTTAAAGGTGTTGAGGCCGATTACAAGTTGAATAAAACTACACTTCGTGCTTATACAGGCAAAGTTTATGAAAAAAATTCAGATTTATCATCTCCTTGGTCAGATGGATTTATTCGTAATGGCAGTCGATATGATTTTTATAATGATGGAAATACGCGTGATGATAATACACTTAGTGTATATGGATTTTCTGGTGAACATGCGTTTACAGCGAAAACTTCAGCAGGGCTTGGTTATTATAGTTTGAAATCACCGAATGCGTATGACAGTAGATTGGGGATTATTGCGGTTAATGCGCGTAAAGAGCTTGTGAATAATCTTGATCTGGTGGGCTTTTATTCACATGGAGATCAAGGACACCAAAATAAAGCTTATGATCTTAAACTTGTTTTTAATGGCAGTCCGTGGGGTGATAAGCGTTGGGGCTCATCCATTGGCTACCGTTATCTAGGCTCAGATGCACTGATTATGTCCAGTGTTGTAAATGGGAGCGAAAAACCAGGAAGTAAAGGAATGGAAGCTTCTGTATGGTATCATTTTACAAAGAATATTCAGTTGCAAAACTATTTCTTTATGGGGAAGGCAATTGATGGAGCATACGCGGCGAACCATTCGCATCATACGGCATTTTTCTCAAGTCTCATTTTTGCATTTTGACTTTGCATAATAAATATAAGATTATTTAATTTACTATTGTAGAATCTCGTTTACATCGTAATGTGTTTTATAATCAAGGGTGTCTTGAACAACTTACTTATAGGGCAAAGAAGAACAGTCGTGAGGAAATAGAGAAACTCACAGACTGTTCTTTTTATTGGAATATTTATTGATTAGTTAAAATGCAAAACGAATAATTTTATAAAATGATATTTATCTTTCTGTTTTGTATTATTCTTAAAACCACCTTAATAATCAAACTAAAACAACAGGATAAACTAAATAAACAAAAATAATGATAAATTATAGTTTTTGTTGTTGACGGGTAAAGATGACTATGATATTATGAACTCGTGATCATTAGCAAATGAGCAATGGCGCTTTCATTCCTGAAAAGGAACGAAAGCGCCATTTTGTTTTTAAGGAGGTGAAAAGATCATAAAGGGCGTAAAAAAGCTCCATGGATACGGGAATATCCATAGAGCGAGGTATTTCTCCTATTCCACAGCTATGAGGATTATTTGATTTACCCATTTTTCATTATAGCAATATGGGTAACGATTTTCAAGGGAATAGGCATGTCAAAATGTTTATTAAAAAAAGGAGCGTTTAAAATGAGGAAAATTGCTATTTATGGAAAAGGCGGAATTGGAAAATCGACGACACAACAAAATACAGCAGGTGCTATGGCACATTTTTTTGATAAAAAGGTATTTATTCACGGATGCGACCCAAAAGCTGATTCAACGCGTATGATCCTCGGCGGCATGAACCAAAAGACATTGATGGATATGCTGCGCGATGAAGGGGAAGATAAAATTACGGTAGAACGCGTGGTCAAGGAAGGTTATGGCGGAATACGCTGCGTAGAATCAGGTGGACCGGAACCTGGCGTTGGGTGCGCTGGACGAGGCGTTATCACATCTATTGATCTTATGGAGAAAAATGGAGCATATACGGATGATTTGGACTTTGTTTTCTTTGATGTATTAGGTGATGTTGTTTGTGGCGGATTTGCGATGCCGATACGCGAGGGAAAAGCACAAGAGGTCTATATCGTTGCATCTGGCGAAATGATGGCAATTTATGCAGCAAACAATATCTGTAAAGGTTTGCTCAAATACGCAAAACAAAGTGGTGTGCGGTTAGGCGGAATTATTTGCAACAGCCGCAATGTCGACCGGGAAAAGGAGTTTTTGCAAGAATTCACTTCGGCAATCGGTACGAGAATGATTCATTTTGTTCCTCGTGACAATATTGTACAGAAAGCGGAGTTCAATAAAAAAACAGTGGTTGAGTATGATCCGGATTGTAACCAAGCAAATGAATATAAGTTATTGGCGGAAAAAATCATCGAAAATGAAAATTTTGTCATTCCTAAGCCGCTTAATATGGATGAATTAGAGGCGATGGTCGTCAAATACGGCATTGCTGATTAAAACAGAAAATTGATGGAGTTGGGGGGATAAACGATGGGATATCATGAATTTGATTGCAGCAAATGCATTCCGGAGCGGGTGAAACATGCTGTGGATAAAAATCCGGGGGAAGAGCTTTCAGATGCTTTACCATTAGGGTATTTGAACACAATTCCGGGAAGCTTATCGGAACGCGGTTGTGCTTATTGTGGAGCTAAGCACGTTATTGGGACGCCGATGAAGGACGTCATCCATATCAGCCATGGGCCGATTGGCTGCACGTATGATACATGGCAGACAAAGCGCTATATCAGTGATAATGATAATTTCAAATCAAATATACCTTTGCAACGGATATGAAGGAAAAACATATTATTTTTGGGGCGGAAAAAGTCTTAAAAGATAATATAAGAGAAGCATTCAAAGCGTTTCCGCATATTAAACGCATGACAATTTATCAAACTTGCGCATCGGCGCTTATCGGTGATGATATTGAAGCGGTTGCACAAGAAATCATGGATGAGATGCCTGAGGTGGACATATTTGTCTGCAACTCGCCGGGGTTTGCCGGACCTAGCCAATCTGGGGGGCATCATAAAATAAATATTGCCTGGGTCAATAAAAAAGTCGGGCAGGTAGAGCCTAAAATTACGAGTGATTATGTCATCAATTATGTCGGTGAATATAATATTCAGGGAGACCAGGAGGTCATGACGGATTATTTCAAGCGGATGGGCATACAGGTCTTGTCGACATTCACGGGGAATGGTTCCTATGATGATTTACGAGCAATGCACCGGGCGGACCTCAACGTTTTGGAATGTGCTCGGTCAGCTGAGTATATTTGCAATGAATTGCGTAAACGCTATGGGATACCGAGAATGGATATTGATGGGTTTGGGTTTGAGCCGCTCGCATCATCGTTGCGAAAAATCGGGCTCTTTTTTGGAATCGAAGATCGGGCAAATGCGATCATCGAAGCGGAAATAAAACGCTGGCAACCTGAGCTTGACTGGTATAAAGAACGTTTACAGGGCAAGCGAGTTTGCCTGTGGCCAGGTGGTTCAAAATTGTGGCACTGGGCCCATGTCATCCATGAAGAAATGGGGCTGGAAGTTGTATCTGTTTATACGAAATTTGGGCATCAAGGTGATATGGAAAAAGGGATTTCGCGTTGCGAAGTAGGTGCTCTTGCGATTGATGATCCCAATGAACTCGAAGGGGTCGAGGCTATGTATAAATTAAAGCCAGACCTCATTATAACGGGCAAGCGCCCGGGAGAAGTGGCCAAAAAAATTCGTGTGCCTTACTTAAATGCGCATGCCTATCATAATGGTCCTTACAAAGGATTTGAAGGTTGGGTCCGTTTTGCCAGAGATATCTATAACGCAGTGTATTCACCGATTCATCAGCTGGCATTTTTGGATATCAGCAAAGATGAGATTCGAACGGATCAGTCTTTTGTAACGAGGAAGATGCTGTCGGATAGTCAACTGAGCCCGGATATCGTGAATTCAACCGTGATGCGTGAGTATACAGGTGAATTCGATAGTCTGAAGCATCTGCGCGATGCGACATATCCGCAATTCCCCTTGCAAGGAAAGCTTGCCGCAATGTAACTGAGCGCAAAGGAGGAAAATATATGAAACAAGCGATAACCGATGGGGTAGAAGCCTTAATGGATTATATTATGAAAAACTGTCTATGGCAGTTCAACTCTAGAGCCTGGGATCGCGTAGAACAAAATAAAAATATCTTGGAAAAAGCTACACAGATCATGTGCAAGGAAGAAGTGGCGAAGGAAACTCCGATGGAACGGTGTTATTGGGCCGAAGCGCAGACGATGGTAGAGGAGTTTTTGAAGAAATTTCCTTGGCTGCAGACTATGGATGCAGGCGATATAAAAGAAATGATGGCAGGGCTAAAAGAACGTCTCGATTATCAAACGATTACGGGTTCGCTCAACCAAGAGCTTAAAGATCCCAATTATTAAAAAGAGAATGTTTGACCAGCAAAGAATAAAAAGGGGGCAGGACGATGCCTTGTGAATTGAAAGCAAAAGAGAGAACAGGGGTCATTAATCCGATATTTACATGTCAGCCAGCGGGCGCGCAGTACGCAAGCATAGGAATAAAAGATTGTATTGCCATTGTCCACGGCGGGCAGGGTTGTGTCATGTTTGTAAGGCTGTGGTTTTCGCAGCATTACAAAGAAAGCTTTGAACTGGCGTCGTCGTCACTGCATGAAGATGGTGCGATTTTTGGTGCGACACATCGCGTAGAAGAAGCAGTTGATGTGCTGTTGATGCGTTACCCGGATGTTAAAGTCGTACCGATTATTTCAACCTGTTCGACAGAAGTTATCGGTGATGATATCGATGGCGTTGTTCGTAAATTGAATGAAGGTTTGCTTAAAGAGAAATATGCGGGCAGAGAAGTGCATTTGATTCCGATTCATACGCCAAGTTTTAAAGGCAGCCATGTGACTGGTTATGATGTGGCAGTAGAGGCTATACTCAAACATTTTGCCCAAAAAGGTGAGCCAAATGGAAAACTCAATTTGCTCACCGGCTGGCAAAACCCAGGAGATGTAAGGACATTAAAGCATCTTATGGCAGAAATGCAAGTAGACGCGAATGTGATTTTTGATATTGAGGAGTTTGATGCGCCGTTGATGCCGGAAGGTAACCATGTGGCTCATGGCAGCACAACCATTGAGGATTTGAAGAACAGTGGGAGTGCCATTGGCACAATCGCCCTCAATCGGTACGAGGTGAGTAAAGGAGCGAAATATCTTGAAGAAGAATTTTCTGTTCCAGCAGTTATCGGACCAAGCCCGATTGGCATCCGAAATACAGATACCTTTTTGCAAAAAGTATCGGAGCTTACCGGAAAACCAATTCCTATGTCTTTGGTCAAAGAGCGAGGCATTGCCATCGATGCCATTACGGATGTCGCGCATATGTTTTTAGCGGAAAAAAGGGTAGCGATTTATGGAAATCCAGATTTGGTCATTGGTTTGGCGGAGTTTTGCCTGGATCTAGAGATGAAGCCGGTCTTGCTTTTGCTTGGCGATGACACGACGACGTATCCAGATGATCCTAGAATCAAGGCTTTACAGGAAAAGGTCGATTATGAGATGGAAATCATCATGAATGCGGATCTATGGGAGCTTGGTAATCGCTTGCAAAATGAAGGGCTGAAGTTAGATCTTATTCTAGGGCATTCCAAAGGACGTTTCTTGGCGATGGACCATCATGTTCCTTTGGTTCGTGTCGGATTCCCTGTTTTTGACCGAGCCGGGCTTTATCGTCAACCGACTGTTGGCTATGAAGGAGCTATGCTTTTGGCAGAGCGTATGGCGAATATTTGGTTTGCCGATATGGAATACACAGCTAATAAGGAATGGCTGCTCAATATGTGGTGATGGGCAGCCCAAAGGAGCCAAAAGATGAAAAGGTATCCTGTTGATAAAACAATGTTTGAAAAAAATTACCATAGTGCGCAGATGTATCATTTTCGGGCAAACCAATTTCTCGAAGAGGGGCAATCCATGAGTGTAGTTTTTAATGTGGCTTGTGTAGCCGTGGAAAATTACTTGATTGCACTTTGTGATCTATATGGTGTCGATCCGGGAACGCATAATTATCGATGCTTGGTAGATACGGTAGAAGAAATCAAGGAAGTGCATCTATCTGCTGTGAAGGCAAATGAAATAAGGGCTTTAGATGCTGCTTATGAAATTTGTTCTTTGGAAAAATATCAGAGAAAAGAATGTTCTGATCGAGAAGTTGCTTTGCAGGTGCTTTCCTTATGCAAATACCTAGATGGAGTATTTGACCGGAAGCGTTGTTTGGCAGTTCATAATGATTTATTGGATCAAGTTATTTAATGAAGCATAATGAGGAAACTCTATTTTCTGTTGAGAGAGGAATTTAGGATGAACATACATTATATACAACATGTCCCCTTTGAAAATCCGGGAGCGATTTTGAATTGGGCGAAACAAAAAAACTATGCAGTAACTAAGACGCTCATGTATACAGGCTTTGAGTTTCCTCAGCAGAATGATTTTGATTGGCTGATCATCATGGGCGGTCCAATGAATGTGGATGAGGAAACTCAGTACCCTTGGTTAAAAGAAGAGAAAGACTTCATCTTAAAGAGCATCCGGCAAGGCAAGGTTGTTTTGGGCATTTGCCTTGGAGCCCAGCTCATTGCAACGGTACTTGGCGGCAAGGTGACAAGAAATCCCCAGAAAGAAATTGGCTGGTTGCCGGTGACGCTTACGGCAGAAGGCGAAAAAGAGCAGCTTTTTGCCGGTTTTTCACAAACTTTCATGGTTTTTCAATGGCATGGAGATACTTTTAGTCAATTGCCACCAGAGGCGGTATGGGCTGCGAAAAGCGATGCTTGTCAACATCAGGCTTTTGTCTATAAGAAGCGTGTAATCGGTTTTCAGTACCATTTGGAAAATACGGAAGAAATCATTCGGGATTTACTTTTTCACTGTGCCGATGAATTGATTCCGGGAGAATATGTCCAAACAACTGAAGCGATTATCAACCATCTGGACTATGGGGAAAAGGCTGAGGCCGATATGATTCAATTTCTCGATAAACTGGATCTTCTGTACGAAAAAGGAGGGCTTTGATGCAGCAGCGTATTCGTTATACCAAAAGAATTTGCCAAGATGCAAAAAAAATCGAGGATTTCCTGGCAACTATGCGAGTTGGGACCTTAGCGATGATAACCGATGATGGGCCCTATGCTGTTCCTGTTAATTTTGTCTGGGTTGATCAAAGCCTGTATTTTCATGGACTTGCTACTGGCAGAAAATCAGATGCTTTGCAAAAAAATCCAAGCGTGTGTTTTACAGTCTTTAAGGAAAATGGGACAGTAGTCGATCCTATGCCTTGTGCAGCAGATACAGCTTATATGAGTGTCGTCTTGTTTGGATCGGCTTTGCTGGTGGAAGCTGTGAAAGAAAAGACCATGGCATTGCAAAAAATCGTGGATAAATATATGCCGGGGTATTATGAACAAACTTTAACGGAAAAGCTAGTAGATCAATATCATTCGGCGCATGATCAAAAATCTGTACAGGTTTATAAGATTTGTCCGGAAACATTTACGGCAAAAGAAAATTATGCGGCAAGCGAAGATTTATTCATGAGAACTGAGGAAATAAAGCAATAAAAGTTTCTGAAACATAGGAGATGATTGTATATGTTGATGGTAAGAGCATTTGTCAGACCGGAAAAAAAGGATGGGATTTTAAAGAGCCTGTCACAAGCTGGCTTTCATGCGGCGACAGTTATTGATGCAGTAGGCAGAGGCAAGCAGCAGGGGATAAAAATAGGAGAACTCGTATATGATGAAATACCAAAGTCTTTGATTCTTGTCGGTATTGAATCTGAAGCACGGGATCAAGTCGTCGATATTATCATCAAAAACAGCAAGACTGGCGATTACGGAGCATTCGGCGATGGGAAGATATTTATTACCAAACTAGAAGAGGTCTATACGGTTTCCAGTGGTAAGACCGGCCTATAAAAGGAGGGGAAAAGGCATGAAAGAGGTTATGGCGGTCATTCGCATGGACAAGGTCAATCTGACGAAAAAGGCGCTGCTAGATGTCGGAATTCCGGGGTTTAGCGCGATTTCGGTGAAAGGCAGAGGCAAGCTGGTGGAAGATCCTTCCGTGATAGAGGGGCGTAAGGAAACCATTTTGGCTTTAGGACGCTCTAAAGAAGACGAAAAGGCTGAAAAAATGGTCGTGGAGTTTCTCGATGGAACCAGGCTGTTTCCTCGTCGTTTATTTACAGTCTTGGTTAGAGATGAAGAAGTGGACCGTACGGTAGAGGCTATCATCAAAGCAAATCGCACGGAAAACAAAGTGGGCGATGGGAAGATATTCATTTTGCCGTTTGATGAGGCTATACGCATACGCACCGGTGATAGCGGAAATAGTGCCCTGTAAAAATCAAGGGAAAATACTTAAAACAGTGATTTTAAAAACCAAAAAACAGCCAATCTACATTATTGTCCTTGTAGGTTGGCTGTTTTTGTCGTTTATAGTTCCGCTACGATTTCTCCCATTTTTGAGATATCATAACCGCCGAGTCCAGCGACTTCTTTGTGGAAGTCGTTGGACTGGAGTATCCTCAGCAGAGCATCTTTATAGATTGGCGATAAATCTCTTTGTAGTACAATCAAGTCATAGCGTTCTTTTTTTAATGGAATAAAGTCGATGTCTGCAACTTGCATAGCAGCTTTTTCGGTGCCAAGGCCAACATCGGCTTCACCTCTGGCTACGCAGCTGGCGACAGCCAAGTGGCTCATTTCTTCATTCTCATATCCTTGGATTTCATAGGGATCGAGATGAAGCTGGCGGAACTTTTCGTCGAGGAGGACACGAGCGCCGGCGCCTCGTTCACGGTTGATGAAATTGATATCATCACGGACAAGGTCTTCCCAGTCCTTGATATTTTTGGGATTGCCTGAAGCAACATAGAATCCTTCGGTGCGAAACGCCAAGTTAATAATCAAGGCTTTTTCGCCAGGAAGGTAACGCCTGGCGTAGGATACATTGTATTCGTCGTTGTCGCCGTCCCATAAATGGACACTAGCAATGTGGGCTTTGCGGTTATAAAGGGACGTGAGTCCACTGATGCTGCCGACGTAACGGCGCAGAATATTTACGTGCAGATCTTTTTCCAAATGGTTGGCGAGGCTGTCTAAGATCAGATCTTGTCCACAGATGATGATACTGTCGGCCATTTGGCTTTTTGCTGGGGAGTCGTTGGGAGCTGGATTATCTATAGATGATGGCGCATTTTTGGCTTGTTTGGTATAGCTATCGAAATCTTTTTGAGCGATGCGCATACTTCGCCCGATGCGATAGGCTGCGATGTCACCGCGCTTAATCAATTCATATACGGTAAAGCGAGAAATATTGAGGAGCTTAGCAACTTCATCTACTTTATATAATTTATTGTCTGCCATTTTAAAAATAAAGCCTCCAAGCGGGTTGTGTTTTATTTGGTAGGATGCCTCTTTTCATACAGGGGCATATAACCTGGATTCACTATATCATGAGGATAAATATCTTGCAAGTTTCGGTTTGAGAGAGTATGTGTCAAGATGTTCTCACCCTTATTCTATATGTTTTCAACGGCTGCGTGATTTTGCCTCAATTGCATTCATCCAAATATTTTCATTAAATGCCCTGTGGCACTGCTCGATGGGCTGTAATTCCCTATGCATCCATACTGTACGCCTACATGTTCAATAAATTTGGCCTTTTTCAATGCCATTCGTACTCCTCCCTGGAATCGCCGACTCTGTTTCTTATTGAAAATTTCTCGGCTGTTCTACCAAAGCTTTGCAAAGATCCCCATTCCGCAATCTCGTGATTACCTTTACCGTTTTTTTTCCAGCGGCTTCCTTGTTTCTTCATCCGGTAACTATATATCCGATGGTTGCTTTCACATGTGCCAATCCCTTTTTGGTATTGCCCCAAGCCGCGTTACTCCAATGGCTCTATATATTTCCAGTTGCGATCTAGATACCCGCGCAGCAGCGTTATCTGCCGTTCTATCTTTTACCTCCACAAGCTTCGCTGTAATTTGCTTACATTATAAGGTAAAGGACTTCTTTTTATTTTGCAACCCTTACCGAGAACTATTTTACACTAAGTTTTTTCGCAGGTTAACGAACAATTTGATGGTTGCAGCAGATAAAAACTGAGAAAAAGTAAAAGACAAGCAGATATGCTTTGTTTAGTATAGCTAAATTTCTGGTTTTGTAGTATCCTGTATATGCATTGAAAATTTTGCGCATTTATGAAAGGTTGTGTTAATAAGGTTATGAAAGAACCAACAATGAATAGGGGTTTAAAGAACAGGCATCTTCAGATGATTTCACTTGGGGGAATCATTGGCAGTGGATATTTTCTGGGAACAGGTTATGTTTTAGAAAAGGCAGGACCGGCATCTATCTTAGCTTATTTGCTCGGTGGAGTCATTGTTCTTTGTGTAATGCTTTGTTTGGCAGAATTGGCAGTGGCAAAACCGGTATCGGGCTCCTTTGTTACATATGCCAAGGAAAATATATCATCGACATGGGCATGCGGTGTTGGTTGGGCATATTGGCTTAATTGGATTGTGTATGTTCCGTCGGAAATGATAGCTGCGGGTATCATTATGAATAAATTCATTCCGGACGTCAGCCAACTTTGGTGGTCTGTCCTGTTTGGCTTGATTGTGACGATGATAAATCTCTTTCATGTGGATAAATTTGGCGAAAGTGAATTTTGGCTGGCAATCATTAAGATTATTGCTTTGGTTGCCTTTAGTATAGTGAGTGTTTTGATTTGTTTGGGTCTAGTGGGAAGCCATGAAATGCTCGGGACCAGCATATTGCTCGGCAGTGGAGGGTTTGCCCCGAATGGATATTGGTCCATCATCTTGACCATGGTGATTATTTTGGTGAATTTCCAAGGCTCGGAAATCATTGGTTTGGCGGCAGGTGAGTGCCGTGAACCGGAAAAAAGCATTCCGATCGCAGTGCGAAATGTGACTTGGAGAATTGTTGCTCTCTATATTATTCCGATTTCGTTGTTGATTTCGATTCTTCCTTGGGATCAAGCGACTTTATCAGAAAGTGTTTTTGCTGCAGCGCTCAATCATTATGGACTCAATGAATTTGGAGCAATTTTTGCTTTTGTGGTTTTAACAGCAGCAATTTCTTGTTCAAATTCTGGTTTATATGGAAGTGGACGTGCGTTGCATGCTTTAGCGAGACTTGGCATGGCGCCTAAAGTCTTAGGTGCTTTGAATAAGAACGGCATGCCGCAAAATTCAGTTCTATTGTCAGTTTGCGGTTGCTGGTTGATTATTTTGATTTATACGTTTGATGGCAGTTCGACAGCGTATACATATCTTTTGGCTGTTTCTGGGTTTACAGGAGCTATGGCGTGGTAAATCCCGATAATCTCAGAAGAATACTTACTGCTAAGTCGGGTAAAAAAACGGATGACAGGCAACTGGTTCTGCCTTTTAAAGAAGAATAAAATGATTGCTTTCGTCTACGATAAAACGCTCGATGGACTGCTTACTGCCGTGTTCGATGCTTACTTCCGCAAAACATTCCCAGATTCTTTGGTGGCGGAAGGAGAGCCTTTGCCTATGTTTTGTGATGAAGCTGTAACAGTTATTACCGACAAGGAAAAGGCTGGCAGAGTATGGAAAGGATTGAAAAAGAAACTTTCATATACAGCCCTTTCATGCCTTACAGCCTGCTGGCTGTCTGAACTTCCGGAAATAGACATGCTTATGTTCAGGTATATAAAGAAAACATTCGACGCTCCTGCTTCCATAGAACTTAACTTTGGCGATGCCGATGTGCTCGAGGTTTCTAAAATATATAAGAAAGTGATGCAGGAAAGAGAGCGTGTACTTCAATTCCTTCGTTTCCAGAAAGCTACTGATGGAACCTATTTTGCAGCCATTGAACCAATGTATAATGTCCTTTCTCTTGTGGTGAGCCATTTTCAGGATCGCTTTGCTGATCAGAAGTGGCTTATATATGATCTCAAAAGAGAATACGGTTACTATTATGATCTCACAACTGTGACCGAAGTTCGTTTTGAAGAAAAGGAATCACATTTACTCACAGGTATACTGAGTGAAGATCTTATGATGCACGATGAAAAACTCTTTCAGCAAATGTGGAAAGAGTATTTCAAATCAATAACGATCAAAGAACGAATAAATCCTAAACTTCACAAACAACACCTTCCTGTCCGCTTTTGGAAATACCTTACCGAAAAGCAGAAATAATCTATTTCAGAACAGGAAGCAGAATTCTTGATGCCTGATCTTTCTGGTGGAAATCACTTCATAGATTCCAATAAATAGCTGTAGTCTTCTTCCATGTATATACTATACAAATGTAGTTTGTTTTTGCGAATTTTAATATACTATTAGAATTCTTTTTACTTCATAAATCATTGTATCAAAACTAATTGATGCTATTCGTTGTTTATACATGATATAAATAAGAATACGTTATGATATATGACTTAGCAATTATAGGTGGCGGACCGGCAGGATACAATGCTGCTGAAAGAGCTGCTTCAGGCGGACTTAAAACAGTCCTTTTTGAAAAGAATGCAATTGGAGGAGTTTGCCTCAATGAAGGTTGTATTCCCACTAAGACTTTGCTTTATTCTGCTAAAGTTCTCGATAATATTAAAAGTGCTTCCAAGTACGGAATACTTGCTGATGCTAATCCTGGATTCGATTTTGAAAAGATAATGAGCCGTAAGGATAAGGTGGTTAAAAAACTCACTTCCGGTGTAGGCATGAAACTAAAAGCTCATGGCGTTCATTTAGCAGAAGGTGTGGCTACTGTTCAGGGAGAGAAAGATGGTATGATCAACATATCCTGTAATGATGAGCTCTACTCTGTTAAGTTCTTGTTACTCTGCATAGCTCTGAAACAGTAATCCCTCCAATCAAGGGACTGTCTG
>Ga0183099_1001581_pt1 | contig 12913 bp, 11 predicted proteins | sample Biomet1_FD_127788 | JGI IMG/M metagenome (GOLD analysis project Ga0183099, IMG submission 127788) | Microbial communities from bioreactor (seeded with anoxic lake sediment) at LBNL, California, USA - Biofuel metagenome 1 | ecosystem: Engineered > Bioreactor > Anaerobic > Unclassified ... | reverse complement strand
TTTCCGCCGCGCGCATGGTGGCGGCCACGGAAGCTTTGCTGGGGGAATTGTGAGGATTTTCGGGATGCTGGGGGTGAGGACAAAAAAGAGCCGGGCAGGGCCCCCCACCTGCCCGGCAGACACGTCGGTCCAACCGAAGGCGGACATGGCCGCTGTCTATAACGCTCTTGATTGCGTCTGCCTGAGCTCGGCGTCGGGCGAGGGCTTTCCCAACGTGCTGGGCGAGGCCATGGCCTGCGGCGTGCCCTGTGTGGCCACGGACGTGGGCGATGCGGCGCTGGTGCTGGGCGGAACAGGTGGGGTGGTGCGGCCGGGCGATGCCGTGGGGCTGGCCAATGGGCTTGCGGCCATGCTTGCGCGCACGGCGCAGGCGGGCGGCACCACGGGCGAGGCCTGCCGCAGGCGCATCACGATGGAGTTTTCCGCCGCGCGCATGGTGGCGGCCACGGAAGCTTTGCTGGGGGAATTGTGAGGATTTTCGGGATGCTGGGGGTGAGGACAAAAAAAGAGCCGGGCAGGCCCCCCACCTGCCCGGCAGACACGTCGGTCCAACCGACGCGGCCGCCGGGAACGTTGCCGCCCGGCGCACGATGCGATTTAAACAATATCCGTACCAAACAAGTCAATGATTGGTATTCTAGCTAATTACGTAAAACAGAGCCGTTTTTGCCGTCTTGGGGTGGTCAAAAAGATGCCCATGTTATATGCTTAAACCAGAATCATTCTGGTTCTAACAGAATTCGGGACAGGGGGAGGCAGGCCATGGCCACAGTGCTGGTGGTGGATGACGACGATCTGTTCCGCGAGCTGCTCTGCACCTCGGTTGAGCGCAACGGCCACACGGCCGTTGGGGCCGGAAGCTTGGCCCAGGCCCGCCGCGCCCTTGCCGGACAGGATGTGGACGTGGTCTATCTTGACGTGCGCCTGCCCGACGGCTCGGGCATTGAGGCGCTGGAAAGCCTGCGCGCCAGCCAGGACCCGCCGGAGGTCATCATCGTCACCGGCCGGGGCGATCCGGATGGCGCGGAATTGGCCCTGCGCTGCGGCGCCTGGGATTACATCGAAAAACCGGCCTCTGTGGACCGCATGACCCTGCCCATGCTGCGCGCCCTGTCCTACCGGACGGAGAAGCGCCGGCACCGCATTCCTGCCCTGCCGGAAACATCCGGCATTGTGGGCAAAAGCCCGCGCCTGGCGGCCTGTCTCTCGCAGGCGGGCATGGCCGCGGCCAGCGGCGTGGACGTGTTCATCACCGGCGAAACCGGCACGGGCAAGGAAATCTTCGCCCGGGCTCTGCACGCCAGCGGCAGCAGGCCGCAAAGCCCTTTTGTCGTCGTGGACTGCACCACTCTGCCCGGAACCCTGGCCGAAAGCGTGCTCTTCGGCCACGAGCGGGGCTCCTTCACCGGCGCGGACCGCAAGCAGAGCGGGCTCATCGAGCAGGCGGACGGCGGCACGTTGTTTTTGGACGAGGTGGGCGAACTGCCCTTGGGCGTGCAGGCGAAATTTCTGCGCGTGCTGCAAGAGCGCAGCTACAGGCCCGTGGGCGGCGGCCAAGTGTGCAAGAGCGATTTCCGGCTGGTTGCCGCCACCAACCGCGATCTGGCGGCCATGGCCGAACGGGGCGAGTTCCGCCAGGATTTGCTGTACCGCCTGGGCGCCTTTTGCCTGGAGCTGCCGCCCCTGCGCGAGCGTGACGGCGACATTCAGACCCTGCTCGACTGGCGATTGGCCACCCACACAGCACGCAGCGGCAGCGCAAGCCCCATGCCCAGCCCGGAATATTTGGAGCTGCTGCTTTCGCACCACTGGCCGGGCAATGTGCGCGAGCTTCTGCAAACCGTGGATATGAGCCTTGTTTCGGCCCACGGTGAGCGGGTGCTGTTGCCGCAGCATTTGCCGTTGGAGTTGCGCGTGCGCCTCATGCGGGGGAGGGTGGCCTCGGGCGCCTTTGCCGCCGCGCCTCCCCTGGCTTCAACTGTTGGCGGCATACGGCCCTGGCGTGTCCACCGGGCCGGGATTCTGGAAAAAGCGGAGAAGGACTATTTCGCGGCGCTCATGGCTTTTGCCGGCGGAGACTCCGGTCTGGCCTCGGAGCTTTCCGGGCTTAAGTCCGCAAGACTTTATGAACTGTTGGGCAAGCACGGATTGGTGCGGGGAAAGCGTGTCGGGATGATGACTCCGGAAATTCCGGAATAGCGTTCGCCCGGCGAATGCGGGATCTGGGCAGAAAGAATCAAGACGTAGGCTCCATGCCGTGTTACGGCGTTTGGAACGGAATTTGATTATAAGCGATGTCGCCCGGAGCATGTGACTTCAGGTCATGACCGCCCGCCGACTGGAGGAAGCACCAATGGCCAAAGTCCTCATCGCCGAAGACGATCCCATCTCCCAACGTTTTGTCTCCGCCATCGTGGAGCGCATGGGCCACTGCGCCGTGGTGAGCCCCAACGGCCGCCATGCCTGGGAGGCCCTGAACGCGGAGAACCGTTTCGCCATGCTCATTACCGACATCATGATGCCGGGAATGGACGGCACAACCTTGATTCGCACCATGCGCGCGGACGAGCGTTTCAGAAACATGCCCGTGGTTGTCATGTCCGCCTTCATCGGCGTGAGCGAAATCTCCGGTCTGCTGGGCATCGGCGCCACCTGGTTCATGCCCAAGCCCGTGGACCGAGCGGTGTTGGAGGACTATGTGAAACGGGCCTTGGAATAGGCCCCCGGACAAGGCGGCGTCCATGAGACACCTCTTGGCCATGCGGCATGGATCCGGCCGGAGCTGGCCGATAAGCCTGGCGGACCGGCAGGCCCGGCGCGGACGCTTGGCGTTTTGCTCTTGGCTTTTGGCGGGGCTTCTGCCCGTGGCCGTTTGCGTGTGCCTGCACGGCCGCGCCCTTGCTGCGACAAAGGCGGCTGGCGCTGCGGCAGCGGACGAATTGGTGGCCGTGGTTCCAGCCAGTCTGCCGCCCCTCTATTTCACCTCTCCCGAAGGGACGCCCACGGGCTTCGCCGTGGAGGCGTTGCGCCAGGTGGCGACCCAGGCCGGCTACCGGCTTCGCATCATCGTCGCCGCCAATCCGCAGGAGGCTCGCCGTTTGCTGGACCAAGGCGTGGCCCAGGTGCTTCCGGGCATGGGGATCAGCGAAGAGCGCGGCAAGCGCTTTCTCTTTTCCCGCCCCATCGAAACCCATCCCGTGCACGTCTACACACGCGCCCACGCCCCCCGGCGCGAGACCCTGGCCGACCTGAAGGGCGCACGGGTCTCGGTGCTTTCCGCAAGCATACCGCTGGATGTCCTGAGCCAGGACAAGGACATTGTGGTGCTGAAGTCACAGTCCTTGTCGCAGGCCATGTTCGACCTGGTTTCCGGCGAGTCGGACGCGTTGGTGTTTCAAAGTCCGCTGGTGGACTTCACGGCTGCCGCCGCAGGGCTTTCGCATAAGATCGCGCGCGGCGAAAAGCCGCTGTTCGAGGTGAGCCGCGCCTTCGCTGTCACGCCCGGACGTCCGGACATTCTCGCCCGGCTGGACGCGGCCTTGAGCGAACACCGCGACACGCCGGCTTTTCTCACCCTGTATAAGGCCTGGCACGAGGAGCCCCCGCCGCCTCTGCTTTCGCGCACGGCCCTGTGGATTGTGGGCGGGCTGTTTGTGCTTCTGGGCGGGGCGCTGCTGCTGTGGCGTTATGTTTCGCTTTGGCGCATGAACCGCAGGCTTTTGACCGCGCTGGACGCGCGCGACCAAGCCCTCGCAGAGCTGCGCCTGACTCAGGACCGCATGGAGGCCCTGTTCACCCTGACGCACATGGACGCTGCCGACAGCCGGGGGCTCACCAGCTTCGCTTTGGACGAGGGCGTGCGCCTGACCGGCAGCGAGAGGGGTTTTCTGCTCTTCATCGAGAACGGCTTGGTGGATTTGAAGAACGCCCAGTGGTCGGCGCACGGCAAACCCATTCTGGTGGACCCGCCCCCGGCCCCCTATTCTCTTTCCGCGGCCGGGCTGTGGGGCGAAAGCGTACGCAGCAAGGCCCCCCTGGTGGAGAACGACTATGCCTCCTGCGAACGGAGCAAGGGGCTGCCGCCGGGCCATGTGCCCTTGCGGCGCATCATGTCCGTGCCCATGGTGGTGGAGGATGAGGTGGTGGCCGTCTTCTGCGTGGCCAACAAAAGCGCCCCCTATGACGAGAACGACACCCGCCAATTGCAGCTGTTTCTGGTGGGGTTGTGGCGCGTGCTTCAGGCCCGCCGCGACGCGGAGACCATCCGACAGGCCAGGGACTATGCCCAGAGCCTTGTGGAAGGCGCAAACGCCATCCTGGTGGGGCTCGACACCGAGGGCCGCGCGACCCTGTTCAACGCCGCGGCGGAGCGCATCACCGGCTTCAAGCGCGAGGAGGTGCAGGGCCGCGACTGGTTCGCCTTCATGCAGCCCGAGCATCTGGCCGGCCCGGCCACCTCACTCTATCGCGACTTCATGGCCGGACGCGCGGCCCTGCCCCGGCAACGCGAGGGCGTGCTGCGCACCAAGGACGGCCGCCTGCGCCACGTCTCCTGGCAAATCAGCCTGACACGCCAGGGCGACGACGTCACCGGGACCATCGCCTACGGCATCGACATCACCGAGCAGAAGCAGGCCGAGGCAGACCTGCGCCGTCTGCACCGGGCCATCGAGCAGACCGCTGAGGGCGTGCTCATAGCCGACGAATCCGGGGCCATTTTGTACGCCAACCCTTCCTTTGAGCGCATGACCGGGCTGACGCGCGCCGGCGCGCTGCTCAAAGGCCAGTCGGTGTTCGACCTGGACATCTGCGTGCTGGACCACCACAGCTCGGCCATCCAGGGCGAGGGACAGGAGGGCATCTGGCGGGGCACCTGCATGTTCACCCGGCCCGGCGGCATCCCGGCGGAGGTGGAGTTCACCGTGTCGTCCATCCGCAGCCACGCCGACCGGTTGATGAGCTATGTGGCCGTGTGCCGCGACGTGACCGAAAAACGGATGCTCGAACATCAGCTTTGGCAGGCTCAGAAGATGGAAGCCCTGGGCACCCTGGCGGGCGGCATCGCCCACGACTTCAACAATCTTCTGGCGTCCATCATGGGCTTCACCGAACTGGCCCTGGACGACCTGCCCAAGGATTCGCGCGGGCGCGGGTGCCTGGACCGCGTGCTGGGCGCCAGCCTGCGCGCCCGTGAACTGGTGCGGCAGATACTCTCCTTCAGCCGCCGCAGCGAGCACAAGCTGCGGCACCTGCGCGCCGACGCCGTGGTGGCCGAGGCCCTTAAGCTGTTGGAGGCCTCTGTGGCCAAAAACATCGACATTCAAAGCGAACTCTGCGCCGGAGCCGTCATCCTGGCCGATCCCTCGCAGATCCACCAGATCGTCATGAACCTGTGCACCAACGCGGCCCAGGCCATGGCCGGCAGCGGCGGGCGGCTTCTGGTGCGCACCAGCGCGGCGCCCCTGCCCGCGGAACTGGCCGCGCGGCACCGCCTGCCGCCCGGTGAGTACATCACGCTGCTTGTGGAGGACCAGGGACCCGGCATCAGCCCCGAACACCTGGGCCGCATCTTCGATCCGTTCTTCACCACCAAGGGGCCGGCGAGGGCACGGGCCTGGGCCTGGCCGTGGTCCACGGCATTGTGACCAGCCTGGGCGGCGCCGTGTGGGCGGAGGGCGAGCCAGGGCACGGCGCGCGCTTCCAGATCCTCTTGCCCACCCAGGCCGGGGGCGAGGACCAGCCGCGCAAGCCTCTGCCGGGCGACCTGCGCGGGCAAGAGCGCATTCTGCTTGTGGATGACGAGCCGGACATGCTGGAGCTTGGCCGCCAGGCCCTGACTCCGCTGGGCTACACGGTGGCCACGGAGGATTCGCCAGAGGCGGCGCTGCGCACCCTTTTGAACGAGCCGCGCGCGTTTGATCTCATCATCACCGACATGAACATGCCGCGGCTTACCGGGCTGCAGCTCGTGGAGGGCTTGCGCCCGGTCTGCCCGGACCTGCCTGTTGTGCTCATCACCGGCTTCAGCAGAACCATCCCCCCGGAGCGCCTGGAACCCCTCGGCGTGGTCCGGCTTCTGCCCAAGCCTTTTTCCACGGGCGAGTTGGCCCTGGCCGTGCGCCAGGCCCTGGCCCCAAGAATCGGAGGGGAAGCATGACCCAGTGCATACTAGTGGTTGACGACGACGGCGACGTGCGCGAATTGATGTGTCGCATGCTTGAACAGGACGGCTATCACGCCGTTCCCGCCAACGGCGGCCAGCAGGCGCTGGAGCAGGTGGCGCGGCTCGACCCGGATCTGGTCATCACCGATGTGGTCATGCCTGGCGTGGACGGGTTCGAGGTGCTGCTGAAGCTGCGGAATTTGGCCCCAAGGGCGCAGGCCCTGGTGGTCTCGGGCGGCGGCCGCGTCGGCCCGGATATTTATTTGGAGACGGCCAGACGGCTGGGGGCCCGCGCCGTGTTGCGCAAGCCTTTCACCCGGGCCGAAATGCTAGAAGCCGTGCGCCAAGCCCTTGGCCAGCGCGCGTCCTCGCAACCCCCCAGGCAGGAGCCATAGCCATGCAGTCAGACATAGAACCCTTGGCCGACGCCTTTGTGCGCCAATCCATCGCCGCCGCAAAAAACCGCGTGCGCGCCCAAAAGGCCGCACAGGACAAAGACCCCGCCCAAACCCTGTTCCTGGCCTTGGCCCAGGGGCAGGAGGTGCAGGCGAAAAAAGCCCTGCTCCTGCTGCGCGGCCGCATCGGCATCACGGCCGAAAATATTGCGGAGGCCTTGCAGGAGTCGCGTGAAATGGCCGTTGAGACCCTGCCCTGGACCGTGCTGGCCCAGGCCGAAGGCGACCGCGCAGCAGGGGCGCTCTTGGTGCAGATGGCCCGCGCCCTGGCCAGCCACCTGGCCGTGCATGAGGCCAGCTCCAAGGGCGAAACCACGTATTACGTGTGCGCCATTTGCGGGCACATCCATGCCGGAGCCGACCCTGGCCGTTGCCCGGTGTGCCAGGCCTTGCCGGAAAAGTTTGTGGCTGTGCAGGTCTAGGGGCCGGGGCTCTCCAGCGCCATGTTGTTCGAGGCCCTGCACTACGCCTGCGCCCGCCTTGGCGGCGAACCGAATCCCCACGGGCATTTGACCGAGCTTGTGGGCATTTGGGCCAGGCACCGGCGGCAGCGCCAGGCCTGGGCCGGGCATTTGGCGCGCGCCAGAGGCTTGTGCCTCGCCGCGGCCGAGGCCACCTCTCCGCAAAAGCGGCGCACGGCCCTGGTCTACGGCGGCGGCATATTGAACGATGTGCCCCTGGAGCAGCTTGCGGTCTTGTTCCGGCGCGTGATTTTGGCGGACATGGCCTTTCTGCCGAGCACCGTGCGCTTGGCCAAGGCCCTGGGCACCGTGTCTTTGCTCCACGCCGATTTGACCGGTGTGCTGCACGCCGCGCCGCCCGCCCAGGCGGCCGACGTTCCCGTGCCCGATCTTGCCTTGGGGCAGGCCGAGGTGGACTTCGCCTATTCCGCCAACGTGCTGTCCCAACTGCCATTGGCGCCTCTGGCCGTCATGGCGCGGCAGAGCCCGGATGCTGCTCCGGAGCCGCGCCAGGCCTATGGGGCGGCATTGGTGCGCGCGCACCTGGAAGCCCTGGCGGCGTTGCCGTGCCCGGCCTGCCTGGTGACGGACACGACGGAGCGCGGCTTGTCCGGGGGCGTGGCCCAATATGAGGACGACCTGCTGCACGGCGTGCGGCCGGGCCTGACTGGTGAGAACTGGATTTGGCGGCTTGCCCCGCGCGGCGAGGCCCACCCCGAACTCGACATTGAACGCCAAGTGCTCGGCGTGCGGGACGTGCATGCCGCCCGGCCGGACGCCAACGGAGGTCGCCATGTCTGACTCGCGCCAAGATGATTCCGCCGTGGGGCGGCTGGTCCCTTGGACCCGGACGAGCAGACGGGCGCGCACGCGGCTCCGCAAGATCCTTCGAGAGCGCCTGGGGCGGCCGCGGCGCAGGTCTTGCCGCCGGACCCGGCCCAATGTCTGGAGAACGACCATGTGCGCCTGCGCGCCCTGGAGCAGCGTGTGCACCAGAAAATCGAGGATGCCGAGGGCTACGGCTTCAATCTCGACGAACAGCGCATGCTCAACTCTTTCTTCGATCTGGCCCAGGAGTATGACTCCCGCCGCGACCTGCTGACCATTTGCGTGCTGCTGCCCATGATTTTTTTCCACCAGGAGGTGCGCGTGTACCTGCGCACCGCGGAGGACTCCTGGCGTCTGGCGCGCAGCCTGAACCTGCCGCGCGAACTGCCGTCCGAGGAACTCCCGGCCGCGCCCGCCGCTGTGGGGGCTCATTTTTATGCGCCCATCAAGGGCCGTAAAGACACCGCCGAGCTCATGGGGTTTCCGCTGGAGCACGGCATCATCGGCTGGGTGGAGGTTGTGGGCGGGGCTTCCCTTTCGGCCAAGCACCAGCTGTTTTACGAGAAATTCGCCGGGCGCGTGGGCTACCAGATGCACAACCGCATGGCCCGTGCCAAGAACCGCGAGCACCTCACCTTCATCCAGAACCTCGTGTCCGACATTGGCCACAACGTCATCGTGCCCAACATGACGTTCAAGCTGTTCTTCAACCGGCTGCGTGGGTCCATTTCCGCCCTGGAGCGGCTCATTCTGGAGGCCCCCCTGGACACGCCGCGCCCGTTCCTGCTGGAGCTCGATGTGCTGCAGACCCGCATGCGCTCGCAGTATGAGGAGATCAACCGGCACTACGAGCAGACCAGCCTGTTTCTGGAAACCCTGCTGCGCCGAAGGCATTTTGAGGAAGGCCGCTATGTGCTGGAGAAGCGCCTGGTGAATTTGCGCCAGCAGGTGGTGGATCCGCAGGTGGAGCGCTTCCGGCCGCGGCTCGACGACCGGGGCGTGGCCATCGATCTTTCCATGGGCGGCATTCCTGACAAGCCGGTCATGCTCATGGCCGACCTTGGGCTTGTGGCCCAGGTGTACGCCAACCTGTTTTCCAATGCCGTCAAGTACACGCGGGCCGTTACCGGGCCGGATGGCGAGCCCAGGAAATTCATGGCCTACGGCTGGGCCGTGCAGCCCGATGCCTTCGGCCCCGGACGCGACGGGGTGAAACTGAACGTCTTCACCACCGGCCCCGTGATCCCGGAGAACGAGCGCGGTCAGTTGTTCCGGCCGGGCTTTCGCGCCAGCACCACCGGGCGGGAGCACGGCACAGGCCAGGGCCTGGCCTTTGTGCGCCAGGTGGTGGCCTTGCATGGCGGGCAGGTGGGGTACGAGGCCGCGCCGCTCGGCAACAACTTCTTTATCATTTTGCCGCTGGAGAATGACAAGCCGCTGCTCGAAGACACTCGGTCGTGCTGAGTCTGGCGGTATTCACGCCAGTCATTTTATGTGAGCGCAAAAGTCTCGAGGTGGGCATATGCCGCCGTCGCCGCTACGGGGGGGGGCACGGAACGAGCAAGAAAGGCCTGCTGTACCTGCATCCATGAGACGATGATACCCGCCACGGGTTTCGACCGTAAGGGAGACTGACACGGTGCGCTCTCCCTTCTTCAACACTCCGTTTTTATATCATTTGAAAGTATGACCTGCGTGGCAAATACGTCTTCACTTCTCGCAACAGCCCACCGAAAAAGCCAATATCGAAATCCCTCGCGTCGACATTTAGCTCCTTGAATAGATTGTCGCACTGCATATGCGTCGAATCATCATTTATTATGGCAGATATGGTGTGCCCATAAGATTCAACCGCTTTGCCATTTTGAATGTATGGTGCAGTGGATACATCGCCAAGGGTATGAACCTTTTCCCAGCAAGCCGTGTCCAGATGCTTAAAACTATTTACAAAGCTAGGGTCATCTGAAGAGATGGCATTCGGGAGGAATGTGCTGATGAGTGAACGCTCCGCAGAGCCTCTGTAGCAATCATGAATCAACACAGCTTTAATATTTTCAAATTCTTTTAATAAGTATGCGCAGAGGAAAACAGCTTTTTCACCTTTAGGGCCATCTATGAAAACAACAGGGGCCTTTAGGCGTTGAACAATTCTTGGTAAACGAACGAAAGCATCACCGTAGAGCAAGCGCAAGTTCTTGCAGTCTTTTAATCGAGACTCGGCAATTTTTGAGTCGAGAGAATATTTCGTATTCTCAATGCTGTATATATCAATGTCGCTGTTTGCAAAAAAAGACGAAATGAGCGCCGTGCTGACCCCTCTCGCTCTTCCTGATTCCACCACGGAATCGGCTTCAAGCTCCCGGACGATTGCGCAAAGGAAGAGCATTTCTGACGGGAGAACCCCTTTGAGATCAAAGAGCGAACCATCGCAGATCGTCTCAAAGGAAGCGAGCTCGGATTCTCCTGCAGAGACAATGTCCAGCATATGAAATACCTCGTTAGCATTATGAGTGGATGCGAGAATTCACCATCGAACAGGCTTGGCTCGCCCGCTCGTAATAACTGCCAACAGCATGAAGTGATTGGAGTTCGCCTGATGCAAGACTTATGGCAATCCATAAGTCTTCGACATCGGGGCAGGGGCGGCCCTTGCCGCTCCGCTACTCGAGCACGGCGCCTTGGGCGGCGCTGCTCACATGCTTCACGTAGCGCTTTAGGAAGGGCGATTTGATGGTTTTGCGCTTGGGGCGGAACTTGGCCTTGCGCTCGGCCAGAATAGCCTCGTCGACCAGCAGGTTCAGCTTGCGGCCGGGGATGTCGATTTCGATGATGTCGCCGTCCTGCACGAGCCCGATGAGGCCCCCGCTGGCGGCCTCCGGCGAGACGTGGCCGATGGCCGCCCCGCGCGAGCCGCCGGAGAAGCGGCCGTCGGTGATGAGGGCGACGGATTCGCCAAGGCCCATGCCCATGATGGTGCTGGTGGGGGAGAGCATTTCGCGCATGCCGGGGCCGCCCTTGGGGCCTTCGTAGCGGATGACCACGGCGTCGCCGGGCTTGATGGCTCCGCCGATGATGGCCTCGAAGGCCTCGGCCTCGGAGTCGAAGGGGCGCGCCTTGGCCTTGCGCTGCATCATCTCCGGCGCCACCGCGCTCTGCTTCACCACCGCGCCGAGGGGGGCCAGATTGCCGAAGAGCACGGCGATGCCTCCCTGCTGGGCGTAGGGGGAGTCGATGGGGCGCACGATGTTGTAGTCGCGCACGGCGGCTTTGAGCTCGGCGAGGTTTTCGCCCACGGTCTTGCCGGTGCAGGTCAGGGCGCCGGTTTCGATGAGCCCGGCCTTGTTCAGCTCGGACATGACGCCGGGAATGCCGCCCGCGGCGTTCAGGTCCTGGATGTAGTCCGGCCCGGCCGGGGCCAGGCGGCAGAGGTTCGGCGTGGTGCGGCTCACTTCGTCGAAGATGGCCAGGGTGAGGGGCAGCCCGGCCTCGCGGAAGATGGCGGGCAGATGCAGCACCGTGTTGGTGGAGCAGCCCAAGGCCATGTCCATGCGCACGGCGTTTTTCACGCTCTTTTCGGTCACTATGTCGCGCGGGCGGATATTTTTCTTGAGCAACTCCATGATCTGCATGCCGGCCTGCTTGGCCAGACGGATGCGCGCGGCGGAGACGGCCGGGATGGTGCCGTTGCCGGGCAGGGCCAGGCCGATGGTCTCGGAGAGGCAGTTCATGGAGTTGGCCGTGAACATGCCGGAGCAGGAGCCGCAGCCCGGGCAGGCGCCTTCTTCCAGCTCCTGCAGCTCGGACTCGTCCATTTTGCCCAGTTTGACCTTGCCCACGGCCTCGAACACGGTGATGAGGTCCACGCGCTTGCCGCGCACCTCGCCCGCGAGCATGGGCCCGCCGGAGACGACGATGGTGGGGATGTTGAGCCGCAGCGCGGCCATGAGCATGCCCGGCACGACCTTGTCGCAGTTGGGCACCAGCACCAGGGCGTCAAAGGGATGAGCCGTGGCCATTATCTCCACGGAGTCGGCGATGAGCTCGCGGCTGGGCAGAGAGAAGTGCATGCCCTCGTGGTTCATGGCCAGGCCGTCGCACACGCCGATGGTGGGAAATTCCATGGGGGTGCCGCCGGCCATGCGCACGCCGTCCTTCACCGCCTGCACGATCTTGTCCAGGTGGATGTGGCCGGGAATGATCTCGTTGGCGGCGTTGGCGATGCCGATGAGCGGGCGGCGCATCTCCTCGCGCGTCATGCCCAGGGCGGACAGCAGCGAGCGGTGCGGGGCCTTCTCCATGCCGCTGGTCATTTTGGAGCTGCGGGCGGTCATTTTCTTGGTGACGGACATGGGATGTCTCCTGTTGGGGGGGATTATCTTTTTGCGGCGACGAACGCGGCCAGGCCCGCCACGCAGGTGGTGGCGAAGACCAGGGAAAAGCACTGCCATGCGGGCAGAAATTCGACCTTCAGGAACAGCGGCGGCACATCGAGCACGCTGCGCAGCCAGGCCTGCAGAAATTTCAGGCACACCAGGGCCAGCACGCTGCCCACAAATCCCTGCACCACGCCGTTGGCGAAGAGCGGGGCGCGGATGAACCAGGGCTTGGCGCCCACGAGGGATAAGATCTCCACCTCGTCGCGGCGGGCCAGCATCATGAGTTTGAGCGTATTGCCCACCACCAGGGCCACCACCAGGGCGAAGAAGCCCAGGGCGGGCCAGGCGGCCTGCTGGATGAGGGCGATCCAGCCTGTGGCCAGGGAGAGCTGCGCGGCGTTGTAGGTCACGCGCTCCACGCCGGGCAGCCCGCGCAAACGCGCGTACATGCGGCCCATCCAGGGCTCCGGGGCTTCGCCCGCGGGGATGTCGAAACTGAGCAGGGCCGTGGGCGGCAGGATGTTCTCGCCCTCCAGCCAGGCGAAGTCGTCCGGCGCGGAGGCGGGCAGCATGGGCCCGGGATCTGCCGGGGCGGCTGTGGCGTTCGCTGTGGCGGTGGCGGTTGCCGCG
>Ga0183099_1001580_pt1 | contig 12921 bp, 11 predicted proteins | sample Biomet1_FD_127788 | JGI IMG/M metagenome (GOLD analysis project Ga0183099, IMG submission 127788) | Microbial communities from bioreactor (seeded with anoxic lake sediment) at LBNL, California, USA - Biofuel metagenome 1 | ecosystem: Engineered > Bioreactor > Anaerobic > Unclassified ... | reverse complement strand
TATTATGATGTTGCGGAACGCCAGAATTTAGTAGCAGATAGCCCTGTTTTGTAGCAGATAATCAGGATTTAGTAGCAGATGAAAGGTCCGCTTTCACCCTCGATTCGGGAAACAGTGGCCTCCCTGGTCGAGTCGACGCCGTGCCCAAGGTTCTTCGGGTCGGCCGGCATTGTGAACTTCGGGACGGAAGTGAAGTCGAATTCGTCGCTGAAGTCGCTGGCGATGACGGAGACGAGCATCGAGTCCTGCAACTGCTCGTTGATGGAGACGCCGAACTTGATGTCGATGTTGCCGCCGGCTTGCTCATTGATACGTTCGACGCATTCCTGAGCCTCGTAAAGGGTGACTCCTTGGCCGCAGGTGACGGAGCAAATGGCCCGGCGCGCTCCGGCGATGGAAGCTTCAAGAAGCGGAGAATTGATGGCGTTTTCGGCCGCATCGTCAGCCTTGTTGGGGCCCTGGCCTTTGCCAAAGCCGATTAAAGCGATGCCTGAGCCTTTAAGGGTGCTCCGAACATCGGCAAAATCGAGGTTGATCTGCGCGGGGACAAGGATGAGGTCGGCCACGGTCTTGACCGACTGGGCCAGAACGCGGTCGCTTTCCTGGAAAGCCTGGGAAATGGGCACGTTGCCAGAGGACATCAAAAGCTTGTCGTTGCTGACGATAATGATGGAGTCCACCGAATCTTTGAGTTCGGAGAGACCCTCCACGGAATTGGCGATTCTCTGCTTTCCTTCAAAGGTGAAGGGGCGAGTGACGATGGCGATAGTCAAAGCGCCTTCCTCTTTGGCGATGGAGGCGATGACGGGAGCTGCTCCGGTTCCGGTGCCTTTTCCCATGCCGGCTGCGATGAAGACCATGTCAGAACCTTTGACAATCTTCCTGATGTCTTCGGTTGACTGAACCGCGGCTTCCTTGCCGACGGCCGGATCGCCGCCAGCTCCTAAGCCTTTCGTAACCGATTCGCCGAGAACAAGGCGATTGGCCGCCTTCGAAGTCGAAAGAGCTTGCTTGTCGGTGTTGGCCACGTAAAACTCGACGTTTTGAATATCGTCGTCGATCATGCGATTGACGGCGTTATTGCCAGCTCCGCCGACACCGATAACGACGATGCGGGCTACTGGTTCGAAGTTGTCGAGGTCATTGACATCCGATTCAACCATATGGGTCTTCCTCCTATTGCCGTTCGCGGCTGAGCGAACTCACGCCGTGATAGTTTTCTTCCAAAGTTCCGCGGTAATGACTTTCGGCAATCATCAAACCGAGGATGTTGACGTAACGGGGATCGCGGACCCCGACGGTAAGCGGGACATAGGGCAGGAACTTGCGACCCGGGATGGAGGGAGCAATCAGCTCTGACAAGCCTCGGAGGGAACTGCCGCCGCCAATCGCAACGATCGGCATGGTTTGGAGGATTTGGTTGGCCGGCTGGCGAGAGAGAATTTTACCGATGGCGTTGAGAAGGTGGGCATTGAAGTCCTCGAAATAATTCTCGATGACCGCGTTGAGGGATTTCTGGTAAAATTTGTTCTTTTTCCCCAAGGAATCAACCGAAACGGCGACTGGATTCTCAAATTTGGTGACACGATTTTCAAAGCCGTAATCCTGTTTGATGTTCTCGGCTTCGACGAAGGAAAGGCCCATCGAATTGGCGATGGCCTCGGTTAAATCGTCGCCGCCTTTAGGGAAGAACAAGCTGGAATAGGGAGCCGTGGCCCCAATCATCGTGAGGGTGGTCAAACGAGCCCCCATGTCGAGGAGGAGATAATTCTCCGGCATGGCTTTGTCGCTCGCGAGGAGCTGGCAGGCGCAATAGGGAGCCACACTAAGATCCTTCACGCGGAAACCGGCCGCCTCGACGACGGTTCGGTAATCGTGAACGAGCGAGCCCGGAAGAGTGTGGATCTTCGCGTGAATGGCTATCGAATTGCTTCTCTCGCCTAACGGGGGGTTGGCGAAACTCTTGCCGTTATCGAGGTCAAAGGAATCCGGGATGATGTCCACGATGACGTTCCCGTTCGGGATTGGGTCTTTCATCAGCAAAGAGTTGAGGTTCGTGATGTCGATTTGGTCGATGAGGGATTGGGGGGACACGACATTGGTTACTTTGGTGTTTTGGTAAATCTGTAACCCCAATGGCGGAACGATGATTGAGAGGTTTTGGGCGTTAATCTTCAAAAGAGCCCCCTCGTCTTCGATGTGGGCAAATTCCTTGATGATATCCAAGAGGCCCTTGGGATCGGAAATGAAACCGTTCTTCAGGAGCCCTTTGATGGGACGCTCTGTTTTGTAAATAAGAACAGCTTGGCCGCCAATCGCATAGCCGATGGCGAACTTGGCCGAATCATTGCTGATTTCGAGCACGGCTGTCTTTTTGCTGACTTCCATAATCGTATTCTATTCTAGAATAACGCCATTGTAGTTAAAAGCCTTTTCGCTAGTTAATTAGTAGTTTGTTGGGGAAAAAGAAAAGGGCGTCGGCACCACCCGACGCCCTTTTCGGAGGACGCTTATTAAGCTGCTGGATCGAAGGTTTCCGTCTCCAGCATTTCACTGCTGGAAGAAGAATCCAAGGCTTCGCTCTTTTCGGACGTCTCGCTCGTGTCGGCCTTCGCGTCGGCTGAAGCCAGGCGATAGGTGATAGCGACCGGGATGGCGGCGAAGAGAACGACCACCAGTGAAAAGGCGAACGCCACGAGGGTCGTCTGGAGCCGGTAGTAAAACTTCCGGTGTCCGGTTTTGACGAGCTTGTCTTTCATTTTGGGTTCGCTCCTTTCTTTTTTCGGATCGCACGCAGTTTCGCGCTGGCGGCACGGTGATTGCCAACTAGTTCTTCGGCAGAGGCCTCGAGGGGCTTCTTGGTGAGACTCGTGAACGGAGCCTCTTCAATCATTGAGGGCAAAAGTTCTACCCCGTGACGACTTCCTTCCACCACGGTGAGGGAACGGAACTTGTCTTTCACAAGCCGATCCTCGAGAGAATGGAAGCTGATGATGGCAATTACGCCGTTGGGCGCCACGAGCGAGGGAAGGGCGTCGAGGGCTTTTCGAAGGTTGCCCAATTCGTCGTTGACCTCGATCCGGATGGCTTGGAAAACTTGTTTGGCCGGAAAGCCTTTCTTCATCCGGGAGCGACGGCTTTTGGCTCCAAGGACGATGTCGGCTAGTTCGGTGGTCGTCTCGATAGGCTTCTCAAGGCGGCGTTTGAGTATGGCTTTTGCGATCTGATAGCTCTCTTCTTCTTCGCCATACTCACGGAAGATTCGGCAAAGGCTGGTGAGGTCATATTCGTTCACGACGCGATAGGCCGTCAGAGGGTTGCGTTGGTCCATCCGCATGTCGAGTGGGGCTGTCTCTTTGTATGAGAAGCCTCGTTCGGCTTCGTCGAACTGGGGAGATGAGACACCTAAGTCCATCAAGACTCCATCGACGGCGGGGATCCCCTCCTTCGCGAAGAGTTCGCCAACATTAGCGAAGTTCTCGCGATAAATTGTGTAATTGTTGCCGATGGTATCGAGTTTTTGTTTGCTCTCAGCCACCGCTTCCTCATCGATGTCGAAGGCGATAAGTTTGCCATGGGGGATCCGTTTGAGAATCTCGCTGCTATGGCCTCCTCGTCCCAAAGTCAGGTCTACGTAAGTTCCGCCATCGCGGATGCTCAGCAGATCAAGGCTCTCGTGGAGAAGAACGCTTTTGTGCTCACCCATTGTTGTGCGAACTCCTTGCCGCTAACGACTCGTAATCCTGGCTATGAGCCAAGAGATACTTCGCATAGGCCACGGAATCCCAGATTTCGAAGTGATCAATCACTCCGATGATCGTAATTTCTTTGCCAATGCGATAATCGTCGACGAGTTGCTTGGTCAAGGCGACGCGCCCATGGGAGTCGACCGGCATCTCGGCGGCCGATGAGGCGGCCAAACGGATGTACGTGCGACTTTCTTCGTTTGCGAAGGATAGGTTTTTCAGACTCTTGAAGAGTTCCAAGAAACTGTCTTCCGGGTAGACAGAGAGGCAACCCTCGAAACCGCGAAGGATGTAAAACCTTGATGGCATCGACTCAACCAGCTTCGTTGGAATCTGGAGTCGATTCTTATCATCAAGGGTCCTAGAATAGGTTCCAAAGAAATTTCCCACTCTTGCCCACCTGCAACTTAAGACTACCATCGTCGCTCAAACGTGTAAATGAAAAACCAAAGAAAAAGTGAAAACGGTTTTCAGCGGAAGACCTAATGGTATTAATTTAGTTGATTTTAAGTTTAAAGAAAAAATAGATCGCCCCTACATATTGCGGCTAATCGACCAGTTCAAAAATCTTTAAGTTTGTCGAAAGAGGGATTAGATGAAGTTTCTTTTTCTTTTGCTTTGTCTTCCTCGCTAAGCACACGGTAGCCGGTACCACTTTTGGGCAATCTTCCCTCGGGACGAGTGACTTTAATCGGAAAAGAAGAAACGATGATTCTTAAGGCGAGATCGTCTAAATCGATGACACTACCGGTCACGAGATAGCCTTCGCCTTCCTCGTCCATCTCCTCAAGGAGGTCACAGTCTTCATCCAGTTCGAGGGGTTGCTCAAATAAGGCGCCATCGACGGCATCAATCAGAATCAGGTTAGCTTTGATGAGAAAGGAGGCGTGAACGTAATCGCCAATTTTGCTCACGGTCACGGAATATGAACAAGATTTCACCTCGTGGAGCGGGTAACGGAGCGGGTAGCCCTGAAAAGTCGTCGCATTCTCGAAACGGAGGCTCCGCCCCTTAACGATGGAACTGCGAGGCAAGGCGTTCATTGCCGAACCTCGGCGTTGAAGCGCATCTTGAGAACACCGATAACTTTTTCCATGACTAACACGATTTCTTGATCAGTTAAGGTTTTTTCGGGATCGGAGAAAGTCAGGGTGATGGCAAGGGATTTCTTGCCAGCAGCGATGTTGGCCCCTTGGTAAACGTCAAAGACATCGACCCGGGCTATTAATTTGTCTGTTCGGCTGATTTCTCGCCGAATATCTTCATACGGGATTTTCTCATCGATGGTGAAGGCTAAATCCCTTTGAACGGAAGGGAAACGGGCCGGAACGCTGGCCTTCTCAGACGAAGTCTTCATGTCCAAGAAAGAAGGAAGATCAATCTCGAGAGCCACCGCCCCTTTGGATAGGCCGTACTGTTCAAGGGCTTTCGGATGCAATTCGCCCATCACGCCGACCAAGGTTTTCCCGACGTAGACGCTGGCGCTTCTTCCCGGATGGAATTCCTCTTTGTCAGAGGCGAATCTTTCAAGACGGTAACGGTTTTCCGACAAGCCCAAGAGGCCCATAATTCCGGAGAAGAGGCCTTTGATGGAAAAGAAATCAAATGATCGCTTGTCGAGGTTTCCCTGAAGCTTTTCCTCACCGGCGAGGACGATGCCAAGATGCCGGGTCTTGTGTTTCGGAGTATCAATGTCGCTCACCTCAAAGAATGAAAAATCTTTGATTTGGTGGGCAGCGTTATAACTTGCGACCTCTAGAAGCGACGGCAAGAGGTTCTTCCTCACGCATTCGTGGTCGTCGGTCATCGGATTGGCGAGGCGGTAGCAGTCACCCTCCTCAAGATAGGCAAAACGGTTGGCCTCGTTGGCGTTGACGAGCGTATAGGTCAGAACTTCATCCAACCCCTCGCCTCGTAAGTACCGGCGGATGGCGGTTTTCAGTTTTTGTTCTTCCGTAAGGCCTTGGTAGCGGGTTTCCGCCGAAGGCAATTTGCTCGTAATGTGGGAATACCCCAGCAAACGGATGACCTCTTCACTCACATCGCATCCTTCCGCCATGTCGATACGGTAGGAAGGAACGGTGACCAAAAGATCGTCATCTTTTCCTTCGACCACGAGATGATCGCGGGTCAGGACGGCGACGACTTCTTCCTTCGTGAAGGCGGTTCCGAGCCGTTTGTTGATATAGGAAAGGGATGTCTTGATGGTTTTTGTTTCGTGGGTGAGGGTATCATACACGGAAGATTCACTCACGGAAGAAGCCGCGCAAAGTTCTGTGAGAAGGGCCGAAGCGATCTCCAAAACTCGCTCGCTCTGCGAAGGGTTCAGGCCTTTGACGAAACGAGAGGAAGACTCACTTGAAAGGCCCAGACGGTTAGAAGTATGGCGAAGGGCCGCCCCGTTGAAGAGAGCTGCTTCGATGACGACATTGCTCGTTTTTTCGTTCACGGCGCATTCCTTGGAGGTCATGATACCGGCTAAGCACATTCCGCGACCCTCGCTTGTCACCACGAGATCGCCTTTAACGAGACGATAGGTTTTCTCATCCATGGCAAGGAAGTCGCCTTCGAGATCATCGCGTACGATTAGCGAGGCCTTGGGAAGTCTGTCGAGGTCATACATATTGAGGGGCTGACCCGTGAGAAGCATGACGAAATTGCCGATGTCCACGACGTTAGAGACACTGCGGATTCCTTCGCTGAAGAGGAGCGACGAAAGCCATTTCGGGGAGGGTCCGACTTTAAGGCCTTTGACAACTCGTGCAGAAAAAGCTGAGCAGGCCGGAGTAAGGCTGCCGACCTCAAACGAGGCCTTCACGAGTTTCTTAGCCGAATAGGACGGGATTTTCACCGGACGATTCAAGAGGGCTCCCACTTCTAAGGCGACGTTTTCCATGGCGTTGAGGTCCGGCCGATTCGCTAAGAGTTTGAGCTCCAAAACGACATCATCCAGATTCAGGTAGTGAAGGACGTTTTCTTCGCCTACCACCGCATCAAGAGGCAATTCCTCGATGCCGGAAAGTTGTTTCTCAGAGAGATATTTTTTCTCCACTCCGAGCTCGTAGAGGGCGCAGCACATCCCATCGCTTTCAAATCCGCGGATGACGCTTTTGACGATCGTAATGGCCGGAAGTTTCGCGCCTTCGCGGGCAACGATGACCTTCAAGCCTTTGCGGGCGTTAGGAGCCCCACAGACGATTTGATGAATTCCGAATTTCGGCCCTTCGTTGACCTGCAAAACGTGAAGGTGATCCGAATCGGGGTGCTTTTCACAACTCAAGATTTCGCCAATGACGAGGTTGGTGGCCGAAGCCATCGTCTCTATCGATTCGACTTCGACGCCGGCGAAGGTCATCTTGTCCGCGAGTTCGGCGGGGGTGATCCCGTCGAGATTGACCATTTGGCCCAGCCAATTCCATGAAACTTTCATTGCTTTTCTCCTTATTTCTCGAGGTAATCTTTTAGAAAACGTTCGTCATTTTGGTAGAAGCGGCGAATGTCGTCGATCCCGTAACGGAGAATCGCCACCCGCTCAATGCCGATGCCAAAGGCAAACCCGCTGTAGAGGTCGGGGTCGTAGCCGCACATCCGCAAGACGTTCGGGTGAACCTCGCCAGCCCCCAGGATCTCAATCCAGCCGGTCCCTTTGCACATATCGCAGCCTTTGCCGCCACAATGGGCACAGGAAACGTCGACTTCCACCGAGGGTTCGGTAAAAGGGAATAGGAACTGCGAAGACGAATCTCGCGTTTCTCCCCGAACATCTTTTTGACAAAGAGTTCCAGAGTGCCTTTGAGATCGGCCAAGGAAACGCCTTTTCCCACCACCAAACCTTCGATTTGGCCGAATTGATGGCTGTGGGTGACGTCATCGTCGTCCCGGCGATAGCATTTGCCCGGACAAATCATCCTGATGGGGCCTTTGTCCGTTTTGTCGGTCATGGTATGGGCTTGGGCCGCGCTCGTTTGGGTTCTTAGCAATAAGGTGTCATTGATGTAGAAAGTGTCCTGCATGTCCCGGGCCGGATGGTCCTTTGGAACGTTAAGAAGCTCGAAATTGAAATGGTCGGTCTCGACGTCGCGTCCTTCTTTGACCTCAAAGCCCATGCCGACGAAGATGTCGGTCATCTCATCGATGATCTGGTAATAGGGATTGACGTGACCGATACCTTTTTCGCGGGCGGGAAGGGTGATGTCGATCTGCTCCGCAGCCAGTTTCTTGCTGAGGGCGGCCTCTTTGATGGTCTTTTCCTTTTCCGCGTAGGATTCCTCGATGGCCTTCCGGCAGTCATTGACCGCCTTGCCATAGGAAGCCCGGTTTTCCGGGGCGATGTCCTTGAGGGCACCCATTAGTGAAGAAAGCTCGCTTTTTTTGGCCAGATAAACGTTATGAACGCGGACCAAAGCTTCCTCATCTTCGCACTTTGCGAGATCGGATAACGCCTTCGCTTTGATCTCTTCGATTTTCCCAAATTGCTCCATGTTTATGAGCCTCCTTGAATGAAAAAAGACGGCCGGGAGCGGGTTCAATCCCGCGGTGCCATCCCACTTCCGCTCAAATTATTGAGCGCTTTGCCGGCTATAACCCAGCCTAGGGGGAAGGCCTTATGAGCCCTCGTTCTCCGAGATGAATTCGCTTTCGTTATCCTGGGGCGGTCTCACTCTTCGCCCCTCCCTTTGAAGACACTCGCGGAAGGTACTACTTCTCTTCACTGAACAAGATTATTGTACGAGTTTCCCGAGCGAATGAAAGAATAAGAGGGAAAACGACCGATTTATCTTACCAATTAAATATCAGGCGCGAAAAAACATTTGCAATGACGGGAACCAACACCCATTATCATCACAACAACATTTCCCCTATGGAGGGTATTTGATGAAAAGCAGCCATCGCCTATCCGTTCTTCTTCCTGTTGCGCTTCTCCTTGTTTCCTGCGTCAATGCCACTAGCGGCGAGTCGAGCCTCTCTACGGACGATGCCTTTTCGGGCAGTTCCACTTCCTCGTCGGAAAAGGTTGACCTCGCCTCTTTCCTTGCGAAATTAGCCGCCAACAATTGCACCCTTTCGCTCAGCGGCGCCGGAGCCGCCACCATTTCCTTCTATGGCGACCAAGGCTTCTATGCCGAATTCGATGGCTCTTCGCAGCCAAGCGGAGTCCTCGTAAATAAAAACCAAGGCATTTTCGATTTCACCTATGCCGACGGAGGCGTGCTTCTCGGCCAAGCCGAATCCAATAGTACGAAAATCAACGACATTTTCTACACTCCTTCTGATTTGGCCGAAGCCTCCGGCGATTTCTCGCCCTCTGGAGAGAACGTCTATGACGTCAAAATGACCGATGGATATTACTTTGACGTGGCCTATGCCATCATCGGCCTCTCGCAAATCGACACCGCTTATCTGGATTACGGCTTCGTCAGCAATCTCAAACTTACGATCGACGAGGACGGCAACGGCGCTTCCTTCACTTTCTCCATAACCCAGGACGAACAGGTCTACGAATTCGCTACGGACGTGAACCAAATTGGCACCACTTCGAACGCGGCCTTCTCCGCCTATCTTGCCTCTCCGAGCGATGTCCCGGCCCGGACTTCATACACCGCCGAATCCGTTGACACTCTCGAGCAGATCTTCGGCGAAAGCGTTGCCATTCCTTTCCCCCATGGCCTTGCCTCGGCCCTCTTCCGCGACGATTTTGCGTATGACGATGAAGGCTTTCTCCAAGGCATCACCTTCCAGGAATTCGGTTCCGACATCAGCGCTTCTTTTGTCAATCAGCTGCTTGCTGATGGCTACCAATCCGTCACCAACAGTGACTTTTCTGGGACCTACCTCACCTATGAGAAGTCCTACCAACTCGAAAGTGAAACGGTGGGCGCGTCCGTCATTTCGTTCCAAGTCGCTTACGATGAGGATTCCGGCATCACGAGTGGTTCCATCAGTTCTTACACCTATCCGAAATCCTTTGAAAGTACGGATCTTAACAAGACCAACGAGATCCTGACCGCCTATAACGGCGCGGTTACGACGATGCCTTTGCTCCCCGTCTCAAGCGACTTCTCCAAGGTTTTGGCCCTCGATTCTTCCTACATCGAGAATGTCGCTCTCAGTCTTGAGGTCGATCTCTCCGTCAGCGTTTACGAAACTTGCATCGCTTACGCCAAGGCTTACATTTCTTTACTCACAACGGCTGGATTCACCGTCCAGTATGGGGATTTGGAAACCGATGGTTATACCAGTTACGGCAAAGGCCAAGCTTCGGTGGCGATGGCTCTTTGGTACAATGACAACGATGCCTTTGATGGGGGCTTTTCCTTCTTCTTCAGCGATCCCAATCCAAAAGCCTAACCAACAAAAAAGCCCAGTAATTCGCTGGGCTTTTTTTCATGCTTAATTGGCCGTTTCTGGCAAGGTTGGGACCACATAAGGCGTCAGGTCCGGAAGAACGACGACGGCCTCGTCCCCTTTGAAGGGAGTCACCACGCCGCAAAGGTGGAAAGAGGAGAAGCGCAGGTCGGGGATGGTCATCGGTAACAGCCCCAAGTCATTCACGTAACCGATTGTTTCGCTTTTCCCGATTTTCTCGGGGTCGGCCACGCAGTCGAGATCTAGGCTAAGATCCGTCCAACCCTCCGCGGTGAAGGTGAAAACGAAATTGGCTTTCCAGGTCGTGACCGCCTCAAAGAAGGAACTAATGTCGTTATTGAGGGCGAGCTGAACTACCGTCGGAAGGGCGGAGGCTTCGATCCTTCCCTCGAGGAAGCGGGCCGAGCGTTTGGTGTCGGGGGAATACGTCAATCGGTAGCAACCTGCCCCGTTCTTTTCAATTATCAGGGGGCTGGTTTGCGATTTGTCCAAAGCGTCGCTGCGGGCGTCGACCATGTCATCGGCGAAGGCGTCAACGTCGTCGCAAAGCCGATCCGTGGGGCCCTTGGAACCCGTGAAAAAGGAATCGACCAAGGACTTTTCCCCTGAGGAGAGTTCCCGGTAAGTCCGTCGCGGCATGACCCACGATTCGACGTCATAGGCATTTTCGACCAGCGTCTCGATGGCTTCCTTGGTTAAGAGAGCATTCGAGAGGTCGAGGTATTCGCGATAGCCTTCTTCGGTATTCTTCGTGTAGATGGCGGGCGACTGGTTGGAAAAGGAAAGGCCGTTGCTCTCGCTCAAGCCGGCAAGCGGGGTTAACGATAGATTGGTGAATTTCGTCGATGTCACGAAATCTTTAGCCGAAAGGGCATCCATCCCATTGGCCCGGAAGGACATTTTTTCGAGGGTCCCTTCCGCCCCGTAAAGGACGGGTTCGGCGCTATCGGAGGAGGAAGAAGCCCCCTCTTCAGGATACGAGTAAACGGAAAAGCCGTAATCGGTGTCCCCGCGTTTGGCGAGGGGTGACGGGGTGAAGTCAAACCCTTGCTGATCTTGGCCCACCACGCCTTTGAGGCCCTTTCGATAGAGGGCGATAGCGGAATCGAACGAGGCATCGTCCAAAGCAAAAAACTGGTTCGGATCCACCGAAGAAGAGGCAGGCGTATTTGAGCAGGAACAGGCGCCGGACCCCAAGGAGAAGGCCAGAACCATCAGGGGTAGGAGTTGTTTTTTCATAACGACCCTATTATAGAGGATAAGAATGCTTTGGGCAAAGAAGGGTTTCTTGACCCAAGAACGAACGTAAAACATAACAAAAAACCTGTGTAATATCGCCTAAATTTAGCGTGTTTGGAACTCACCGCCGCAATTCGTACATGAGGATGCCGCCGGCCACGGCCACATTAAGAGAATCAATGCCGCTCATTTCGAGGCGGACGCGGACATCGGAGGCGCCTTGAACCTCCTGGGAAACCCCACGCGCCTCGTTTCCGAGAATCAAAGCAATTTTGTCTTTTTTCGGTAGCGAGGAGAGAGTCACCGAGGTGGCCAAATCCGTCGAAACGAGGAAAAATCCCGCTGCGGAGAGCTCACGCATCTTGGCAGGCAAATCGCAATCGGGGAAGAGGGCGAGCTTGAAAATCGCCCCTTGACTTGCCAGAAGAGTTTTGCTGTTTAGGGGGTTGGCGCAACCTTTCGAAAGATAAACGTTTTGAAAGCCGAAAGAGAGCGCCGTCCGCAGCAATGTACCGACGTTTCCTGGATCTTGTATGCCGTCAAGAAAAAGGGCGCGGGAACTTTCAATTGTCGGAGACGACGGCATCCGGCAAAGAGCAACGATGCCTTCGGGGGTCTTGGTGGAAGAAAGCTTTTGGATGATCTGCGGGGTCACCAAGGTGACGGGAACCGCGGCTTGGAAGGGCTCCAGCGAGAGAATCTCGAGGGCCGCTCCGGCTTCTAGAGCCATCTTGACAAGATGAAAACCCTCAACGAGGAAAAGGGCTTTTTCCGGTCGAAGGAGGACCAATTCTTTGATGTGGGGATTTTGCAAGCTGGTGATTTTATTCATAGGCGTAACGGTGCTTTCTAAGACTAGCATACAGCTTTTTGTAATCTGGGCAATGCGCGTAAACGATGGCGTAGAAACGGGGACCGTGGTTCCGTTCAAAATCGTGGGCCAACTCATGGACGATGACAGAGTCGATGATGGCCGGAGCGTAGTACGCAAGTTCGAGGGCGAAGGTCAGACGATGGGTTCGCAGACTATTGACCCCGTAGCGGGAACGCATACTTCGGACCCGGATATCATAAGGTTTTTTCACCGAGAGAAGTCTTTCTTCCGCCGGGACTTGCTCCCTAAGATAACCAAGGAGTTTTTCCTTTAAGAACTGGTTTTTCTTCTTTTCATCCCAGGAAGAGAAACCGAAGATGGCTTCTTTACGGCCGAACAAATACACCTCATCCCCCGTGATCGCCGGCTCATAAACGAGTTTGCGCTTGAGTTTCGGAAAATATTCGGCAACTTTTTTATTTAAGTAAATTAGGCTGGTTCCGAAAGGAGCCGAAACCTTGAGGGTCTTTCCGTCCCTGGAGAGACGGAAATTGATGTTTCTTATCCTTTTATAAGTCAAAGTGACCGGGTAAGCCAAACCTTCGTATTCAATGGTCCACGTTTTGGTCATGGAAGAATTATAGTCTTTCTCATTGTCCCTTAGGACAAAAAAGAATAGAGTTGTCCTGCTATGGAAAAAATACTCGTAAGCGCCTGTCTCCTCGGAGATAAAGTTCGGTATGACGGGGGAAGTAA
>Ga0183099_1001579_pt1 | contig 12924 bp, 9 predicted proteins | sample Biomet1_FD_127788 | JGI IMG/M metagenome (GOLD analysis project Ga0183099, IMG submission 127788) | Microbial communities from bioreactor (seeded with anoxic lake sediment) at LBNL, California, USA - Biofuel metagenome 1 | ecosystem: Engineered > Bioreactor > Anaerobic > Unclassified ... | reverse complement strand
GCGGATAAGGTCTACGCTCTGCTTGGTTGAGATGTGGCAGACGTGGTATTGGCACCCGGTCTCCCGGACCAGGCCGATGTCCCGCTCAATCTGCCGCCATTCGCTCTCCGATGAGATGCCGGGAAAGCCGTGGGCCCTGGCCCACGTTCCGTCGTGGACGCAGCCTCCGGGGGTCAGAAGCTCGTTCGCTTCACAGTGAGCTGCGATGAGCTTGCCCAGCGCGCGCGCCTCTTTCATAGCCGCGCGCATCCTGTCCTCGGACTGGACGCCCCGCCCGTCATCGGAAAAGCCCGCCACGCGGGGAGCCATGCCCGCCATGTCGGACAAAGCCTGTCCCTCCTCTCCAGCGGTGATGGCACCGTATGGATAGACGCGGATCTTCGCGTCCCGCGCAACGGCGTCCAGCTCTGGCTGCAAAGTTTCCGGACTATCCGGCACCGGCTTCAGGTTGGGCATGGAGCACACGGCGGTATAGCCCCCCGCCGCTGCCGCCGCCGTGCCTGATGCGATGGTTTCCTTATAAGAAAATCCAGGCTCCCGAAGATGTACATGGACATCGACGAAACCTGGAACAACAAACAAATTATCAATTTTGATCACGGACTGATTCTCACGGGGGAGAAAAGGGGAAATGGAAACAATACGGCCATTCTCAACGGCTACGTCCGCCGTTTGAAAAGCACCGTTCAAAAATACACTGCCGCCGGCCAGCAGATAACTCATGGCGTACCTCCTGCTTGTACATACTCTGACGATATATTGTAGTGGAATCAACTGCGCTTGTCAATGGCGAGTTTAAGAAACAGGATACATAAATTCAGCCAATTTTGGATGTTTTTTCTCTGCCAACGACAAACGGCGGGGGACGCAGCGCGTCCCCCGCCGTTTGTCGGCTTTACCTATGTAAGCTGTGTCTGCGCCACAGCGATGGCACCAGCAGCAAAATCGGGAACATCTCCAGCCGTCCTGCCAGCATGTCAAACGACAGCAGAAGCTTGGACGCCGGGGAAAATGCGGCGAAGTTCCCCATGGGACCCACCAGCTCAAGCCCCGGCCCGATGTTGTTGATGCAGGACGCTACGGCGGTAAAGGTGGTGACGAGGTCGAACCCGTCCAGACTCAGCAGGATGGTGGACAAGTTCAAGACCAGCAGATATGCCACCAAAAACACATGGGTGCTGCGCAGGACCTTTTCACTCACCGTCCGGCCCTCCATTCGGATGGTAGTCACGGCGTTGGGATGCAGCATCTGCCGCATGTCGCTGACGGCTGTCTTGAACAGAATTACCAGACGGGCGATCTTAATGCCGCCGCCGGTGGACCCGGCGCAGGCCCCCGCGAACATCAAAAGGACCAGTACGAGTCTGGAATAAGTCGGCCAGACGTTGAAGTCCGTTGTGGCGTATCCAGTGGTGGTAATAATGGAGGATACCTGAAAGAAGGAGTATCGCAGCGCAGTGGAAAAGGACTCAAACAGGTCGGAGATATTCAACGCGATGGTGACCGTGGCTGCCGCCACGATCAGAAAATAGGCCCGCAGCTCCTCGGAGCGCAGCACATCCCGTACCTTGCCGACGAGCAGAAAAAAATAGAGGTTGAAGTTCACACCGAATAGCAGCATGAAAACACCGATCACAAGGTCGATGTAAGGGCTGTTGTACGCTCCCACGCTGAGATTCCGGCAGCTGAAGCCGCCTGTGCCGGCAGAGCCGAAGGAGTGGATGCAGGCGTCGAACAGCGGCATTCCGCCCAGCAGTAGCAGGACGATTTCGACCACCGTCATGACCAGATAAATGCCGTACAGGATTTTCGCGGTGTCTCCCAGGCGGCTCACCAGCTTTCCTACCTCGGGGCCGGGAACCTCCGCCCGCAGAAGATGCATTCCGTGCCCGTCGGACGTGGGCAGAATGGCCATCACGAACACCAGCACGCCCATGCCGCCCACCCAGTGAGTAAAGCTGCGCCAGAACAGCACGCCCCGGCCCAGATGCTCCACATCCGTCAGAATGCTGGCGCCGGTGGTGGTGAAGCCGGAGACGGTTTCAAAGAAGCAGTCCACAAAGGTGGACATGGAGTGGGAGATATAAAAGGGCATTGCCCCGAAAAAAGACATCACAATCCAGGCCAGTGCCACGATGGCAAAGCCGTCCCTGGCATAGAGCGCCCGGGACCGGGGAGAGCCATGGCCCAGCAGAATACCGCAGAGAATCAGCGCCAGAATGGGAATCAAAAACGGCTGCGCCGACTCATTGTACAGCATGGCCACCAGCATGGGCAGCGCCAGCAGCGCCGCCTCCACCAGCAGAATTCTGCCGATGATGTAGGCAATCATTTTTCTATTCACGGTATCCGCCCTTCTTACCGCAATATGTCGCGGATATCCCGCAAGGTACTGGTAGTAACCACGATCACGTCATCACCCGCATTGATGGCGTCCACGCCGGAGGGAATGACAATCTTTCCGTTTTGCCGGACGATGCCCGCCAGCAAAATACCGGAGCGGAGCTCGAGATCCCGCAGAGGCACACCGATCAGAGGCGAATCAGGCCGGATGCCGAATTCCAGCGCCTCCACCGTGCCGCCAATCAGGCGGTGCAGGGTTTTAACCTGGGAGCCGGAGGCATTCTGCATCGCGCGGACGTACTGCAAAATCAGCTCCGCAGTGACGGAGCCGGTGGATACCACGCTGCCGATCATGCCCTCAGTGGACACCAGATCCACCAGAGACTGACGGTTGATCTTCGCCACTACCTTGCAGTTTTTGCACTGCTTGGACACGCTGAGAGCCATTAGAATATTGGCCTCGTCCATGCCGGTAATGGCCACGAAGCCGTCGGTCTGATCCAGGCCCTCCTCCCGCAGAAGCTCACTGTCCGTACCGTCGCCGGTGATAATCAAAGCCTTGGGCAGAAGCTCGCTCATGTGAGTGGAGCGCTCTTTGTTTTGGTCGATGATCTTGACGGTCATCCCCATTTCGATCAGCTGCATGACCAGATAATAGCACAGCTTGCTGGCTCCCACGATCATGACGGAGGACGCCTTGCACTTGAATACCCCCAGGTGCCGGAAGAACTGTTCCAGCTCATGAGGGGTGGCGGTAATATAAATGATGTCCCCATCCTGAAGGATAAAATCGCCGGAGGGGATGATGGTCTCGTCCTTCCGGGCTACCGCACAGACCAGCACCCTTGCCCGCAGGTTCTTATAGAGGTCGCTGAGCCGTACACCGCTGAGTGTGCTGCCGGGAGCCAGGCGGTATTCCACCAACTCCAGCCGACCCTTGGAAAAGGACTCCAGTTTCATCGCGTTGGGATACCGGAGGACGCGGGCGATCTCCCGGGCAGTGGCCCGTTCCGGGTTGATGACCATGGACAATCCCAGTTCCCCCCGCATGTACCGCAGCTGATTTTCGTATTCCGGGTTGCGGATGCGCGCGATGGTGTGCTGCACGCCCAGGGTTTTTGCCACAAGGCAGGTCAAAATGTTGATCTCGTCGCTGGAGGTGGTGGCAATGAGCAAGTTGGCCCGCCCCGCGTCTGCTTCTTTCTGCACGTCGGCGCATGCGCCGTTGCCGCACACTCCCCTCACGTCGTAGACATTGATGATGTGCTCCAGAAGCTGGGGGTTCTGGTCGATGACGGTGACGCTGTGTTCCTTGGAAAGATGCTGCGTCAGCGCCAGTCCGACTTTCCCGGCGCCCACGATAATAATTTTCATAGATGACAAACCTCAATTTTTACTCTATTATCATTCGGCGAAAGCTGCCCGAAATTTTGCAAACCTTCACAAATGCCAGTATAATAGATATTCCGATAAAAGCAAATGTTATTTTTGACCTTGCGGCCCAAGACTGCTATACTGAAAGAAAAATTACCGATTTTAAACAAGATAAGCGGAGAAGACGATGAAAAAACTGGCAATTGGGATATTGGCCCACGTGGACGCGGGGAAGACCACCTTGACCGAGGGGCTTCTGTATGTGGGCGGGGCGCTGCGGAAGCTGGGCCGGGTGGACCACCGGGATGCGTTTCTGGATACCTTTGCGCTGGAGCGGGAGCGGGGCATCACCATATTTTCAAAGCAGGCGGTGCTGCCGTTGGACGGCCTGGAGCTGACGCTGCTGGATACCCCCGGTCACGCGGATTTTTTCCGCCGAGGCGGAGCGGACGCTTCAGGTGCTGGACTGCGCGGTTTTGGTAATCAGCGGAGCGGACGGCGTTCAGGGCCATACTCTGACGCTCTGGCGGCTGCTGAAGCGGTACGGCATACCCATATTCCTGTTTATCAACAAGATGGACCAGCCGGGGACCGACCGGACCGCGCTGCTGGCGGAACTGAAAAGCCGCCTGGACGGCGGCTGCGTGGATTTTTCCCGGTCTGAGGCGGAGCGGGGAGAGGAGATTGCCCTTTGCGGAGAGGGGGCCATGGAGGAGTATTTGGCCTCCGGCGAACTGAAGGACGAGACCGTTGTGGAGCTGGTGGGGGAGCGAAAGCTGTTTCCCTGCGTCTTTGGTGCGGCGCTGAAGCTGGACGGAGTGGAAGAGTTGCTGGAGGGTCTGCGGCGGTTTGCCCCGGTCCCGGTTTATGGGGATGTGTTTGGCGCGAAGGTCTTTAAGATTTCCAGAGACCTTCAGGGCGTGCGGCTGACCCATCTGAAGGTTACCGGCGGGACGCTGCGGGTCAAGGATCTGCTCTCTGGCAGCCGGAATGGAGAGGACTGGCAGGAGAAGGCGGACCAGATCCGCATCTACTCCGGCGCCAAATTTCAGCCCGCCGACGCCGCGGAGGCGGGAACGGTCTGCGCCGTCACCGGTCTTAGCCGTACCTTCCCCGGCGAGGGACTGGGAGCGGAGGCGGCGTCCGCACCTCCGACGCTGGAACCGGCGTTGACCTGCCAGGTGTTTTTGCCGGACCGATGCGTCCCCCATACCGCGCTGATGCAGCTGCGGCAGCTTGAGGAGGAGGACCCTCAGCTCCACGTGGTCTGGCAGGAGCAGACCGGGCGCATCAACGTCCAGCTGATGGGGACCATCCAGCAGGAGATTTTGCAGCGGGTTTTAAAGGACCGCTTTGATCTCGACGTGACCTTTGGCCCCGGAGCCGTGGTCTATCGGGAGACCATCGCCGCCCCGGTGATCGGTATCGGTCATTTTGAGCCTCTGCGGCACTATGCGGAGGTTCACCTTCTGCTGGAGCCCCTGGAGAGGGGAGCGGGACTGCGGTTTGCCAACGCCTGTCCGGAGGATGTGCTGGCTTTTGGCTGGCAGCGGCTGATATTGAGCCATCTGGCCGGGCGGAGCCACCCCGGCGTTCTCACCGGCGCGCCTATTACAGACATGAAGATCACCCTCCTGGCGGGGCGGGCCCACGAAAAACATACCGAAGGCGGCGATTTCCGTCAGGCTGCATGGCGCGCCGTGCGGCAGGGCCTGCTGTCCGCCCAAAGCGTCCTGCTGGAGCCCTGGTACGATTTCTCTCTCACGGTCCCCACAGCTCAGACGGGCCGGGCCATGGCGGATCTTCAGCGAATGGGCGGAGAGTTTGCGCCGCCGGAAACAGAGGGGGAGGACACTCAGTTTACCGGCTCGGCACCGGTGTCGGCCCTGCGGGACTATGCGGCGGAGGTAATCGCCTATACAAGGGGTCAGGGACGGCTTGTATGCGTCCCAGGCGGCTACCGACCCTGCCAAAAGCAGGAATCCGTTGTGGAAGCGGCGGGGTACGACCCGGAGCGGGATTTGGAGAACCCGGCTGACTCCGTTTTCTGTGCCCACGGCGCGGGGTATCTGGTGAAGTGGAGTGATGTTCCATCCCATGCCCATGTGGACAGCGGCTTTCATCTGGACGGGAGGTCCGCGGAGGAACGCGCGGCGGGCCCCGCCGCCCGCTCCTCGCCCTACGCCGGAACGGTGGAACAGGACAGGGAATTGCAGGCCATATTTGAGCGGACCTACGGCCCGGTGAAGCGCCGGACCTTTCAAAAGCCTTTACCTGCGGTATCCGGCGAAGCGGAGCTCCGCGCCGCGCCCCGGCCCGCCGGGCCGGAATACCTGCTGGTGGACGGATACAACGTGATTTTTTCCTGGGACGAGCTGAAAACCGTGGCCGCGGAGCGGCTGGACGCCGCACGGCGGATGCTGTGCGACCTGATGAGCAATTATCAAAGCTTTCGCAAATGCGAGGTCATTCTGGTGTTCGATGCTTACAAGGTCAAGGGCGGAACCGAGCGGGAGGAAAAGTATCAAAATGTTCATGTAATTTATACAAAAGAGGCGGAGACTGCGGACTCCTACATCGAGCGGATCACCTATCAGATCGGACGGGAGCATCGGGTCCGGGTGGTTTCCTCCGACGGCGCGGAACAGGTAATCATTCTGGGCCACGGGGCGCTGCGGGTTTCCTCCGCCGGCTTTCACGAAGAGATGGTCCAGACCACGGGAGAGATCCGGAATATTCTGCAGAAAAACAATCTGTCCGGAAAGGCTCGACCCATACGGGAGGCAATGACGAAGGCGCTGGAGGAAAAGAAGGAATAGCGCGCACCCACTGCGCCTCTTGCGGACTTGCTGCCGCCTTGCTATAATAATGCAGTATAGCGCAGAGGCTGTTGCTGGGGCAGGTACGCTTTGCCACGGCGTTCACAGGCATTTCCAGCCATGTTTTCGACAAAATCGGCCATACTGACCGAAGAGGTGATCAAATATGACTGCTGAGACTTGCTGGACCCTGTTCTGGGCCACCGGCGTGCCGGAATGCTATGCGCTGTACCGGGAATTTATGGAGGCGACTACTGCCTCGGCGTGAGGAGGCGGAACCATGAGCGAACTGGTGACGCGCGGCGCGGTGCTGCGGGAGACGGAGACGAAGGAATCAGATAAGATTCTCACCGTGCTCACCCCCGACCACGGAAAAATATCCGTGATCGCCAAGGGCGCACGGCGCAAGTCCTGCCGCTTTACAGCCGCCTGCCAGACGCTGGTATACAGTGAATTGACTCTGACACACCGGGGAGACTGGTATTATTTGAATGAAGGGACAACCCTGTCGCTGTTCGACGGCCTGCGGGCGGATTTTGAGGCACTGGCGCTGGGCTTTTACTTCGCGGAGCTGACGGAGGCCGTCTCCTCCCCGGAAATCCCGGCGCCGGAGCTGCTGAGCCACCTGCTCAACGGACTTTACGCTCTGGATACCCTGAAAAAGCCCCGGGAACTGGCAAAGCCCGCCTTTGAGTGGAGACTGATGTGTCTTGCGGGATACGAGCCACTGGCGGACGAGTGCGCCGTCTGCGGCGCGGAGGACCCGGCGGACGCCTGCCTGGACCCGGTACAGGGCGTTTTGCGTTGCGCCGCCTGTGGCGGCGAGGGAAACGGAGGAACGCTTCCGCTGTGTCCGGAGGCGGTGGCCGCCCTGCGGCATATCGTCTATGGAGATCCCCGGCGGCTTTATGCCTTTACATTGATCGGAGAGGGGCTAAGTCAGCTCTCCGACGCGGCGGAGCGGTATATGGCCATCCAGTTGGAACGGGGATTCCGAACACTGGACTATTATAAAAGCCTGTCGAATTTATGATACATTTTGTACTATTGTGGATGTTTTATACGAAAAGGATAGATTATGAGCGAATTATTTGAAAAATCCATGTGGACGCTGGAGCTGCCTCAGGTGCTGACTCTGCTCGCGGCTCAGGCCGTCAGCGATGAGGCGAAGCGCCGCGCCCTGACTCTGACGCCGGAGACGGAGACTGAGGAGGTCCTGCGGCTTCTGGACCAGACCGACGCCGCCCGGGAGATGATCGGACTGCGGGGCAGTCCGTCCTTTTCGGGACTCAAGCCGGTGCGGGAGGCTCTGGACCGGGCGGACCGGGGCGGCGGACTGAATACCCGGGAGCTTTTGACCATTGCGGGCCTTTTGACCGCAGCCCGGAGAACCCGGGAGTATTTCAACGGGGACGCCAGAGAAAAGGGCGCCATTGACCACCTGTTTTTATCCCTCCACGGCAACCGCTTTCTGGAGGACAGAATCAAGTCGGTCATTCTGGACGAGGACACCATCTCCGACAATGCGAGCCCCGAGCTGAACGATATCCGCCGGAAAATGAGGGCGGCGCAGGCGAAGAGCCGCCAGGTTCTCCAGCGCATCATCTCCTCCCCGTCTTACAGCAAGGTCCTGCAGGAGAGCATCATCACCCAGCGGGACGGGCGGTTCGTGGTACCGGTGAAGGCGGAGCAGAAAGGGGCTTTGCCGGGCCTTGTCCACGACGTATCCTCCACCGGGGCCACGCTGTTCGTGGAGCCTATGGGAGTGGTTCAGGCCAACAACGAGTACATCGAGCTGGAGGCCAAGGAAAAGAAGGAGATCGAACGTATCCTTGCGGAGCTGTCCGCCGACGCGGCAAATCACCGGGAGGACATCCAGTGGGATTACGACGCCCTGGTCCTTCTGGACCTGATTTTTGCCAGAGGACAGCTTTCCTACAAACTGGACGGTGTCCGGCCGGAGATTCGGCGGGACGGGGCCATCGTACTACGAAAGGCCCGCCATCCCCTGCTGGATCGGGCCAAGGCGGTCCCCATCGACATCGAGCTGGGGGACAGCTTCGACACGCTGGTCATCACCGGCCCCAATACCGGCGGCAAGACCGTCAGCCTGAAGACTCTGGGCCTTTTGACGCTGATGACCCAGTGTGGACTTCATATTCCCGCGGCGTCGGGAAGCCAGATATCCGTTTATGAGCGGGTGCTGGCAGACGTGGGCGACGAGCAGAGCATTGAGCAGAGCCTGTCGACCTTCTCCGCCCACATGACCGGCATTGTCCGGATTCTGAAGGAGACGGACCGGCGGACTCTGGTGCTGTTCGACGAGCTGGGTGCGGGAACCGACCCGGTGGAGGGCGCGGCGTTGGCTATCGCCATCATTCAGAGGGTACGGAGCTCTGGCGCGAAGCTGGCGGCAACCACCCACTACGCGGAGCTGAAGACCTTTGCCATGACTACCGCGGGGGTGGAAAACGCCTCCTGCGAATTTGATGTGGAGAGCTTGCAGCCCACCTACCGGCTGCTCATCGGCATCCCGGGAAAATCCAACGCGTTCGCGATTTCCAAGCGGCTGGGCCTGCCCGACGACGTGGTGGAGGACGCAAAGGCCCAAATGGCCGGAGACAGCGTCCGGTTCGAGGACGTGTTGACCCAGTTGGAGCAAAAGCGGCAGGCGCTGGAGAAAAAGCAGGTGGAGACGGACCGTCTCTATCAGCAGCGGGAGGAAGACGCCCGCAAGGCCCGGGAATTCCGCACGCAGATGGAGCGGGCACGGGACAACGCCCGCAGCCGGGGAGAGGCTGACGCCCGCCGTATCCTACGGGACGCGAAGACCGCCGCAGACCAGACCATGAACGAACTGGCGGAACTGCGCAAACAGCAGGCCAAAGCCGACGCCGCCCAGAATCTCAACGAGGCCCAGGCCGCCATCCGCCGGGGGCTGAACGAGGCGGAGGAAAAGCTCCGCAACCGTGAATTTGAGCCGGAGCCCATCCCCAAGCCCAGCCGTCCCATCCAAAAGGGTGACCGGGTGGAGATCCCCGGCGTGAAGACCTTGGCGGAGGTGACCGACCTGGGAAAAGACGGCACACTCCAGCTGCAGGCGGGCCGGATGAAAATGACCGTGAAGGCGGACGAGGTGCGGCTGATCGAAGAACCCGCCGGAAGGAAGAAGCCCGCCGTCTCCACTCAGTCTCACGCGGCGCAGCAGCTACTGCGTACCGCCGCCTCCAGCGAGCTGGATATTCGGGGAATGGAGAGCATTGAAGCGGAGAGCGTGGTGGAGAACTTCCTCTCGGCCGCCGTGATGGGGCGGCTGGAAACCGTCACCATCATCCATGGAAAGGGTACCGGAGTCCTGAGAAAGGCCGTCCATGAGATTCTGCGGCGAAACAAGGCGGTCAAGAGCTTTCGCCTCGGAGTTTACGGCGAGGGTGAGACCGGCGTCACTGTGGTAAGCATGAAATAAGAGCGTTTGTTTGTGCACGCCCCCCGTCGCGGCGGGGGCCGGAAAAATTTGATGAGGTGAGGAATATGCACGATTTGCCGAAACAGTACCACATCCAGTGCGCTCCCGGAGACGTGGGCCGCTATTGCATCCTGCCCGGGGACCCGGGCCGCGTCCCGGCCATCGCCGCTTTGTTCGACAGCGCGGAAAAGGTGGCTCAGAACCGGGAGTTTACCACCTACACCGGCACGCTGCTGGGGGAAAAGGTTTCCGTCTGCTCCACCGGCATCGGCGGGCCTTCTGCCTCCATCGCCATGGAGGAACTGGTGAAGTGCGGCGCGGACACCTTTATACGTACCGGCACCTGCGGCGGCATCGCCCTGGACGTAAAATCCGGCGATATCGTGGTGGCTACGGGAGCGATCCGATTCGAACATACCAGTATGGAATACGCGCCCATCGAGTTCCCCGCCGTGGCGGATTTCGGCATCACCGGCGTTTTGGCGGCGGCCACGAAGAAACTGGGCTATCCACTCCATACCGGCGTCGTCCAGTGCAAAGACAGCTTTTACGGCCAGCACAGCCCGGAGAAGTCCCCGGTTTACTATGAGCTTCAGCAGAAGTGGGAGAGCTGGAAACGCTTGGGCGTGAAGGCCAGCGAGATGGAATCCGCCGCCCTGTTCGTGGTGGCGGCGGCACTGGGCGTCCGGTGTGGCTCCTGCTTCCATGTGGTGTGGAATCAGGAGCGGGAGAAGGCGGGGCTGGATCAGAACATGAGCGAGGATACTACCGCGTCTGTGAAGGTGGCGGTGGAAGCTCTGAAGCTGCTGATCGAAGCCGACCGGGCGGAGAAGAAGTGAGGTGCGTCCGTGAACTTTGAGGCCCTGTGGAACGCGGCGCTGCCCGGCGTGGCATCGGTGACGGTTGGCCGGCTGGTATACGCCGTCATCACGCTGCTGATTTGCCTGATTGTCATGAAAATCAGCATGAAGCTGCTGCGTCGGATTGTAAAGCGCACCAAACTGGATGAGCGGGTGCAGAAATATCTGCTGACGGGGTTGAAGCTGGCACTGTACATTGTCACGGTTGTCATTGTGGTGGAAACGCTGGGAATCCATTCCTCGTCACTGGTGGCGCTGCTGAGCGTGGCCTCTCTGGGCGTCACCCTCGCGGCGGAGGATATCTTGGGCAATGTGGCCGGCGGGCTGGTGCTGCTGTCTTCCCGTCCCTTTGGAATCGGGGATTTCATCGAGTCTGACGGCGTCTCCGGAACGGTGGAGGAGATCACCCTGAATCACACGAAGCTGGTGACCCCGGAAGGACTGACGGTTCTGATTCCCAACCGGACGATTTCCTCCGGCAAACTGACAAACTACACCGCCCTGGGCCGCCGCCGGATCTGCCGAAAGGTGACCGCGTCCTACCATGCGGCGACGGAGACGGTGAAAGCCGCCTGCCTTCTGGCGCTGGAGAGAACGCCCGGCAAGCTGGCCGACCCTGCCCCCACGGTCTATCTGACGGACTATCAGTCCAGCGCCATCGAATACAGTATTTACTGCTGGTCCGCGCCGGAGAATTACTGGGACGTGTATCTGGGGCTTGGCGAGAACCTGAGGAGTGCGTTTGAAGAGAAGCGGGTGGAGATGACCTATAACCACCTGAACGTCCACCTTTTGAACGAAGAAAAGGCTTAGAGCTGGCAAGATAAAATAGAAGTCCCGGGAGATTTCGACAAAATCTCCCGGGACTTTTTGTGCTTACAGATGGGGCTTTGAAAATTTAAATGCCAGAATCACAGCTCTTGCAGCTGGTACAGATCCGTCCGCCGGGCGGAGAGGATGGGGAGCTGTTCCCGTACCGCGTCGATGCGGGAAAGGTCCAGTTCTGCGTACAGCACCGCCGCCTCCGCTCCGGCGCGGCACAGCACCTTTCCCCAGGGGTCCACGGCAATGGAGTTGCCGTAAGCCACATAGGACGCATTTGGGTTCCGTGCGGGAGAGACCCCCACGGTAAAACACTGGTTGTCCACCGCCCGCTGGCGGAACAGCAGCTCCCAGTGGGCGGGCCGGTGGTCATGTTGAACGCCGCCGGAACAAAGATGCACTTTGCGCCCCGCAAAGTCATGCACCTTGCCAGCTCCTCGAACCTGAGATCAAAGCAGATACAAAGACCCATCACACCAAACTCCGTATCAAACGTGGTGATTCGATTACCGGGGGAAAGAGTATCGGATTCAAAAAACCGCTGCCCGCCCGCCACGTCAATGTTGAACAGATGGACCTTCCGGTGCCGGGCAAGCTCCCGGCCCACCCGATCGTATACGAAAGAGGAGTTGTAGACCTTTCCGTCCGCTATCTCGGGGATAGAGCCACCCACAATATAAATGCCCAGCTCCTTTGCCAGCGCGGACAGAGCGGTCTGCGCCTGCCCGTCGGCCGTCTCGCCGAAATCACGGAAGCAGGCATTGTCATAGGGGCAGCAAAACATCTCCGGAAGCACGGCAAAGTCCACTCCATTTTTTGCCGCTTCCCGGATTTTTTCACCGACCAGAGCGATGTCGGCGGTTTTATCGCCGGTTCCGCCCGCCAGCTGGATCAGCGCGACCTTCATAGAAATCTCCCTCCTCCGCTGAAGAACCCAACGCCTCTTCGGCGTTCCTGCTTATCGGGTTAATCCTGAATTGTCCGTACCGGGCTACTGTTTCCCGGAGCGGTCCTTTCAAAGACCGTTGACCACCCGCTGCGGCCGTTTGCCTGCCATGACGCTCTCCAAATCCTCAAACAGCATCCGGTGCGCCGCGCGGAACGCGGACTTGGCCACTCCGCCGTAGTGAGGGCAGAGAATCAGCTTGTCCGGGTACTCCGCCGCCAGACGGACCAGCGGATGGGCGGCCCCGGCGGGCTCCCGCCCCTCGCAGGCCCCCCCCCGCCCCGCCCGCCGGCT
>Ga0183099_1001578_pt1 | contig 12932 bp, 13 predicted proteins | sample Biomet1_FD_127788 | JGI IMG/M metagenome (GOLD analysis project Ga0183099, IMG submission 127788) | Microbial communities from bioreactor (seeded with anoxic lake sediment) at LBNL, California, USA - Biofuel metagenome 1 | ecosystem: Engineered > Bioreactor > Anaerobic > Unclassified ... | reverse complement strand
GGGGGGGGTGTCGGTCGGGAGGGGCGGCGGCAGCGCGTCCAGAGCCGGATCCTTGCCGTAGCGGATCTCGCGGGCGGTATCGAAGGGGAACTCGTGCACGTGGGGCTACCTCTGCGTGAAAAAGCCTTTGCTCGCCAGTTTGGCGAAGTAGGAGTCGCCGCCGGTGTGCGCCATGACGAGGTCGCGGGGCTGCGGCGCACGCGTACCATATCGCCCTGCCCCAGGGCGAACGAACGTTGCCCGTCTATGGTCAGGCGCACCTCGCCGCGCTGCTCTTCCACAGCCACTTCCACAGGCTCGTCGCACGGAAGCACCACGGGACTAAAGGTGTTGAGGAATGGGCAAACCGGGGTGAGGCAAAAGGCCTGCATATCCGGGTGGACAAGCGGCCCGCCCGCTGAATTTCCATAGGCTGTGGAACCTGTTGGCGTGCTGATGATGAGCCCGTCCGCGCGCATGGAGCCGACGAGCTCGCCCGCGCGGGAAACACCCAGCCGGATAAGCCGGGCCATGTCGCCCCGTCCGATGACGACATCGTTCACCGCGACGCCACGGCAGCAGCTGCCGTCCGAGCGCAGCGCCTCGTAGGCCAGGCATACCCTGTGGGAAAGGCGGTAGTCGCCATCCAAAAGCGCGCCAACACGGCGGGGCCAGTCCGCTGCGCCCTCGGCCAAAAAGCCCACACGCCCCATGTTCAAGCCCAGGATCGGCAGGCCAAAATCTAGGCAAGCCCTTGCCACGCCGATAAAAGTTCCATCACCGCCGAGGACGAGGACCATGTCGTAGGGGCGTTCCTTCGGCGAGGGGCAGGCCTCAAGCCCGCCGCTGACGTTATGTTCGCACAGAACGCCTTCGGCGCCGCGCGCGGCAAGCCATGCGGCAATCTCCCGGCCAAGGGCCAGGGCCTTCTCATCGCCGGTGCGCAACATCAGCAAAAAGGAATGTTTTTCTTCACTCATCGCCGGACACTAGACAAATCCGCAGAAACATTCAACTCGCACAGCGCTACGAACGAATGCGCAACATTGCAATTATTTTCGTTTCAGCCCTAAAGTTATTCCACATGAGTGACGATACCTAAATCAAGCGAGGAGTGTGTGAGATGACTGCCCAACCGGTAAACGTACGTCTGATGCTGCGCACCTACGGTAAGCAGTTGACGAGCGCCAAGCGGTTGGCCAGATTCAAGCGCGCGCTTGCCCTTTCGGGCGCGCAGGATCTGGTGAGCATCTCGCGCGAGGCGCGGCGCCAGGAACTGGTGGAGCGCATCGCGCAGGAGGTTGTTGAAAACCTCCTCGTAAACGGGCATGACAACCCGGTGGTGGGCAAGGTGCTTGCCGCGCTGGAAGAAGATCTGGGCGAAAGCGTGCTTTTCGACTACCCCCTGGACGGAGGCGAGGTGCAGATCCTCCGCCAGACGCAGGACGGACCCAGGGAAGTCGACCCGGAGGAAAAGATGCGCATCATGCGCCGCCTCTGGGAGATCACCATGACCAAGGTTGACGAGACCATGTTGTAGACCCTCAAAAATAGGGGGGAGAAAATGGAAATCAAGAAGCTTTACGGCGAGATGAACGCGTATTCCTCGCAGAACGTGCAGGAAACCCAGCGCGCCCAGCAGGACCAGAACGCGCAAGCGGCTGGCACGGCGGCCAAGAGCGGCGACACCATCGCCCTCTCGCCCGCGGCCAGGCTGCTCGCCACTTCTGTCAGCACCGCAGGTACCGCGCCGGACACCCGTGCGGACAAGGTGCGCGACTTGAAGGAGCAGGTGCAGTCCGGCACCTACAAGCCGGACATCCGCAAGGCTGCGGCCAACCTCCTGCGCGACGAGATCAGCCTGACCAACTAACGCCTTCCGCAAGGGCCCGCGCCGCAACGCCACAAAAGCGTCCGCCAGCGCACAGGCCGAACTAGCCGGTATTCCAATAAAATAAATAAAGCCCCCGCTACGGTAACGTCGGCGGGGGCTTTATTTATGGCGCACCCAGGCATGCGCACACAAAAATGAAACGCTACTCGCCTTCGGACTGCGGCTCGGGGATGCTGACCAACTTGTAGTGGGTGGGCATCTTGGAATCTATCTGCGGGGCCTGCAAGCCTATGCGCGCCTTGGTGTTCAGAATGATCGGCCCGGATAGATTCAGGGTGGTTTCTTCCGGCTTGTTCCGCGGGATGGTCACGGTGACGAGCACGGCGATCTGGTGCATGTTCTCCACGCGGAGAATCTTCTTCTCCGCCTGCTCCAGCTTCACATTGTACTCGGGATAAAACGGGAAGGGGTCCGCAACCAGCAGTCCCAGCCCCGGGTCCGTAACACACTGCAACAACAGGAAGGGCGAGTTCTCTCGCACGGGAATAAGCACGAATTCGCGCTTGTCATCCAGTCCAATGAGCCCATGCGGGAAGTAGAGCACGGAATCCCGCGCAACTTCACGTTCGCCCAGCTTGGTCTGGATTAGGATTTTTTTGGTTCTTCCTGCCATAACGACGCCGCCGCAAGCAGATCCTGCTCACTGGCCTGAAGGGCCAGGCTGTTCTGTTCCTTGATCTTGAGGTAGACCTCCTCCCGGTACACCGTCATATCCTCAGGAAGCTCCAGACCAAGCTTTATCTGCTTGCCCTGAATGCTGAGCACCTTGAGTTTGATGGTGTCACCCAGATAAAGGCTTTCTCCGGGCCGCCTGGTGAGGATGAGCATAATTCCTCGAATGATCGCCTATTGGTTCGCTGGACGCGCCGCACGAAACTGCGCGGTTCCAGATTGTTAGCCTAGGCTGGTGCTCCTGTCCAGCCCGAAGGCGCCCTGCGCGCGCGCCTTGCCGTTTTTACGCTACAAATAATCCATAAGGCTCTTGGAGATGACAATCGACGAGGACTTGAGCACCGCCTCGTAGGCCGTTTCCTGCTGCGAAAGCTGCGTCAGCAGCTTGGTTATGTCCACATCCTCCACCGAACTCAACTGCGAGGTCACGCTGTCGGTCAGGTTGCTCAAAATGGTCTTACTGGTGGAGATTCTGTTTTCGCGACCGCCCACGCTCGCCAGCGCCGTGGTTATCTGCGTCTGGGCAAGCTTCAGGCTGTCCAGGCACTGCGCCACGCCGTTTTTGTTGTTCGTCTCCAAAAAGGCCACAAGGTTGCCCACGGTTTCGAACATGTTCTTGGTCGCGGTGCCGCCGTTGCTGGTATAGAGCGTGGAGAGGCTGCCGAACACCGTGGAGGTGACTGATGTTGATGTCGACCCGCTGCCCTCCATTTGCCAGCACAGCGCTGGGGCTCTGATACACGCCGCCGAAAATGTCCTTGCCGACGTCGTTCACCTGCACGGTTTCGCTCACGCTGATCTGCAAATTAACGCCAGCGGTGGCCGGGCTGATGACGAACTGCGCCCCTGGCTGCAACATGTTGGATCCGTTGGAGGTGAGGGTGAGCAGACCTCCGGTGGCGATGTCCAACGTGGTGGAGTTCGAGGTGGCGTCCGCGGCGACGGTATTGCCCGTGATCCAGTTGAGTCCATTGTCCAGGCTGTAGGAATACTCAATGTCGCCATTCATGGCCACGGCCGAATCGTTGTCTATGCGCACGATGGTGTTGCCGGAGAACGATCCCCGCGCCGAGGCCGACACCAGCTTGGTGCCCGCCCCCATGCTGCTGACGATTGTGGACGAGGCGTCGGCGTCGTCGCCTTTGTATACCGCCGTTGGCCGCAGCCACATCCAGGGGCCGGCGTTGTACGAGGAATTGCTTGTAGCGGAAATGTTGATGGTGCTGTCGTGGGCGAAGGTGAGCGAGGTGCCGCTCTCTGGCATGTTGATGGTGAGCTGCCCCGAGCCGTTCGACGTTATCGAGCCGTCCAGATAGGTCCGGCCACCGTCAATGCTGTACTTAACGTCGCAGGCGCTCATAAGGGCCGAGCCGCTGCTGGCGACGTTGCTGTTCACAAACTTCACCAGCACGGTTGTGTCGCTGTTGCCGGTGATGCTGAAGCTGTTGCTGGCGGAAAGCGTCTGGCTGTTCGTCGTCATCCACAAGCACTCGGAAAAAGCGTTCTCATCGGTGTTCTGGCCACCGTAGATGCTCTTGTTCTGATACTTCGTATTGGCCAGCGAAACCAATTGCTCATAATATTGGCGCGCTTCGTAGGCAATCTGCGTCAGATTGTCCGAGGACATGGTGCCCGTGGCCGCCTGCTCCGCCAGCCCCTTCAGCTTCGTCAGCAGCGTGGAAACCTGGGTCAGCGTGCTGTCCGAGCCGGAGAGCCAGCCCTTGGCTGTGTCGGCGTTTTCGGAATATTGATCGTAAGCGCTCAGCGTGGTGCGCAAATTCAAAATGGTGGCGGTGCCCGTTGGGTCGTCCGAGGGCTTGTTCACGCGCTTCTGCGACGACGCCTGCTCATTGAGATCCGTCAACTTGGAAAGCGTTCCATTGATGTAGTCGATAGACTGCGTGTACAACATCTTCGTAGAAACGCGAAGCATGGCCGATCTCCTTACCCTTTAGGACTTGAGTGAAAGCAGCGACTGGAACATCTCGTCGGCGGTGGTGATGAGCTTGGCCGCCGCGGTGTAGGAGTGCTGGTACTTGATGAGATTGGTCATCTCCTCGTCCAGGTTCACGCCCGAAATCGCCTGCTGCTGGTCGTCCAGGTCGGAGGTGAGGGCCTCCGTGTATTTATATTGGTAGTTGGCCTGCGAGGTATCGGAGCCGACCTTGCTGACCAAACCGGAATAAAATCCGCTTATGGTCTGGCTCACCGTGCCGCCGCGCAAGGTGGAGATGCTGACCTTCTTGTCCAGCAGGTTGGAAATGGCCGTGGCGGAGCTGCTGTCGCCATAGTTGGCCTGCCCCGCCGCGTCCACGTGCCCGGCGCACAAATGGTTCAGGTCGGTTGTTATGGATGTGTTGACCCCAAGGTCGGTGGCCGATGATCCTGTGAAATACGTGTTCAGCCCCAGGGCAGCGTACAGGCCGGTTGTGTCCGTGCCCATGTTGAACGAGTAGCCGTCCTTGGCGCTGATGGTGAGCTTGTGGTTCACAATGGTGGCGTTGAGGTAGGTGCCGAAGGTGCTGTTCACCGCGCTGCACACATCCTCAAGACTGTCCGTGGCGGGGTTGAAGTTCAACCCGGAGGCGTTGGAGCTGAAGTCCAGCGCGCCGCCCGTCACCTGAAGCCCCGTGCTGTTGTTATAAATATAGAGGAAGGCGCTACCCGAGGTAAGCTTGCTGCCGTAAGCCAACCCGGCGCTGTTGCTGCCAAGGGCCATGTTGTCGTGCTTCACGGAATAGGTGCCGTTGACCTCGGAGAGATTTTCAAGTCCGGTGCCCTGGCTATGAACGCGGTTGACCTCCCAGGCCAGGGAATTGGACATGGAGTCCAGCTTTTCCTTGTAGGCGCCCAGATAGTCGTTCTTGTAGCTGCACAGGGCCGAGAGGGTGCCGCCGGTGAGCCGGGAAGTGTCCAGCGTGCCAGAGGCTGTGGTGAACGGAGTGATGTTCTCCTTGGTGGAGCTGTTCTCGTTCCAGTACACGGCCTTCATTGGCGTGATGGTGAACTTGTCGCCCACGGAAAGATTGGAGGTGGGCACGGCGTTGGAGTCGCTGCCGGTGCCGAACCAGATGGAAAGCTCGCCCACGTTGGCGGCGGAGTCTTCGGTCCGCGCGGAGTAATGCAGCTCATTGCCGCTGCCGTCGGTAAGCCAGGTCTTGCCGCCATCAACGCTGACGCGGAACTTGGCGGCGCCGGCGCCGCTGGAGACATTGCCCCCCTGCACAACCTGCAGGGTGTATTCCTGGGTGTCGCTGCCGCCGAAATAAATCTGCCCATCAAAGCCGGAGTTGGCGGTCAAGGCCGATGTCGCCTGGGGGCCGTCGTAGGAGAGGTTGAAGGAGTCCGCCCCGGAAACCAGGGTCTGCCCCGCCTGGGTGGTCAGGGTGATGCTGCCGTCGCTGTTGTCGATGTAGTTGATGTCCATATAGCTGGACAGCGAGCGCACCAGCGCGGAACGGGAATCCTGCAAACTGTTCGTGTCGGCAGAGGTGGACGAAATTTGCTTGTTCAGCGTGGCGATCTGCTTCAGAATGTCATTAACTTCGCCAACCTGCTGGGTAATTGCGCTATCCGCCTGCTGCGACTGAGTGTTCAGGTCGGTGTACATGGACTTGAGCGTGGAAATAAGCGTCTGGCTCTTGGTCAACACCGTGTTGCGGCTGCTGGGGTCGCTCGTGGCCTGGGTCAAATCCTTCCATGAAGAGAAAAAACTCTCCAGCGTGTTGGAAAGGCCATACCCGGATGATTCGTTGAACAGGCTCTCGGTGTTGGAGAGGTTGGTGTACAAATTCTCCCAGCGGTCGCGCTGGGTCGCCTGGTCGTAGTACTGGTTTTCAATATACTGGTTATACGACCGCTGGACATTCTCCGCCCAAACGCCCGTGCCGATCGTCTTGCCGGAGGAGTCGATGGTGTAGGCTTCGGCGAAATTGACTGTGCGCCGACTGTACCCATCGGTATCGACGTTGGCGATGTTTTCGCTGGTGACGGCGATGGCCGTTTGGGCCGCTCCAAGTGCGAGCTTGCCCGTATCCATTATGGAGGCGAGAGACATTTACAACCTCCCGCGGAAAACACTGGCCTGGGGCTGCATGCTCTTGGCGAAGCGCCCGCGACGGGAATACAGGTCGGACTTGCCCGGCTCTATGGCCTGGTGCAGGCGCTTAAGCAGCCGCATGCTCTGGTCGTAAAGCCCCATGGCAAGCTGGCGGTTCTTGTCCGCCTGAATGGCGCAAAGCTGCTCCGCCCGGTCCAGGTCCTTAAGCTGCGTGCTGAGCACTGCTGCGGCTTCACCGTCCAAGGCCTTCACAACCTCATGCACACGCTGCTTGCCAGGATACGCCGCGCCGATCATGGCGCGCAGGGACTTGCGCTCCATGGCCACCTGGCGCATCAGCTCCTGAATGGAAATTTCGATGGCGCTGACATCCTGGGGCTTGCGGTCGCACAGATCGGCAAATTCTTCTTCCAAAAGGGAGAAAAGAAGCTCCAGCGCGCGAAGCTGCCGGGACAAATTTTCCTGAATGCGGCCGATCATTGTGGTCCTCCTCCCTGTTACGCCTACACGGAAGCAATAAATTTATTTTAATTCAGTATGTTAGTGTATCACCCATTCACTGTGGCATTTCACAATGCCCCAGTTTCTACCCAATAGTTGCAAATTTGCGGCCAATTCCGCGTTGCCCATTCTGGCCAGGCGTTCCAGCAGAGGAAGCGCCTGCAGACTCAGTGGGCGAACCATACTGGGCGTTTCTGCGATAGCTGGCCGCCGCCTGCTCCGCCTCCGATTCGGACCGCCGCGCCGCAAGCTGGTCCGGGTGAATGCCATCCACACGCAGGCGATGGTCGCGTTCCTCCAAAATGCGCTGGGCCAAAGCGTCCACATCGGCCATAACCTCGCCGGAAACCGAAGCGGGAACCGCGGGAGCGCCGGAAGCTCTGATCGATGATGAAGATGATGACGAAGACGAGGGGGAAGACGATGGCGCAAGGCTGTTGTTGGCCCTGGGCGATGTGATGGTCGCCGTGTCCGAGGGATTCATGCCGAAAGACCGGCCGCCGGAGCCGAGCGCTGCGGACGCGTCCGCTGCGGACGGATGCAGCGCCTTAAGGATTGCGCGGTCCAGCTTGCCGCTGGGACGCTTGAATTGCGCGCTGGTGGTCGGGTCGATTGCCCCGGCGCGGCCCTGGGTCTTGGTGGTTCGCGTGGTGGACGCGTCGGCCACGGCCTTGGCGGCGGCGGCTGTCTCAAGCCCGGTCTGCCCGGTTATGGTCTTGGTGTTCTTGAGCTTGTCCTTCAACTGCCCGTAGAGCATGTCCCCCAAGCCGATGCCGCCGTCGCTGGCCATCTTCTCCGCGAAGTCGCGGTCGAACATGGAGCGGTACATCTCCTCCTGGGGCGAATGCATCATGCCGCCCTTGGGCACGGTGGACTGCATTTGCTGCCAGAGCTTGCTGATGAACACGGCCTCGAAGTCGTTGCAGGCCTTGCGCAGCTTTTGCTGGGCGTTCTGCCCGGGGGTCAGGTTGCCCTTCAGGCGGTTCACCTGCTGCTGCAAGGCTTGCAGCTCGCCGTCCTGCGCCTGGCTTGTCGCCAGGGCTGCGCTCTGGGTCACATCGGCGGCCATGATCTAGATGACCTCCAGGTCCGCGTGCAGCGAGCCAGCCGTCTTGAGCGTGCGCAGTATGGAGATGAGGTCGCGCGGGGTTGCGCCAACGGAGTTCAGGCCGTCCACAAGCTCCTGCAGGGTCGCGCCCTCCATGAGCAGCAGGCGGTTGTTCTGTTCCTTGACCTTCACGTTGGTTTGCGGCGTGGTCACGGTCTGCCCCTGGGAGAAAGGCCCGGGCTGGCTTACCTGCGGGGTTTCGGCCACCACGATTTGCAGGTTGCCGTGGGCCACGGCCACCTTGGTCAGGCGCACGCTGCCGCCCAGCACCACGGTGCCGGTCTTCTCGTCCACCACAACGCGCGCACGGGAATCGGGCGAAACGTCCAGATTTTCCAGCGAGGCCATGAGCGGCACGAGATTGTTCTGAAACTTCGTGGGGATGTTCATCTGAATGGTCGAGGCATCGGTGGCCTTGGCGTAGGGGCCGCCCACCGCGCCGTTGATGCGCCGCACCACCTGCATGGCGGTGCCGAAGTCCGGGGTGCCGTAGAGATTGATGGTGAGCCCGTCCTGCTTGTTGAACTGGAAGGGCACCTCGCGTTCGATGATGGCGCCGTTGGGGATGCGCGCCACGGTGGTGATGTTCTTCTGCGCCGTGGCGGCCTGCCCCTCGGCCGAATAGCCGCCGATGGTCATGGAACCCTGGGCCACGGCGTACACACGGCCGTCCAGCCCGCGCAGGGGCGTAAGCAGCAGCACGCCGCCAAGCAGGCTCTTGGCGTCGCCCATGGAGGACACGGTGACATCGATGGTCGAACCGGGCCGCGAGGAGGACGGCATCTTGGCCGTCACCATCACCGCGGCGGTGTTCTTGGGCTTGAGTGTTGCGGCGTTGACGGAAACGCCCATCTTCTCCAGCATGTTCGCCAGGGAGCGGATGGTGAATTCCGAATTAGTGCCATCGCCGGAGCCGGAGAGGCCCACGACCAGGCCGTAGCCCACGAGTTCGTTGTTGCGCACGCCGGAGAAGCTTGCGATGTCCTTGAGGCGCACGGCATGCGCCGGGGCAACGCCAGCCAGCACCAGCAGCGTGAGGCACAGCAGGAAAACGGCGACACTGCGCATTCTTTCGCCCTTTCTGGGCGGCTTGATGGTTCTGCAATACATGGCAACCTCCTGCTGCGGCGCGCTAGAACGGCCAAACATTGTCGATGAGCCTCGTCAGCCAGCCGCTATGCTGCTTGTCCGAAAGAGCCCCCTGGCCGTAGACCTCGATGCGCGCGTCGGCCAGAGCCGAAGACGGCACGGAATTTTTGGAGTCGATGTCGCGCTGACGCACCAGGCCGCGCACCACCAATATCTGCGTTTCGTCGTTGATGCGGATTTGCCGCGCGCCCTCCACCTGCATGACCTTGCCCGGCAACATGCGGATGACGCGGGTGGCCACGATGGCGGTCAGGTTCGATTCCGCCTTGGTCTCACCCGTGGCCGTCAGAGAACTGTCGCTGGTGGTGGCCACGCCGCCGCCCAGGCCCAGCGCGCCAGGCACCAGACCGCTGGCGGTTTTGTAAAGACCGCCGGGCTTGGTGCCTATGGTGTAGCTGTTGGAGTTGGTCTTGGTGGCGGTGGTGTCGGCCTTGTGTTTGCCCGTGGTGGTTTCGGTCACGCTGACCATGACGATGTCGCCCACCTTGTTGGCCCGGTTGTCATCGAACAAAAAGTCCGATTGCCCGGCCTCAAACAACGAGGCGGGATTGTTCACCGGCTCGGGTTCTATGTTGTTCAGCTGGGTGAGCACGGGCTCGGGCATGGGCTTCTGCTCCGCCGCGCAACCGCCAAGCATGGCGAGGAGAAGAAAGGCCGTGATGCGCTTGTTCATGGTCAATACCTCAATGTTTGGCCACCTTGGCCGTTCCTACCGGACCAGTACGGTCTCGGCGTCCTGCACGGTGGCCAGTATCTTCCGCTTACTCTGCAAATTGCGGACCTGAATCTTCTGCCCCACTCCGCCATCAGAAAGAGCCTCAGCCTTCACCTGCAGGCGCAGGTTCTCGCCCTCGAAGACGAGATTCACCTTGTCGCCCTTGGCGATGACGGGCACCGGCTCAATGTCTGATAAACGGATGACCTGATCGATGCCGACGCTTTTGGACATGCGCCAGGGGCCGCCAGTGCCGTCCCAGGCATCGGGAAAATAGGCCAGATTACGGCGCTTGAACTGCACATAGCTCACGTTCAACGCGTCCAGTCGGTTCAGCGGCCGTGTGGGCACGGGCAACGCCCGCCACACATTCACAAAGGCCGAGGCGGCGTAACGCCGGGCGGCGCGCCCTTCCATGCTCTTCACTTCGAACATGAGATTCACGCGGCCGGGCTGAAGATGACCAGAAGCCTGGATCTCCAGACGGTCGTGATCACCGGGGAGAAAGATGTAATCCGGTCCGTGCAGGTCCTTGAGTTCAATCTCACCATTGAAGACCGTTCCACGCGATGTCAAAAAATCGACAATACGCTGATTGAGATCGATTCCATCAATGACCGTCCCTCCCCGCTGCACCACAATCTGTGGCGGCAGGGCGCATGCGCCGGCGATGTCCTCCGCGTAAAACCGCAACATCTCAAGCAACCTCTCCCGCGAAAGCGCGGTCTGGTGGCCGACGCGATCAGGAGCGGTCCACAGGGGGCGCGCGGCCAGCACCTTCCAGGCGGCCGGGGCAATTTCCCCGCGCGGCAAGGCGATGTCGCCCAGGAGCACCTTGGGGCCTTGGGCGCAGGCCGCGTTCCGTATTTGCAGCCACCAGCCCTGGTGCAGCTCCACAGCGCCAGCCGGAGCCGCCAGCGCAAGCACGCAGGCGACCACGGCCAGGAAGGCCAGCGGCGCTTTTGCGGTGCGGATGATCCGCGTGGAGATGTCGTCCCGCATCACTGTTCTCCTCTTACGCCTAGCGCTTCACGTTGATGGCGGTCTGCAGCATGCTGTCCGAGGTGGTCATGGCCTTTGAGTTCACCTCGTAGGCGCGCTGACCGATGATGAGCCCGACCATTTCGTCCACCATTTCCACGTTGGAGGTTTCCAGATAGCCCTGGGCCAAGGTGCCGAAGTTGGTGTCGCCGGGGGTGCCCTGGATGGGCGCGCCGCTGCCGTCCGTTTCGACGTAGAGGTTGCGGCCGGTGGCCTTCAGGCCGGCCGGGTTCACGAAGTTGTAGGTGGTCAGATCCGCGCCGGCGATTTCCTTTCCGCTGACATCCAGCGCGGAAAGACGCCCCTTTTCCGTGATGGTGAGCGTGCTTGTTTCTGTGGGCACAGTGAACTCCGGCTGCAAGGGATAGCCGTTGGCGTTGACGATGCGGCCGTTGTTGTCGAGCTTGAAATTGCCGGCGCGGGTGTAGACATCGTTGCCGTTCTGGTCGAGCTTGAAAAAGCCCTGCCCTTCGATGGCGATGTCCAACGTGTTGCCTGTGTTGGAAAAGCTGCCCTGACTGAAGAACTTATGCACGGTGACCGGGCGCACGCCCATGCCGACCTGGTAGCCGGTGGGCAATCGGTTGCCGCCTTCGTTCAAGGTGCCGGCAACGGTCTGGGTCTGGTACATCAGGTCCTCGAACTCCGCGCGGCTTTTCTTGAAGGCCGTGGTGTTCACGTTGGCCAGGTTGTTCGAAATGACGTCGATGTTGGTCTGCTGGGCAACCATGCCGGTTGCTGCGGTCCAAAGTGAGCGCATCATGGGGCGTTATCCTCCTGACGGTGCGTCCGGCCTAGCTGACCTGGCCGACCTTGTTGATGACGAGCGATTCCATGCCGTCGGTGGTGGTCATTATCTTCTGATTGATCTCAAAGGCCCGCTGAGCCTCCATCATGTTCACCATTTCGGAGACAACCTCCACATTGGACTTTTCAAGCATGCCCTGCTCCACACGGCCTCCATCGGCCGGAACCTCCGTGGCGCGGCTGCCTTTCTTGATTCGGAACAAGTTCTTGCCGGCCTTTTCCAGGCCTTTGGGATCAGAGACATCCACAAGGTCCAACGTGCCCACATCCGTTCCATCCGCCGAAATGCGGCCGTTAACGTCCACCTGGATCTTGTTCGCGGTCTCGGGAATGGCGATGGCGCCGCCGCCGCCAAGCACTTCAAATCCCTGTTCGGTCACGAGCGTTCCATCATCAGCACGCCGGAAGCTGCCGTTGCGCGTCATCAGGTCGCCGTCGGGGGTGCGCACCTTGAAAAACCCCGGACCGGAAATAGCCAGGTCCAAGGGATTGCCTGTCACCTGCGTGGGGCCCTGGCTCTGGTCGGAGAACTGGCCGCTCAGGCGCGGGCGCGCCTGCACGTAAGGCCGGGGCCAAATGCTCTCGGAGCGGAGATATTGGCGGTCGTCCGTCAAATAATCGGTGGCGAAGTGCTGGAATGTATCGTGGAAGGCATAGGCCTCCTTCTTGAATCCCGTCGTGTTCACGTTGGCGAGATTGTTGGCGATAGTATCCATCCGTACTTCGTTCGACATGGCTCCGAAGAGCGCGCTGTACATGCTTTCGCGCATGGAATCCTCCTGGTCTGCCGCAGATTATGCAACAAGCGCGCCATGGATCATGCCATCCGCAGCGCACCGGCGGCGGCGCAAGGGGCGAAACCTGCAAAGGGCAGCAGATTATCCTTGCGGATACCTGGTTTTTCGTTGACAACGTACATAGGCCCGACTAGATAGGCCGTGCGGGCGGGTGTAGCTCAATGGTAGAGTACGAGCTTCCCAAGCTCGGTGTTGCGGGTTCGATCCCC
>Ga0183099_1001577_pt1 | contig 12935 bp, 15 predicted proteins | sample Biomet1_FD_127788 | JGI IMG/M metagenome (GOLD analysis project Ga0183099, IMG submission 127788) | Microbial communities from bioreactor (seeded with anoxic lake sediment) at LBNL, California, USA - Biofuel metagenome 1 | ecosystem: Engineered > Bioreactor > Anaerobic > Unclassified ... | reverse complement strand
TGCAAGCTTTTTGAACCGTTTTGGCTCTTTTCCCTGCACATATTATACCATCTATGGGGCACAAAGTCTTGTGCTACAAGCGGTTTCGAATTATTCAGGAGACATGAATTAAGGAAGAAATGAGGGTACGACCTATGCTGCAATCTTTCACCAGGAATTTTGAAGACAACTCCACGGAAGCCGGATTCCAGTTCACTTTCTACTGTGACCTGTGTCAAGATGGGTTTAAAAGCAGCTTTGTGGAATCCGAGACTTATAAAAAGAACAGAGGATTGAGTGGCCTTGCGCGCGGGGTTGGCGCTCTGGGGGGCTTCTTCGGCGGCAAAATGAGCAACCTCGCCTACTCACTGGAGCGCGGCGGAGATATCCTTTCCGAGCGATTTGACGGTATGAGCCCCGAATGGCAGAAGGAGCATGAGAAGGCTTTTGAAAGAGCCCAAAATGAAGTACAGCGGCATTTTCACCGCTGCCACGGCTGTCATCAGTGGGTATGTGATTCCTGCTACAACGAAGATGAAACGCTCTGCACCGACTGCGCGCCCCGGCAGGAGGTGGCGGTGGCGAAAGCGCGGGCAGAGGCCATGCGCCGCAATATCGACGAGGCCGCCGAAACCGCTACCGTCTGGAACGGAAAGCTGGAAAGCAAAACCGTGGTCTGCCCCTCCTGCGGAAAGCCTGCCGGGTCGGGTCAATTCTGCAGCAACTGCGGCGCATCTCTGGCACTAACAGTTTGTCCCGTGTGCGGTGAAAAAAATGCGCAGGGAGTACGCTTTTGTAATCACTGTGGCGCGTCCATGAGTGCGCCCGTCCAGTACAAGTGCAAAAATTGTGGAGCAGAAAACCCTCCCGGAACGAAATTCTGCGGCAGCTGCGGAAGCCGGCTGCAGACTTGAATTCGCTGCTGACGGGCATCGGCGGCCGTTTCGGCGGAAAGGTTCTTGTTCCTTTATATACGGCATTTGGGAGGTGAAAGAATGGCGCTACTTGAAAAGCTTAAAAAACGGGTCGCTTTCGGGCAGCGGCAAACTGTTAAAAAAGAGATTGACTTGCCGCATGAAACAGATGAAAACAGCAATCCCCCTTCTTTTGCAGGCACACCCGGAATAGCAGAAGAAGAGAAGCAAAAGAGGATTTCTCAGCTTACCCCCCGTGAATATGAGCTGTACCTCCTTCTTTTGGAAGGATTCACCTTAAAAGAATCCGCGAAACAGCTTTTGGTAAAATACTCCACAGTAAATACTCATATGACGGAAATCTACAAAAAATTGGGTGTCAGATCCAGGGCGGAGCTGATTATCAACTACCGCAATATCAACGGAAAAGGTACACAGGCGCCATGACAGACAAAATGGCCCTGAAAACTTACATAAGACTGCCGGCTGATCAAACATTGAAACGATGGAGGTAATGATGATGCCCGAGCAAAAAGACAATTTTGAAAATCAAGAAGCGGTAACGGGATCGGGATCTGCACAGATTCAGGAAGACACCTATCCCGCGGAGGACATTGAAAAAGGTAAGACCATGGCAGGACTTTCCTATTTGCTTTTTTTCCTGCCACTGGTGGCTTGCCCTGAATCCAAGTATGCAAAATTTCACGCCAATCAGTCTTTACTGTTGCTGATCACAGCCATAGTGGGGAATTTAATCTTGGGGGTCATCCCTGTTGTCGGGTGGATGCTGATGCCGATTTTCGGGCTGGTTGTTTTGGCGCTGGGTATTATTGGCCTCATCAATGGATTTGGAGGGAAAGTAAAACGACTGCCTCTGATCGGAAGGTTTACCATTCTGAAATAAGGCGGAACTTCCATCTGAGTGAGATGGATCATATTTTCATCATAAAACGTTAGGAGGATCGGTATGAAAAAATTGATAGGTTGCCTTTTAATATTTATACTGCTTTTATCGCTCGCCGGGTGCGGAGTGAAAGAAAATTTGGAGCAAAAAGCCGGAGAGGCGCTCGCGGAGAATGTGCTTGAGGACGCCGGCGGCGGTGATGTGGATATTGATGGAGACAAAGTGACCATCACGGGTGAGAACGGCGAAACACTCACAGCGGGCGGCAACGAGTGGCCAAAATCCGAACTGGCGAAAAGCGTTCCGGAGTTCAAAGAAGGAACGATCACCGCTGTCTTGGACAGCTCCGATTATGTCATGGTAACGCTGGAATCGGTAAAAGAAGCCGATGCCGCAGCCTATTATGAAACCGTAAAAGAAGAATTTACACAGGAACCTTTTGAAGCAAACGCCGATGGCAGTATTTCTTTTGGAGCGAAAAACGCAGACGGGATTGGCGTGACTCTTCAATATACAGAAGAAACCTTTACGATCACTGTTTCAAAGCCCGTTCAATAACGTTGTTTTAATTTTTGGGAGGTTCTAATGAAAAAATTTTTAACGCTGATCTTAACATTCATGATTGCTGCCTCATTATGTGCCTGCGGGCAAAAAGACTCGGGATCTTCGCCGGAAGCCTCCGGCCAGTCTACATCCGCTCCGAATACTGAAGTGGGGGGATCGGGCAGCGAAACCGGAGAGGACGCGGCATCTCAACAGAAACAAGCGGGTACCGTGACAGTTGAAATTACGCCACCCGAAGGATGGACAAAAAATGAAGACTCGGTTCTGCCGGTTCACTACATGAAAGGCACCGCAAGCTTTATGGTGAAAGCAGAACCTTTCTCCGGCACCACCTTGGATGACGTGGTGAAGGAGGCGCTTGAAATTTACAAAAAATCCTTTGATAACGTCAGCGTTCAGGGAGAGGTTGAGGCGCTCACAGTGGATGAAAAGGATGCCAGATCGCTGACCTTCACCTGCTCTGTCAGTAATATAAACATGAAGTATCTGTATGTCTATCTCTTTGCTGCGGACAAAACCTATGTAATCACCTTCGGCGATAGTGCAGAGAACTTTGATTCTCTTTCTGCCGACTATACGGCCATTTTAAGCAATATCAAATTCAAGGTACAGTAGTGACTGGAGGCGGCGTTTATGAGAAAGAAAGTTTTGATGCGGCTTTTCCCTCTTGCCCTATGCCTGCTTCTGCTTTTGACCGGCTGTGAGCAGCCCGGTCCCGGCACAGGCTCTATGCAGGTGAGTCCCTCTCAAGCGCCGCCGAGCAGCAATCTGCCTGTGAGTCAAAAGTCCGGTAAGACGGCATTGTTATTTGATGCCAGCATCATAGACCCGCAGAACATGGCTCCAACCTTTGAACCGGGCGTCTGCAAGGTGTTGGCCGCCTTCCTAAAAGAAGCCGACGGATACAGCGGAGATGTTGAGATCACCCGTAAATTTCCACAGGGCTATGATGAAGCCTCACAAAAAAAGCAGCCGGACGGATATATCGTGCTCTCCTACAAAAGCACATTTTTCCATCCATCGCCTGGAGAGGTGCGGACAGAAGCAAAAGCCGCCTTGGATAAACTGGCGGCAAACGACAAAGGGCAACGGTTTTACGGTACACTTCCCACACTCGTCCGACAGGAACAGTATACCGTTACCAGTACCTTCGATTTTGGAATTCCTTATAATTTTTTGAAAAAGAATGCCGGGGTACAGGAGATTCCCTATCTTCTAAGCGTAACTGATAATCACGCAAAACTCTATCTGTACTTTCACAAGCTCAGTGTGACTGCTGTGGAAGGAGAAATGAAAAACCTGCCTGCGGCTTCCCTGCTTCCGGCAAAAACAGATGCGGCGTACTTATCTATCAATGACAAAGGGCTTAGTCCTGAGGTAAAGAAACTGCAGGATCGTTGGCAGATGCTGTTCCTTGGCAAAAAGGATGGGGACTCTTTTGCCGGCAATCTGTATTTATCCCGTATCGAGGAAAAGGTCGGCGCATATCCGGGGGCTGCATCCCTGACAGGGAACTGCAGCGTATATGAAACTCCGCTCCAATTGCACTTTCTGCCGTTTGACGAGGCGGCCTATCGAAAGGCCGGAGGCCAAATGGGAAGTATGCAGACTTCATCCCTATCGCATATGGCGGCGGTGAACTGCGAGGGCAATAACCTATTGTTTACTGCTGACGGTGATACCGTTTTCGTTGAACTGCTGGGAAGCAGCTTTGGGGGTGTATTAGAGGGAAAGCTCACCGGAAGCGGTGGGCAAACCGAGCGCGTTTATGAGGAGAGCCTTGCCTTATGCCGCGCGGAGTATGCTTATTCCACCGCACCGCAGCCGGAAGGCAGTGATAATTGGACGGAAACTGCGCGTCAAGGCACCCAAATGGCGGGAATTGCGCTGACGGAGGATGCGCTTAACAGGATTGCGGGGGCGAGTGGCTTTGTAACCGAACTGGAGGGCCAATGTCTGTGGCTCCCAGAGGGCTTCATACCCTTAACTGCGCCTTTCGACTGCTATGAGCAGAATGTACTCACGAATCCGACTTTCAGCTATACCGAAGACGGGTTATGGCTGGATAAAATCGGTCCATTGTATCGCCATCATTTTTCAGGAATGCGAGACTTTTCCGTAAAGGAAGGCGAGTACGGCGGCCACTACTCTATGGAGATTGTATTCAGCTACGGCAGCAAAACGATCTACATTGAGCTGTGTGACGGCAATGCCGGTACGGATGTAACAGTCATGATGTTTGGACAATAGCATCAATAAAAAACAGGATAGGAATGACGCCATGAAAAAATCAGCCGTACTGCTCTTATTGCTTGTGCTGCTCACAGGCTGCGGAACTGGCAATTCTACGCCAATGCCCGATTCCTCTTCCGCGCAAGAGGAATCGATTCACATCCAGCCTGAGGAACTCCTGCTTTCGGTTGGAGAGACTGTCTCCCTTGTATGCCAAAATGCATCAGAACAATCTGTTACGGATGTTTATTGGACAATTGAGGACGAGAATGTTGCCACCATTTCGAGCGATGGCACAGTGACCGCTGTTGCAAAAGGCCAAACGACAGCCATCGCCAAGTGGAATGGTGCCTTCGGTGTACAAGCGAGTTGCCCTATCACAATTCAGGAGCAAAAAATGTTCGCTTCCGACGGAGCAAAGATAGAGATCAGCGATAAAATGGAAAATGTCATCGCACAGGATGGCACCAATTGTACGATGACTTTTGAAATGCAGGCGGAAAGGATCAATAACGTTTTCAAAGGTCAGGCAATGCTTCAGTCCATCGGAGTCAAGCAATCCGATGGCAGCATGCCTGCCGCCGGAATGCTTCAGCTTGTATCAACAGTGGAATTTACTCTTGAACCGACCGATTCCGAAAAACCGTCTCCCGACAATGGAATCGATCTGGCACCGCTCGTCAAGGTGGATTATCGCGGAAAAGGAACCTTCCGCTTTATTATGACCGATGTGGGGTTTATGGCGCTGGAGACGGAAGTAACTGAGGATGATATGGTTCTTGACATTCCATTTGAAGTCACTGTGACGGGAAACAAAGTTGGAATTCTCTTTAACGCGCCAGATGGACAACTGCTCAGCTTTCAGGGAAAGTTACTGCAATAGCCTCTCTTTTCCCGGCTCTGATGGGGAAACCATTCTGCATCGAATGGATATATTAGGAATTTACATCTCTACTGGATCTGCTTGCAATAGCAAAAGCGCCGAAATTTTCCATGCGCTTTAGGCTATTAATTATAATGGAAAATTTGCTAAAGGAACAATCCGCATCTCCCTCGGCAAAGAGAATAGCGGGGAAAATACACGCCTTCTGGGATGTTAAGGAGGACTACAACCTTCCGGATGAGGATTTTCTGGAGTTTGAATGCAATCATGTGATTCAACCCTGTACGTTTCAGCTTGTGCGAAGGGCAAATTGCTAACCGGTGAAAGCAACCCGGAGAACATTGCTCTTGAATAGATTTTTCACTGATAATATAACGGTATACCGATATATTGTGAGTGCGGTGAAAAGAATGGGCATCCAAGAAATCCTGTTGCGGCGCGGCATGACAAAATATATGCTGGCAAAGACCAGCGGCGTTCCCTATACAACGGTCAACGATATTTGCAGCGGTAAAACAAAAATAGAAAAATGTGCGGCGGGAACGCTCTACAAGCTTGCGAAACACCTCGGCGCTACCATGGAGGAACTGGTTGAGGCCGATAGGAAAGGCGAAGCGGATCTGGAATACCGAAGCGCATTTGATGTATTCAAAAGCAATGTCTGCCATCGGGTTAAGGATATGGGCGATCTGGATTTCATCATTCACACCCTGCAGTCCGGGGTAATCAGAAAATACTTTGAAAAAAAGTGGTATCCCGAAAGTCTGTATATGCTGGCAATGGTGGATTATCTCAGTCGTGGAAACGGCTTGCCCATCAGCCGGGAATATAACGACATCCGCGCCCACAAGTTGTCTGCACCGCTGTTCCCGGTTGGCGTGGTAATGGCCGATGCCGTTTCACCAGACGGCAAATGGAAAGTGGAAAGTCTCCGGGACGCCATCCCGGAGTTCATGCATTTTAACATTGTGGAGAGCGAGGTTCGGAATGTCATCTGAATCGACGCGATTTTGGAAAAGGCAAAGCAAAAAACAATCCAAAAACGAACCTAACGGTAGGGCGCGGTGGAATGAATGAAAAATTATTAGTTCCTACTTGACAGTGGCTGACCTCCTGCATAGTTATGCCAGCAAGTTCATTACGTTCATAGTGATTGTGAGCCTCAAAGAATAAGCAATGTGAAAATATAATGACAGGGAAGGAACGGCTTGTCACACCGATCCTTCCCTGTCTTTTTGGGTCAATTCAAGCAGGTACCATATATCTGCTGTTTTATTTTCCCCGCGATATCAGCCGACGACGTTTTCAATAAACCTCGTGAGAATCACCGCGACCTGTGCTCTTGTCGCTTTCCTGTCAGGCGAAAGCGTGGCATTGGTCGTGCCGGAAACAATCCCCTCCGCGACAGACCATTTCATTGCGGGAAGGGCATAGTTGGAAACATTTGCGGAATCAGAAAATGCTGAAAGGTCATTAGCCGCCATGTCGTAGCTCTTGTATTTCGCATATCGGTAGAGAATCGCCGCCAGCTGCTCACGGGTGATAGTATCGTCGGGGCCGTAGGTATCAGCGTCATAGCCTAAAACAATACCGTTTGCCTCGGCCCATGCTACGGATTTGGCGTAGTACTCGCCCGCCGCCACGTCTGAAAAGCTGCTCGACGTGGTTGCTTCCGGCTTGTTTTCCAGCCCCCATAGAATTGTGACGATCATGCCGCGCGTGGTTGAGAGACCGGGCCCGAAAGTGGTTTCGCTCGTACCGTTCATCAATCCGGCCTCTGAGACGTATTTGACGGCATCGTAGAACCAGTCGGATTCTCCGACATCCTCAAAAGGATTCGTCAAGCCCGTCGTCTCTTTCGCAAACACCGCCTTTATGGAGTGCGCGGCTTTGACATTGGTGAAGGTATAACTGCCAACCGCGCCTACGCTCTGGCCGTCCACAAGCACGTCGCTGATGAAATATCCCTCATTGGCTGTAATGGCAAAGGTCTTGCTTCCGCCTTTGGACACGCTGGCGCTTGTCGGGCTGATATTGCCGCCCGTGCCGGACGCCACCCTGATGGCATAACTGACGCTGCCACCGCCGCTATTAGTGCTGTCACCGGACACCGTCGCGTACCCGATGGCGTAGGTGGAGAAGTACTTCACATACAGATAAAGCTGCGTCTTGTCGGCGCTGACCACAATCCGCTCTTTGGTTGTGTCATTGCTCGTCGTAATGGTGTCCACGACGGGTCCGCTGCCGTAGTCATGCGCGCGGGTTACAACATAGGAATTCTTGCCCTGCAGCTCGGCCGGCAGGGTATGATCAGCTTAATCAGGGTGTTTACTTCGGGAACCGTTGACTCGCCTGTGACCTCTCCGCTGCCGGTCGTGACCGTCTTCGTCAAATCCACGTCCAGGATCATTCCGGAAGTATACCCTCCGGAGGTCATAGTTGCCTCCACCTGGCTTCTGTTCGTCGAGCTGTCGTTTTTCTGCACTGTCAGCTTGATTTCCACCATGCCGCCATCCGTGACGTTGTCATCGTCGTCCTGTGTATAGACATCTTCATCTTCGAACGCGTCGTTCAGATTGTCCACCACAACGTTCGGCGTCCCCGAACCGTTGACCTCAAGCGTGGAGTTCTTGTTGCCGCTCGACAGGGTGATGATGCCGGCAGCACCGTCGCCTCCGGAAACCTTGATACAGACGGTGACCTCCTGGCCGCCCTTGGTGACAATAATATTATAATCGCCGTTTGGCACGCCCGACACGGTGAAGGTGCCGTCAGCGGCCGTAATGGTTTCGCCGAACAGCACATTTCCCTGAACGACCTTGACCGTCGCGCCGCTCACCAAACTCGACAACTCGTTCTTAACCGTGCCTGTAACTGAATAGGTGTTGGCCGCCCACTTGGCGTAGAGCGTCGTATTCGCTGTGACGGTATCAACGCTGAAATTCCACGGATTGACGCAGGTGGCCTCCTTGTACCAGCCGATGAAGGTATAGCTGTCGCGGGTCGGGGCCGGAGAAGGAGCGCTCAGCCTGGCGCCGGAGGAAATTGGGCTCAGCGTGTCATACATACCGCCGCCGGCATAGTTATTGCTGTAGGTTGCCGTATAGGTGGCGGCAACCGCCGCCCACTGCGCGGTCAGGGTCACGTCGCCGGTGATTTTAAAGGTCTGTCCGGCGGTATACGTCGTCGCGCCGTTTTTCCAGCCTGCGAACGTGTTTCCGGCTTTCGCGAGGCTGCCTGTGTTGCCTTTTACAGTGACCATCGCGTTGGAGGCATACGAGGTGCCGTCCGCGGGGACGTTGCCGGAATCTGCGCCGCCCGCCGCATAGGTCACTTTGTAAGTGGTGGAGACAGCCGTTACCCATTTAGCGTACAGCGTCCCGGGCGCGGTAACCGCTGTGATCGCGGTGTTGAAATTCCACTCATTTCCGGCCGTACAGCCGGCATCTTTGTACCACCCCTTGAAATTGAACCCGCTGAGCGCCGGCTCTGCCGGCACCACGGCTTTCCTGCCGCTCAGGACGGTCTGGGAAGCGACCGCGCTGCCGACCTGAGCGTCAAACGTCACCTTGTAATACTCGACTGCGGAGCTGTTAGCCGCGCCGCTTATCGTAATGCTTTGCCCTGCATATGTACCGTTAACGTAGATGTTGTACGTTCCGTCCGGCACGGACGCCGCATACACGCCCATCGAGGTCTTGGAGGCTGTATAGGTTGCGCCGGCGCTTTTCAGCGCAACGCTTGTCACATCCGCCGCCGCGCCGTCGATTGTTGTGTTCACCGTTGCCGTATAGGTCGCCGTGTAGGAATACGCAGTCGAAGCGTTTGACGCATCGCTGTTCGAGTAGGCCGCCCCGTCTCCGACCGCCGTAACCGTGAAGGTGTACGAGTCGGTTTCCGTGATAGCCGATGTGAAGTTGTAGTAAGCGTTTGTCGTCGATACCGCGCTGCCGCTCGCGACGCCGCCCTTGTAAAGCTGCACGGAGTAGCTGCCGGCGTTCGTCACCGCGCCCCACGTCGCCTTGGCCGGGGTCGTAGTGCCCCAGGCGAGGGTGCCCGGAGTGCTCAGCTTCGTCGCAGACGACGTCTGCCACCCGGCGAAAAGGGTAAGGGTGCCCGCCGAGGCTGTTTGTGTCGCAAAATCCCATTTATACGTACTTCCGCATGTTGAGTCGGTATACCAACCGGAAAGCGTGCTTCCGCTCTTTGTCGGGCTTATCGTTGGAGGCAGCGAGAAAACGATGTCTTGGGCAACCGTATCCGTTCCATAAGTCGCGCTTGTATTCGAGCCGTCCTTATATTTGACTACGCAGGTTGAAAGCGCGCCGAGGCCCACGCCGTCTATAACCGGGTATCCGCCGTTCAGATTCGATACACGTTTCCAGTTGGCTCCGGCATTCGTCAGTGTGGTTATAAAGGAGGATATCTTCATATTGGAAGTCGACATCGGCGTTCCTCTGTCGGTATCCGTTTTCCCGGAAACTGTGCCGTCGTATTAGCAGGCCTTTATTATACACGGCCTATTATCTCGAACAGCCTTTCGTCTCTTTGATTTATGAAAACTCTGTAAGCAGCAGAGAGTCGTCTTTTCCACTCATGCTGATTGTGAAGCATCTTGTCGTACCGTTTTCATCCATATAAGAGATTCCGCGGTTGGGAATCGCGCCATCTAGAAGCATTGTTACAACAAGAGGCTTTTCCGGGGACAATTCATCGGCGGAATAGAGAACTTTATCTATATGGAAACTGAAGGCATCGTTATCCGAAGGAGTATCGCTATAACGCAACTCCACATATTTAAATTCCCGGACTACGATGTTTGCTGTAAATACAGCTTTCACCTGATACTCCGAGTTGGTATCACCAAATTCGTCAAACGCATATGCCTTAGAAAGCAGTTCCTCTGTGGCATAATCAAGACTTACGATTGCTTTGACCGGAGCTGCGGTGGTTGCCTGAGTCTCCGGAGCTGATGTGTTTACTTGACCTGTCGGAGCTGCGGTGCTTTCCTGACTTGTTTGCGGTGGGTTGCTGGCTTTCTGTGAAGCAACGCTACTCTTTGGACTGCAAGCCGTAAACATCAATAGACCAACAACGGCTAGGCTGAGCACCCAGACTTTCTTCATAGGTTCCTCCCTGTAAAAATGCGGTTTAAAAAACAATTCTCTCAAAAGAGACTCATCTGAGCGGCGGCCTGCTTGTCCTCATATTCTGACAGCCACGCAAAGCAGTCGTCCGGCTCATATCGGACGCCATGGGCGCGGCACTCCGCTCGGAAAATTTTCATCAGCCCCGCAGAATTGGGGCTGGCGCACTGGTAGCTGTCACCAAAGGCGCGAATGTACCGCTCCTTCATGCCGGGAAAATGCTCGTCCAGTTTCCGGTAAAAATACTGCCGGTCGCCGTCCCGGAGTGTTACACCCATGCCGAAGTTCATAATCATCTCCACGCCCGCGTCAAAGCAGTAGTCCAGCAGCCCGCGCAGGTTTTCCTCTGTGTCGTTCAGAAACGGCAGAATGGGACACAGCCACACGCCGGTATGGACGCCCGCCTCATGCACGGTTCTCAGCATCTCTGCCCGCTGCCGGGTAGTGGCCACATTGGGCTCCACGATGCGGCATAACTCCTCGTCAAGGGTAGTCAGCGTGGTGCAGACCACCGACTTGCTCTTGGCGTTGATGCTTTGCAATAGGTCCAGATCCCGCAGCACCAGATCGGATTTTGTCAGCAGGGACACGCCAAAGCCACAGCGGTTGATAATCTCGAGGCACCGGCGGGTCAGCAGCTCCGTTTTCTCAATGGGCAGATACGGATCACACATGGAACCGGTGCCGATCATGCACCGTTTCCGTTTGCGGCACAGGGCGTCCTCCAGTAGTTCCGGGGCGTTGACTTTGACCTCCACGTCCTCGAAAGGGTGGTCGAATTGGTAGCAGGTGGAGCGGGAATCACAGTAGATACACCCGTGGGTGCAGCCGCGATAGAGGTTCATGCCGTTGGAAGCGGAGAGTATGTGCTTTGCTTCCTTGTAGTGCATCTCGTTCCCTCCCCGGTCGGTTTTCTTCGATTATAGCATGCGCCGGGGTTCCCGTCCACCATCGGTGTGGAGACGGCCTCCAGCAAATCCAGCAGCGTCTTTCGCAGGGCGGCGGCATCGGAATCGATCGATTACTATTATCAGCGACGGATAATACGGAAAACGGAAACGCAGGGAAGTCCCGTGCGCGCAATAAGCAAATAACTTTTAGGCGCAGCATTTGTGACCAGCCTGTTTGTCATATTAAGAAAGACTGGGTTTCCGGTCCTGCACTGAATGGAGCTATATATTATAAATTTGAACCCGCAGAGACTTTCGGAGCGCTCTGCGGGTTCAAATTTATGTAGGAGGACTATTATGACAATTCTGTTGATCGAACCTGAAAAGGCACGCGGGCAGCGGAAATCGATGGCTCCCTGAAAGCCATGCAGGGACTTGTGGGCGAAATGATCGAGGTGATCTACCCCTTTGAGGAGGAAATCGCATTGGTCTGCAATGACGAGGGCAAGCTGCTGGGACTACCTCTGAACCTGGCCCTGCAGGATGGGGAAACAGGCTCCGTCTATGAGATCATCGCCGGGACATTCTTCCTCTGCGGCGCTCCTGCCAGTGAGGAGAAGTATACCTCTCTGACCAATGATCAGACCCAGCGGTATCAGAAACTCTTTCAGTACCCGAAGCTGTTTCTCAGCATAAACGGAAAAATCATCGCAGCACCCGTAAAGAAGGTGTGATCCGTGCTAGAGGATTTATTCTACGGAAATCTGCGTCCCTGCGACATGGACGGCAGGCGGGATCCTCGCATACAGCCGCTGATGCAGGAGCTAACCGCCGCGGAGGATGCCCTGCGGGCAACGCTGAATGATGCGGGTAAAGAAAAGCTGGACGCCTTTGCAAATGCCAGCATCGACCTGAATCTGCTTATGATGAAGCTGTCGTTTCAGGAAGGCTTTCGGATCGCGGCCGGAACCGCGGCAGACCTGTATGTCGCTCAGCGCTGTTTGAATGCGCGGAGTTTGAGCAACCACTGCGAAGATTAAAAGATGAATAAACCGCAGCAGCACAAAAAACCGCCAGATGAATCTATTTTACAGTTCAGCAGTCTCCCGATATAATACATCTACCGGAGGCGATAAAATGCTTGATGAAAAGGATTTGCAAGCCATCTTCCAAATAATGGATTCCAAACTAGCTGCTCAGAAGCAAGAGGTCATGGGCGAGGTACAAGTCCTTATGGAATCGCAGTTTCAACCGCAGTTCAGTTTACTCGCAGAAGGCCAGCAGGCTATTCTCGAAAAGCTCGTCTCTCGTTCCCGTGTTGATGATCTGGAAGATTAAAATGCTTGATGAAAAGGATTTGCAAGCCATCTTCCAAATAATGGATTCCAAACTAGCTGCTCAGAAGCAAGAGGTCATGGGCGA
>Ga0183099_1001576_pt1 | contig 12943 bp, 8 predicted proteins | sample Biomet1_FD_127788 | JGI IMG/M metagenome (GOLD analysis project Ga0183099, IMG submission 127788) | Microbial communities from bioreactor (seeded with anoxic lake sediment) at LBNL, California, USA - Biofuel metagenome 1 | ecosystem: Engineered > Bioreactor > Anaerobic > Unclassified ... | reverse complement strand
CGCCAACCAATTAGTCCTACTTTTTTCATTTCCATTCCTGCTTGGATTACTGATCAAAACATATCGCTTCACAATACGGATGCAGCGTTTTGCTGCAAGTATTTTTATCAAAAATTTTGCATGAAATAGTCAAACAATCACGAAGTCGCAGGAAGAGTGACATAAGCAAGTTCACAGCATATGATCAGCGGCTATGCTTTAACAATTTATCAACACTCGGAACCCGCATATGCAAACCTTCATCCCAGGTAAAGATGCCGCACTGGAAGATTCAATCTCCCGCTTCCAGAACAAATTACAAGCACTCGGCTTTAATATTGAAGAAGCATCATGGCTTAACCCCGTACCTAACGTCTGGTCTGTTCATATTCGGGATAAAGACTGCCCGCTTTGTTTTACCAATGGCAAAGGAGCAACCAAAAAAGCAGCTTTAGCTTCAGCGTTAGGTGAATATTTTGAACGCCTTTCCACTAACTACTTTTTTGCCGACTTTTTTCTAGGTGATGAGATCGCCAACGGTCCATTTGTGCATTATCCAAATGAAAAATGGTTTCCGGTACCTGACGACGGCTCATTCCCTGCTGGCATGTTAGATGAGTTTACCCACGCTTATTACAACCCGGAACAAGAGCTCACTGCCGATATGCTGATCGATCTGCAATCCGGTAATGACGAACGTGGCATCTGTGCCCTGCCATTTGTACGTCAGGACAACCAGCAGACGGTATATATTCCGATGAATATCGTTGCCAACCTGTATGTATCTAACGGGATGAGTGCTGGTAACACCATGATGGAAGCCAGAACACAGGCTTTATCCGAAGTATTTGAACGTTATGTAAAAAATAAAATTATTCGTGAAGCGATCAGTCTGCCAGCTATTCCGGCAAACGTCATTGATCGTTTCCCCGCCATCAAAGAAGCAATCAGTACGCTGGAACAGGAAGGATTTCCTATTCTTTGCTACGACGCATCATTAGGCGGTCAATTCCCTGTGATCTGCGTTATTTTGTTTAATCCACAAAATAGCACCTGTTTTGCTTCTTTCGGTGCACATCCACAATTTGAAGTTGCCTTTGAACGTACCGTGACAGAGCTATTGCAAGGCCGCGGCTTGAAAGATCTGGATGTCTTTGCACCACCCTCTTTCAATAACGACGATGTTGCTGATCAACATAATCTGGAAACGCATTTTATCGATTCATCCGGATTAATCAGCTGGGATCTGTTCAAAGAAGAAGCTGATTATGAATTTGTGGATTGGGATTTTTCCGGCACCACAGAAAAAGAATTCAATGGGCTGTTGGCTATTTTTGATGAGTTGAAACAACCGGTCTATATCACAGACTATGAGCACTTGGGTGTTTATGCATGTCGCATTCTGGTGCCAGGCATGTCCGATATTTACCCGGTAGAAGATTTGCTGTACGCCAACAACACCATGGGTAGCCACCTGCGCGATACCATCCTCAGCCTGCCGGGCAGTGAATGGGAACAAGAACAATACCTCGCACTATTTGATCAGTTAGATGAAGAAGGTTTTGATGATCAAACCCGTGTACGCGAATTATTGGGTATTGCTGCTGACAAAAGCACCGCCTGGCATACCCTGCGTATCGGGGAGCTGAAATGTCTGCTGGCACTGGCTGCCGGTGAATTAGAGTTGGCACAGGAATGGTCTGGCTGGACATTAGACTTTAACAGTTCGGTTTTTTCTGCGGAACGCGCGCTGTTTTTCCGCTGCCTGAATGCCAGTCTGGAATTATTCCTCGACGAAGAACGAGATCCGGAACAGTATTTAACTACTTTCAATCGCATGTTCGGTGACGATATTGTCCGCCAGGCATGGGCTCATATTCAAAGCAGTGAACGCTTCTTTGGAATGCAAGTTGCTGATTCTACGTTGCAAACTTTCAAAAGCCACCAAAAGCTGCTTCAGGCCTATGACAAACTTCAGAAAGCCAAACAAGCATTTCATGAACAAAACTAAAAATTAAATAAACATATGATTTTGTTTATTTAATTAATCTAAATAAGGCCTGGCAATGCCGGGCCTTATACTTTGCACCAAGTAATAGCGATAGCATGATTATCGGCAAGTTGTGCAAATAGCTTCCAGCTTTCACCTAATTAAATGTAATAAAATTACATGATGACCGGTGAGATTTGATCTGGAGCAATTTTGCAGGAAATCATTGTTGCTATCATTACGTCAATATAGTGACTTACAGGTGTAAATTCCGTGAAAGCAGAATCTCCTTTTGATTGTCTGAAGCCCGAAGCGATTGCCGCAGTAGCTGAAGACATCGTCCATGGCAAAGCAACCAAACCCGCCGCTAAAGCATTTACCTTAGCTATCACCGCCGGGGCTTTCATTGCTATAGCCTTTGTTTTCTACATTACGGCACTTTCAACTGGCAACAATAAGCTGGTTGGCGGGATCTGCTTCTCATTAGGTCTGATTTTATGTGTATTGTTGGGCGGTGAGTTATTCACATCAACTACACTTACTCTTGTGGCCCGTGCAGCAAATCGCATCACGTGGGGTCAAATGTTGAAAAACTGGGGTATAGTCTACTTCGGTAACCTGATTGGTGGTTTGCTGATCGTTGCCCTCATTATGTTAGGCAGTCAATATACTGCCGGCGAAGGTCAATGGGGCAAAGTTGCATTATCTGTAGCACAGCATAAAATTCATCATACATTCATTGAAGCTGTTGCTTTAGGTATTATGTGTAACCTGATGGTTTGTCTGGCTGCATGGATGGCTTTTGGTGGCCGCACTATGACAGACAAAGCATTAATTATGATTCTGCCTGTTGCCATGTTCGTGGCATCTGGTTTTGAACATAGTATTGCAAACATGTTCATGATCCCGGTTGGCATTGCAATTGAAAATTTTGCAGCTCCTGAATTCTGGACCTCTATTGGTGTCCAGCAATCGGTCTATGCTGATCTGACGATTCAAAATTTTATTATTAATAATCTTATCCCTGTCACTATCGGCAATATTATTGGCGGTGGTGTAATGGTTGGTCTTACATACTGGTTCATTTTCCGTCGTCATCATTAATTTATTTAGTGTTAACACCGGAAATTCATACATCAATACCGAAGAGGTAATGAAAAAATGGCAGAGTTAAGTGAAAAATGTCTGAAAGCTTGGGAAGGTTTTGCTCCTGGTGCATGGCAGTCAGAAGTAAACACCCGTGATTTCATCCAGAAAAACTACACCCCTTATGAGGGTGATGAGTCCTTCCTGGCTGGCGAATCTGATGCTACAGCTAAGCTGTGGGAACAGGTTATGGAAGGCATCAAGGAAGAAAACCGCACTCACGCTCCTGTAGACTTTGATACTGACCTGCCGTCAACCATCACTTCTCATGATGCCGGCTATATCAATAAAGATCTGGAAAAGATCGTTGGTCTGCAGACTGAAAAACCTCTGAAACGCGCTATCGTCGCTTTCGGTGGTATCAAAATGGTTGAAGGCTCTTGTGAAGTTTACGGCCGTAAACTGGATCCACAAGTTAAGAAAATCTTCACCGACTACCGTAAAACGCACAACCAGGGCGTATTTGATGTTTACACCAAAGACATCCTGAACTGTCGTAAGTCTGGTGTTATCACCGGTTTGCCAGATGCGTATGGCCGTGGCCGTATCATCGGTGATTACCGCCGTGTAGCACTGTACGGTATTGACTTCCTGATGGCTGACAAACTGGCTCAGTTCAAATCTCTGCAAGCAAAAATGGAAGCTGGCGAAGATCTGGAAGCAACTATCCGTCTGCGTGAAGAAATCTCAGAACAACACCGTGCACTGAACCAGCTGAAAATCATGGCCGCTAAATACGGTTGCGATATCTCTGGCCCAGCAACTACCGCACAAGAAGCGGTACAATGGACTTACTTCGGCTACTTGGGCGCGGTTAAGAGCCAGAACGGTGCGGCAATGTCTTTCGGCCGTACTGCAACCTTCCTGGACGTGTACTTCGAACGTGACATCCAAAAAGGTCTGTTGACTGAAGCTGACGCTCAGGAAATCATCGATCACCTGATCATGAAACTGCGTATGGTGCGTTTCCTGCGTACTCCTGAATACGACACACTGTTCTCTGGCGACCCAATTTGGGCAACCGAGTCTCTGGGTGGTATGGGTGTTGACGGTCGTACTCTGGTAACTAAATCTGCTTTCCGTTACCTGAACACGCTGTACACCATGGGCCCATCTCCAGAGCCAAACATGACCATTCTGTGGTCTGAAGACCTGCCAATGGGCTTCAAAAAATACTGCGCTAAAGTATCTATCGATACTTCTTCAGTTCAGTACGAAAACGATGACCTGATGCGTAACGATTTCAACAACGATGACTATGCTATCGCTTGTTGCGTATCACCAATGGTTATTGGTAAACAGATGCAGTTCTTCGGTGCCCGTGCGAACCTGGCAAAAACCATGTTGTACGCAATCAACGGCGGTATCGACGAAAAACTGAAAATTCAGATCGGTCCAAAAACTGAACCAGTTAAATCTGAATATCTGGAATACAACGATGTAATGGACCGTCTGGACCATTTCATGGAATGGCTGGCAACTCAGTACGTCACCGCACTGAACATCATCCATTTCATGCATGACAAATACAGCTACGAAGCAATTCAGCTGGCTCTGCACGACCGTGACGTGATCCGTACTATGGCGTGTGGTATCGCTGGTCTGTCTATCACTGCTGACTCTCTGTCTGCTATCAAATATGCGAAAGTTAAACCTATTCGTGACGAAGACGGCATCGCTGTTGACTTCGAAATCGAAGGCGAATACCCACAATTTGGTAACAACGATGAGCGCGTAGATAGCATCGCTTGTGATCTGGTTGAACGTTTCATGACTAAGATCCAGCATCGCAAAACTTACCGCAATGCGATCCCAACTCAGTCAGTTCTGACCATTACCTCTAACGTGGTTTATGGCAAGAAAACTGGTAACACCCCAGATGGTCGTCGTTCAGGCGCGCCATTCGGACCAGGTGCTAACCCAATGCACGGTCGTGACCAGAAAGGTGCTGTAGCATCTCTGACTTCAGTTGCTAAACTGCCATTTGCTTACGCAAAAGACGGTATTTCTTATACCTTCTCTATCGTTCCAAATGCACTGGGTAAAGAAACTGATTCACAGAAAGCTAACCTGGTTGGTCTGATGGATGGTTACTTCCATCACGAAGCGAACATCGAAGGTGGTCAACACCTGAACGTGAACGTAATGAACCGCGAAATGCTGCTGGACGCGATGGAAAATCCTGAGAAATATCCTCAGCTGACTATCCGTGTATCTGGTTACGCAGTGCGTTTCAACTCACTGACTAAAGAACAACAGCAAGACGTTATTACTCGTACTTTCACACAGTCCATGTAATAAGCTTCGTTCTGTAAAAAACCCCGGCTGGCAACAGTCGGGGTTTTTTTATGGATTAATATCCAGCTTTGAACTATGTCTCCGTGCTCAGCGTATCAATCTGTAATAAAATGAACATTAATAAAGAAGTATTCTGGAGTTAACTATGACAATTAAAGGCCGTATTCATTCTATTGAGACTTGCGGAACGGTAGATGGCCCGGGGATCCGTTTCATCGCGTTTATGCAGGGCTGTTTGATGCGCTGTAAATATTGTCATAACCGTGACACCTGGGATACCGAAGGCGGTAAAGAAGTCACTGTTGATGAACTGATGAAAGATCTGCTGGCATATCGTCAGTATATGAAGTCATCCGGTGGTGGCGTTACCGCATCCGGTGGTGAAGCGACGCTACAAAAAGAATTTGTTACCGAGTGGTTCAAGGCCTGTAAAGCCCAGGGCATTCATACCTGTCTGGACACGAACGGTTTTATCCGTCATTACGATGCTGAATTAGATGCATTACTGGATCAAACCGATCTGGTGATGTTAGATATCAAACATATGAATGATGATATTCATATTCCACTGACCCATGTCAGTAATAAATATTGTCTGGAATTTGCTCGTTATCTGGCCAAGAAAGGCAAAACCATCTGGATCCGCTATGTGGTAGTGCCAGGCTGGAGTGATGATGATGCCGGTGCTCACGCGCTGGGTGCATTCATTCGGGATGAGCTGGAAGGCAAGGTAGAAAAAATAGAGATGCTGCCCTACCACGAACTGGGTAAACACAAATGGACCGCGATGGGTGAAAAATACGAATTAGATGGTGTCCATCCTCCGAAAAAAGAAGTCATGGAACACCTGAAAGAGATTCTGGTTTCTTATGGCATCAAAGCCAACTACTGATAACTGAAACAAAAACACCTGATCACTGAAACAAAAACACCCGATCCAGTTGCTCAAACGCTTTGCGTAGCGTGGTAGCCAAATCAAAATAACTGGGTCGGTTGACTGACGGTGCACAATTCATCTTCTGGTTGATATCAAAATACCAGCGCGATAGCGAAGGCGGTAATTGTGTGTCCGCTCGTCGTCCCAGCCAATAATAGCCCTGAACCGGTAAACTCAACGCAAACAGACAACTAGCAATAAAAGTTGGCCAGTTTGCTGCGTTACCCCACTGCAATTGCAAACAACCACTCAATACAATCAAGGCAGGAATGATCCGTTTTCCCCAGTTGAGCAAATAAATAACGCGTTGCTCAGGGAAAATAGGCGCAAGTTCGGGTTGTGAAGGCCAGACAGAAGAATAGTCGGAACCATGTGTCAGAGTCTTGCCGAAAGATTTCATACTACTTCCCCCTTTCCGCCATTTTCTAACTTTAACTCACAGTTAAGTAAATAAGAAATCTTTGTTGTTTTGCGGCTGCCACTGTATCCTTCTCCCCTTAAAACCAACGCGTTTTAACAGAAAATATACACCACTTAGTCTGGGCCTATTGATTGCCCCAATAAGTGGTAAACAGTGGGATCCTGACATAAGCATATGCTATATTTGCTGCCTATGTTTAACAAAATTTAAACATATCCGTAACTGTATTGTTAGAAACCCATAATTTAGGATTAGTGAATGAGTAGCAAGTTGGTTCTTGTACTTAACTGCGGCAGTTCTTCTTTGAAGTTTGCCGTGATTGACGCCACCTCTGGTGATGAAAAACTCTCAGGCATTGCCGAATGTTTACACCTCGATGACGCCAGAATCAAGTGGAAACTGGATGGAGCAAAAGGCAGCGCCGATTTAGGTGTGGGTGCCGCTCATCAGGAAGCCCTTGATTTTATCGTACAGACCATCCTGCCGAACAAACCAGAACTGGCGGCTGAGCTGATCGCTATCGGTCATCGCGTCGTTCATGGTGGTGAGAAGTTTACTCAATCAGTCGTGATTGATGACGCAGTGGTAAAAGGTATTGAAGATTGCAGCACATTAGCACCGCTGCATAACCCTGCACATTTGGTTGGGATCAGTGCCGCGAAGCATGCATTCCCATCATTACCCAATGTTGCGGTATTCGATACGGCATTCCATCAGACAATGCCAGAACAGGCCTATCTGTATGCGCTGCCTTATCAGCTATACACCGATAACGGTATCCGTCGCTATGGTATGCATGGCACCAGCCACTACTATATCAGCCTGAAAGCCGCTGAAATACTGAACAAGCCAGTTGAAGAGTTGAACATCATCAACTGTCATCTGGGTAACGGTGGTTCGGTGTGTGCAATCAAGGGCGGCCATTCTGTTGATACGTCAATGGGCATGACACCGTTAGAAGGTTTGGTCATGGGTACCCGTTGTGGTGACATTGATCCTGCCATCATTTTCCATCTGCATGATGCTTTGGGTATGAGTTTGGATGATATCCATAAAATTCTGACCAAAGAATCTGGCCTGCAAGGTCTGACTCAAGTCACCAGCGACTGCCGTTTCGTCGAAGATAACTACGAAACTAAAGAAGAAGCGAAACGAGCGATGGATATTTACTGCTATCGTCTGGCAAAATACATCGCTAGTTACACCGCTGCATTGGATGGACGTTTAGATGCTGTAGTCTTCACCGGTGGTATTGGTGAAAATTCTGCGCCTATTCGTGAACTGACGTTGAATCGTCTCGGTCTGCTGGGCTTTAAAGTCAGCACCGAAGCCAACCTTGCCACTCGCTTTGGTAAACAGGGTATCATCTCTGAACCAGGTAGCACGGTTGCCATGGTGATCCCTACTAACGAAGAGTGGGTGATTGCACGAGATGCGGCGAATTTGGTCGCCTGATAAGATAGAATACTCAAGGCTGCCTACGGGCAGCCTTTTCATTAGTAGATAAACCGTCGAAACAAGGGGATATTAAGTGGCTCGTACAATCATGCTTATCCCGATTGGCACCGGCGTTGGCGTCACCTCTGTAAGTCTGGGCATGGTCCGGGCGATGGAGCGTCATGGCGTTAACGTAAGCTTTTTTAAACCGGTAGCTCAACCGAGACCTGGCCAATCTGGCCCAGAAACATCAACTGCCGTCATTCGTGCCGGTTCAAACATCACACCTCCTGAACCACTCTCCCTGCAATATGCAGAGAATATGATCACGTCTAACGACAGTGCGATTCTGCTAGAAGAGATTGTCGCGCTCTATGAAAGACACATCATAGAGAGTGGTGCCGAAGTGGTGGTGATCGAAGGCTTGGTGCCTGTTGATAAGCAGCCATTCGCGAATAAGCTGAATCATGAAATTGCGACCGCGCTGGACGCAGACATTGTGCTGGTAACCCATCCGGGTAACTACTCCAGCCAGAAGCTGAAAGAAAGCATTGAACTGGCTTGTGCCAACTTCGGTGGTGCCAACAGCAAACGTATCGTTGGCTGTATCATCAACAAAGTCGGTGCTCCGGTTGACGAACACGGCATTACCCGCCCTGATCTGACTGAAATGTTCGAAGCTCACCACACCGGTGACAATGGCGGCAATCCGTTAGAGATCCTGCAATTCTTTGGTAAATCACCATTGCAGATCCTGGGTTGTATTCCATGGAATGCTCAGTTAATTGCACCGCGTGCGATCGATCTGGCGCGTCATCTGAATGCCAAAATCATCAATGAAGGCGAAATCTATACCCGTCGTCTGAACATTGTGACTTTCTGTGCGCGTTCTATTCATAACATGGTGCAACACTTCAAACCAGGTAGCCTGTTAGTCACCTCCGGCGACCGTTCTGATGTGATTGTTTCTGCCTGTCTGTCTGCAATGAACGGCGTTAAGCTGGGTGCATTGCTGCTGACTGGTGGTTACCATCCAGAGCCGCAAGTGATGGCGCTGTGTCAGCAGGCAATGCAGACTGGTCTGCCAATCCTGATGATCGACACCAACACTTGGCAAACTGCGGTCAGCCTGCAGAATTTCAACGTTGAAATTCCAATTGATGACAATTCACGTATTGAACTGGTTCAAGACTATGTGGCTGGCCATATCGACAAACATTGGTTGGAATCGCTGACTTCTGAGTCTAGCCACCCTCGTCGCCTGAGCCCGCCTGCATTCCGTTACCAGCTGACTGAGCGTGCCCGTAAAGCGAACAAACGTATCGTGCTGCCGGAAGGAGAAGAGCCACGTACCATTCGTGCTGCTGCCATCTGTGCTGAACGTGGTATTGCCCGTCCAGTATTGTTAGGTAACCCGGATGAAATCCGTCGTGTTGCTGAACAGCAAGGTGTGATACTGAGCGATGTGGTTGAAATCATCGATCCAGTTGAAGCGCGTGAACGTTATGTGCCACGTCTGGTAGAGCTGCGTAAGAGCAAAGGTATCACTGAAGTTGTTGCCCGCGAACAGCTGGAAGACAACGTCGTGCTGGGTACGTTGATGCTGGAACGTGGCGAAGTTGACGGTCTGGTCTCTGGCGCGGTGCATACCACGGCCAATACTATTCGTCCTCCGCTGCAGATCATCAAAACAGCTCCAGGCAGTTCTCTGGTTTCTTCTGTGTTCTTCATGCTGCTGCCTGATCAGGTTCTGGTCTATGGTGACTGCGCGATCAATCCAGATCCAAACGCAGAGCAACTGGCAGAAATTGCTATTCAATCAGCAGACTCTGCTACTGCATTTGGTATTGAGCCTCGCGTTGCCATGATCTCTTATTCTACTGGTACTTCTGGTACTGGTGCGGATGTTGATAAAGTGCGCGAAGCAACTCGTATTGCGAAGGAAAAACGTCCTGATCTGATCATCGACGGCCCGCTGCAATATGACGCAGCAGTTATGGCTGACGTTGCGCTGTCTAAGGCACCGAACTCTCCGGTTGCAGGTCAAGCGACTGTGTTCGTGTTCCCAGATCTGAACACTGGTAACACGACCTATAAAGCCGTACAGCGTTCTGCTGATCTGGTCTCTATCGGCCCGATGCTGCAAGGTATGCGTAAACCAGTAAATGACTTGTCTCGTGGCGCTCTGGTTGACGATATCGTCTATACCATCGCTCTGACTGGTATTCAGGCAACTCAAGGTCAGGATTAATTCTGCTCCTATATAAAAAAGCCCTGATTATTCAGGGCTTTTTCTATTGAATACGTAAAAATTAGTTTAATTTTGCTATGAGTTTTTTAAATTGTATTTCCAGATTTTTTACAAAACATGCAGTATCAAATAATTTGCCGTATTCTTTTACTTCTCTCAGATGCACTTTTAATCTGACGAGCTCATCTGATGAATTAGCCAGCGTAACGGCTTTTTCCTCATAATCATGCAGATTATAGGTTATCAACTCTTCTAAGCCTGCAGCGGTCAATAAAGCACCCGCCATCCTGGCTGCGAATGTTTTTCCGGTATACGTTAATACTGGTAGTTCCATCCATAAAGCATCATTGGCTGTTGTACCGCCATTAAATGGGTAGGTATCCAGAAATAAATCAGCCACCCCGTAGCGAGCATAATAAACGTCTGGCAAAACACGAGGAGAAAATATCAGACGAGATGCATCAACACCATATCTGGCTGCTTCTTTACGCAAATTGGTTTCAGTCTGAGGATTTTCAGCTAACAACCATAATACACTATTCGGAACCCGTTTAAGAATGTTCATCCATACATTAAATACGTCCGGAGTGTATTTATGATTATTATTAAAAGAACAGAATACAAAGCCTTCTTCTGGTAAACCGCAATCTTTTCTGGATGGAATTGGCGCAACCAATCGTTTTCTATCACTGACCTGATAAACATCAGGCATGAATAATGGTTTTTCAGAATAATATGGAAGATATTCCTCTGGCGTCAGAAATTTATCAGTAATCACATAATCAATAAATGGAAAGCCTGTTGTAGCCGGTAAACCAAGATAAGTAACTTGAATCGGAGCTGGTCTATACGCCAGTATACTAGGCCGAGCACCTAATGTTTGACCATGAAGATCAATCAGAATATCAATTTCATGACATCTAATCAGTTCCGCCGCAGCGATATCGGTGATGTCCTGAATACGCACAAAATGATCTACAGACTGTATAATTCTACTACGCAGTTCTGAGCCATCCTCACGCGACCAGCAATAAGCATAAATTTCAAAATGATCTTTATCATGTAACTCGAATAATTCAGCAGTCAACATCGCTACAGGATGCAGACAGAGATCGGATGATAAATAGCCAATACGGATTTTTTTATGGTTGTAGGCCAGAGGAGAAGTTAATGCACTTATAGCTGGTAATTTTCGCTCAACAAAATGTTTAGCTGCGGTTAATTGCTGAGCCGGATCATCAGAAAGAGAAAGCATTGCTAGTGCCGATGTACACTCCTGCATTTGCTTCTGGGTAATATCCTTGATAGGTGCATAAACAGGCCATTCACACAACCTTGCTCGCAAAAAAACCCAATGATGTATTGTATCTGGTTGATTCGGCTCAAGTTCAAGACTCTTATTCAAATAAAATAAGGCTTCTGAATATTGTCTCTGATTTTCATATAGCCGACCAAGATTATTCAGGGCAAGCAAACGAATATCTCGATATTCGTCTTGCTTACTTGCTTCATTATTGACAATCCATAGCCATTCTGAAAAAGCCAAGTCAAATCTACCCTCGCGCTCGTAAATTATTCCCAAATTAAAGTGTGGCTGAATAAACTCAGATGACAATTTCAGCGCTTCTTGATAAGCATCTTTTGCGCTTTCTATATCACCGCCAGAAAAAAGTGATGTGCCATAGTTGAAGTAAACCAAATGGTTAAATGGTGTACTATATCTGCTCAACCAAAGTTTATAGAGAATGGCTTCTTGTAGATACAATTGCTGAGTATGTAAATTATTAGCACTTGTTATCAGCTCAGAAATCTCCAGTTGGCGACTCCAAGCCTGAGTTATTGTTGTTAAAAAAAAACCTTCATCTGCATTCACAAGTACATCCTTAATGATACCTAGTTTTATATTCACAATATTTATAACTCTGTAATCGCTTATAAATACAGTAAAAATGAAACAAATATACTAATTTTTTGAATACAGAAAAACTCGGGAGCATGCTCCCGAGTTTATGGACGATAATTTTACGCAAATAGATTGAGGTGAGAAATTTGATCTGTTGATAAAGCTCCCATTTGATCTGAAGTTAATGACTGAGCTTGGGTTGTAGTCAAAGCTGCAATCTGTGTTGTTGTCAGATACTGAATATCATCGGTCTCAATACTTACAATTTGCTGAGTGGTTAACACCGCGACATCTTTGACATTGATTGAAGCTATTTGGCCATATTTCAATGCAATGATTTGTTGTGCCGTTAATGCCTGAGCCTGGTTTGTAGTTAAAGATGCAACCTGAGCAGTCGTTAGCTCTTGAATATCATCTGTACTCAGACTCTGTAGCTGGGTGGTGGTCAGGCCGACGATCTGGTTAGTTTTCAGCGTTGCCAGATCCGCATCCAAGGCATCCAGCTGATCCGTACCCAGTGCTTTGATTTGGGCACTGGTTAAGCCGCCCAATTGCGCACTGTTCAGGGATTCCAGCTGGTC
>Ga0183099_1001575_pt1 | contig 12956 bp, 17 predicted proteins | sample Biomet1_FD_127788 | JGI IMG/M metagenome (GOLD analysis project Ga0183099, IMG submission 127788) | Microbial communities from bioreactor (seeded with anoxic lake sediment) at LBNL, California, USA - Biofuel metagenome 1 | ecosystem: Engineered > Bioreactor > Anaerobic > Unclassified ... | reverse complement strand
AGTACCTCTTCTTTAAATTCAGCGAGGTTAATATCCTTTTCTGTATCTTTTGTCATAGCAGTAACCTCCTTTAATCTAATGTTTCGTCACCTGATTCTCCTGTACGCACACGAACAGAACCAACAGTATCAATTACAAAAATCTTTCCATCACCACTTTTTCCGGTTTGATTCGCCTTGATAAGTGTTTCTACTGCCAGGTCTTTCTTCTCGTCGGTAACCACAAGCGTAATCATTCTTTTGGATTTCAGACGAGGCATCTCCGAGATCAGTTCATGATGTTCAGGATCTACGTCGGCGGCCTTTTCCAGATCGCCGTGTCCTTTTCCGCGTCCTAAAACAGGCATGGCGGTGAACGACGGCAATCCTGCTTCCGAAAGAGCGATCTTTGTGTCACTCATCTTGGCAATGCGAATCATTGCTAATATTAGTTTCATAATTCCTAGTCTCGTTTGATTTATACTTCTTTTCTACCGCTGGAGATGGTGTAGGTTTCTTCTACCGGAGTGACGAATATCTTTCCGTCGCCAAACTGTCCTTTTTCTCCTGAACGGGCAGCTTCCATGATTGTTTCAATAACAAAATCCTTATCTTTTTCAGGAATTACAATCATTAAAAGGTCTTTGGGCAATTCGTCATAAGTAACATTTCCTACTTTAAGACCGCGCTGTTTACCGCGACCGAATACGGATAATTTTGTTACTGCGGGGAAACCTGCATCGAATAATGCTTTCATTACTACGGATGACTTCTCTGGGCGAACAATAGCTCTTAATAAATACATATAAATATCCTCCTTTATTTATTAGTTCATAATACCAAAGCCAACCAATAACTCTTCCAGTTCAGGCATAGAAAGTGGGGTAGGGATAACGAACATTTGGTTATCGTTTATTTTCTTAGCCAAAGAACGATATTCATCGGCCTGAGCATGTTCCGGTGCGTGGTCAATAACGGTTTTACGGTTAATTTCAGCATGTTGAACCATGTTGTCGCGGGGAACGAAGTGAATCATTTGAGTTCCAAGTTTTGAGGCAAATTCTTCAATCATGTTTGCTTCATTGTCTACCTTACGAGAGTTGCAAATAATGCCACCCAAACGAACAGTCCCTACTTTACCGAACTTGGCAATAGACTTACAGATATTGTTTGCTGCGTACATAGCCATCATTTCTCCTGAGCAAACAATGTAAACTTCTTCTGCTTTGCCATCGCGTATTGGCATGGCGAAACCACCACAAACTACGTCACCAAGTACATCATAGAACACATAATCAAGGTGTTTGTCGTCATCGTAAGCACCAAGCTGTTCAAGTAAGTTAATAGAAGTAATAATACCACGTCCTGCACAACCTACTCCTGGTTCCGGACCGCCTGATTCTACACAGCTGGTTGAGTTAAATCCTGGTTTCATTACATCATCCAGATCAATATCTTCGCCTTCGTCACGAAGAGTATCGAGAACTGTTTTCTGTGCAAGACCGTGTAACAGCAAACGTGTAGAGTCTGCTTTAGGATCACAACCTACAACCATTACCTTTTTACCCATCTCAGCCAAACCGGCTACAGTGTTTTGCGTTGTGGTACTTTTACCAATTCCGCCTTTTCCATAAATTGCAATCTTTCTCATAATCTTATTACCTTTATTAATTATTTAAAACCTATAAGATTATAAACAGAAAGCGTGCCAAAGTAAAATGTTGTTTTTGAAATGAGTCGGTGAGATTGCTTATAATTGCTTGAATAATAGCTGTATAGATGCAGTAAAAATAAATAATAATAATTGATGAACTATCAAGACTAGGTTCTGGAAGGGGCACTTATTGTTACATAAATGTAGGTAAACATACCAAAATGTAGGATTATTATCCAAGAAAAAGCTCACTGAGTGCAGTAATCTCGCCAAGAAATTGTGAGTAACTTTGAAAGGTTCCCTCACCAAAAATTTCTTTTGGGTGTCCTTGTGCCAATATCTTCCCGTTCTTTATGGTCATCACCGATGAAGCCAGGGCGCAGACTTCATTTATATCGTGACTTACAAGTATAGTGATTGTGTTTAGCAGCAGGTGTGCTTTGCGGATTTCGTGTTGCAGGGCGGTGCGCATTTCAAAATCAAGGGCAGACAATGGCTCGTCGAGCAACAAAAGATTGGGCTTTGCTGCCAAAGCTCTTGCCAGTGCCACCCTTTGCCTTTGCCCACCAGATAGTTGTGTAGGCTTTTGCTTTCTCAATGCAAGCAGATCGAACAGCTCCATAAGCTCTTCTATGGCTTCGGTATCCTTTTTCTTTTGTGCAAAACGGATATTACCTTCCACACTCATATTGGGAAAAAGTGCATAGTCCTGGAACATATATCCCACGTTACGGAGCTGGGGAGGGAGGTTTATTTTCTTGTCGGAGTCGAACCAAACAGTATCATTATACACAATACGGCCCTTTGAGGGAGTGGTAAGACCGGCCAGAATCCGTAGTAAAGTAGTTTTCCCAGAGCCTGAGTGACCAAAGAGGCATAACAAATCCCTGTCCTCTATCTCGGAACAGACCTTTAGTGTTTTCTTTCCTTCCGAAGTAAGCATCGGACGTTCTATATCAATCTTTAGCATGGCTCTTTAAAGTGTTTTCCTATTGCCGTTTATACTGTATATTACAGTCAGTATCAGCATTGAAATGATAAATAATACGAATGAATATTTGTTTGCCGTGTCGTAATTGAGGGATTGCACTTCGTCATAAATGGCAATGGATGCTACTCTTGTTTCGCCGGGCATGTTTCCTCCCACCATAATTACCACGCCAAACTCACCAATGCAGTGGGCAAAGGTCATTGCAACAGCTGTAATAATGGAAGGCTTTATGTTGGGGATAAGTACCCTTGTGAAGGTGGTGAAGAAAGATTTCCCAAGAGTGTAGGATGCTTCCCTGTAACTTCGCGGAATACTTTCAAAACCATTCTGTAAAGGCTGAACCATAAACGGCAGACTAAAAAGGACGCTGGCCACTAATATTCCCTCAAAGCTGAAAGCCAGACGCAGATTGAGTGTATGTTCCAGAAAATGACCAAAAGCATTTTGCGGACTATAGGCAACCAGCATATAAAAGCCCAGCACAGTAGGGGGTAATACAAACGGTATACTGATTAAGGCCTCTATCAGAGGTTTGAACCGGAAACGCTTATATGCCAGCCAATAACTTAGTGGCAAGCCAATGATAAGTAATATTATGGTGGTTATTGTAGCCAGTTTTCCGGTGAGCAGAAGGGTTTGTAGAAAATCATCGTTCATATTATGTATATTCAATTAGATAGTTTAAATAAAGTGCGGGCGGAGTTAAGGTAAAACAACCTGGAAACTTTTATAATTAATGTACGGCAAATATAAATAAGGACTACATATTTTGTAATTTAGGTGTACACTATGATTTAATATAGCGTACACCCATCTAAAAATATATACCGGGACATTACTCTAAAGTTCCTTTAACGAGGAACTGAGTATCCATACTTTTCCCAATAAACTTTGGTTCTTGGCGATAGAACATAGGCCATGAATTTGCTTGTTTCGGTATTTCTTACTGCCGTTTTAATAAGAATGCAAGCCTGTTCTACCGGAGTATACAGCTTTTGGTCCACAATGTAATATGTTCCTTGTCCTTTCATTTCCGGAGCCAGGGCAAGCGAGAGGGCTACAAAGCCAATCTCTGCATTACCGGTAAAGGCAAATTGTGCAGCCTGTGAGATATTATCGCCAATCACAATCTTCGATTTCAGTGATTCATAAAGGCCAATCTTTTTAAGTAGCTCAAATGAGCGCTCTCCGTAAGGCGCTGTTTCTGGTTTGGCAATAGATATTTTCTTTATGGCAGGGTCTTTCAATACCGAAAGTCCTTTAGTAACATCCAGCGAAGTGCTGTATATGGCCAGTTTTCCATAAGCATAAGTCTTCATGGCTCCCCATGCAACTCCTTTTGCTTTCAGCTTCAATGGAAATTCATTGTCGGCAGCCATAAAAAAGTCGAAGGAAGCACCGTTAAGAATCTGCTGAACCAATGTGCCCGAACTTCCAAAAGTGATATTGATCTTAGCCTTGGGATGTTCTTTTTCGTACTGTACTTTAATTTCTTCCAGCACATAACGAAGGTTGGCTGCTGCTGCCACATTTACTTTCTGAGCTTGTGCAAGGATACATACCAGTATCAGTGCCACAGATATTATCGTTCTTTTCATGAGATTGAGTTTTATATTTTATTTATCGGTAAAAATAGATTTCAGATAAGAAGGAGAGACGGTAAGCATTACATATCCCCACTGTGGAAAGCGGGTTTTGGTATCAGCGGTCATGCCCTTTGCTATACGAGTATTGTCGTTGGCAAAGTAGGTACTCCAACCGGCTTGTAAGTTTGTCCATTCATTAAGTTTGTAGTTAAAGCAAATATCCAATTCCGAACCCAATGACTTGCCAATGTTTGTTCCTTTGTTTGTCATGTCCTTGCTGGTGTTGAAAACGTGAAACACACCTTCAAAGCTACTCTTCTTGCTTACTTTAGCATTTACACTACCGTAGTAATCAAGCAAACCCTGGGTAAGAGGTGTTGACCAGTATTCCATGGAACCATTAAAGCTGTGGTTTGCACCATACAGTTTCCTGAAATTCTTCTGTTTGCCGTCTGTACTATTATCATCTCCCGACAGATAATCTGTTCCTAAACTGGTTGTGAAGACGGGAGATAGTTTATAGTTCAACTTTATAGCAGCCATACTACCGCTCATGTCGTCGCCCGTCTGGTTCTTTCCTGCCTGGAAGTAAGCAGTTCCCAGTGCAGAGAACGGACATGCTTCGCTGCTATATTTCAGGTTACCACCAAATGTGTATCCGTGGTTCATGTTAACCTTTGTTCCGTATTTCGTTGCATCGGTAGTGGGTTGCATACCTTCGTCCACGGCAATAGCGGAAAGAGTCAGGCCTTTTGCCAGACCTTTGGACAACCAAAGCAGTCCCATGTACCGGTATTTGGCCGCATTTGCATAAACAGCCTCAGAGGAAATGGCGGAAGTATTGTTATAAGCAAAACCTAAATGAGCCTGAAAATCGTCCACATTGTACTTAAACAGAGCCAGATCGTGTGAATTACCTGTATTACTCCAGTTGGAAGCCGAGAACAAACGGTTATCGTCATACGCCAATACCTGACGTCCTACTTTAAGAGAACCTCCAGGCATTAGCAGAAACTCCGACCATGCTTCAAAAACTCCCAATGTAGCAGTCTCTGAATTAGGTGCAGTTTTACCAAAAGAACGGGTGTCCTGAACAGTGAACTGTGTCTTTAAAATTGCAGAAGAGAAAGATGCTCCCAGGCGAGTGCGCTGATAGGTAAAAACACCGGGATCATTACTATCCGACAAAGGGGATCCGAAACCATCTCTATACTCTGCTCTTGGCCTGAATTCGCCATCAATACTTACAGTCTGTGCGTTCATCTTACACGCACAGACTGTTGCAACAAATGCTACACCTAAAAACCTTTTACCTAATACCCTCATAATACTAACTTTTTAATTAAATATTCGTTATCAAATACAGAGAATAACGCTTCCTTAAAGAAAAGCGATATCCACCCTAAAGAATATCGCTTCTCTAAAAAAAACAGCTTTCCAGTTCGCTGTTAGTTTGTTCTAGTAACTTAATAATTTCAATTTCCCGCATGGCATAGCTTTCAAGAACCTGCATTCCGTATGGACTCAGACTGCAACCTCCTCCGTCTTTCCCTCCCTTTTGCCTTATCACTACAGGAATAGGCGAAAGTCTGTTTATCTTATCAATAAGATGCCAGGCATGTTGGTAAGACATTTTCAGGTTCTTCGCCGCCGCATTAATGGAACCGTCTGCTAGGATCTGTTTCAATAACCGATATTGGTTTGGGCCAATGAAAATTTCGTTATCCCTATAAATGGTTACAATGGCATCCACTGAGAATTTTGAATGATCCATGCGGTAATGAAATTAAATGCCAATCATAACTTCGGTGGATTTGAATATAGCGTATGCTTCATCTCCCACCTTGAGATTAAGTTCTCCCACGCTGTCTACTGTAATTACCGAGACAATTGTATTACCTCCACCAATGTCCAGTTTAACCTTTGCGGTAACAATGCCTGGAACAATCTCTATAATCTTGCCTTTAATTGTGTTTCTTGCGCTTAGAATCATCTTCTTCTTTGTTTAAATGAGTATTAACCCTTGTCTATTTGTAGAATAAGAATACAAAGGTCGTGCCAAGAAATGTAATTGTTTAATTATTAGCGCTTTAATGATATATGAGACATTTGTGATTTAGTTATTTTCCTACATTTATGTATTGCTTTAGGAGTGGAGATTACTTTATAGTTGGAAATGGGCGGTACTTTTAGAAAAGAAAAAAGCCTATGCAATTCCCTTTTAAAGGAACTGCATAGGCTCTGTATTTTTAGGCAGAATGACTGTTACAAGCCGAATTCTTCTTTTACTATATCAATGTAATCAAGCTTTTCCCAGGTAAATAGCTCAACTTCCACTGTCTTATCTTCAAGATAACGTGAGTGGAAGCTTTTGGTAACTATTTTAGGAGTACGTCCCATGTGTCCGTAAGCTGCAGTCTCTGAATAGATAGGATTACGAAGCTTTAAGCGATCTTCAATTGCTTTTGGACGAAGATCGAATATCTTATCAATTTTCTTGGCAATTTCACCGTCAGTAATGTTCACATTGCTGCGGTTGTAGGTATCTACATAAATATTGATAGGACGAGCCACACCGATAGCATAAGATATCTGAACAAGAATCTCGTCAGCTACTCCGGCAGCAACAAGGTTCTTTGCAATGTGACGTGCTGCATAAGCTGCACTACGGTCTACTTTACTAGGGTCTTTTCCTGAAAAAGCACCACCACCGTGAGCACCTTTACCGCCATAAGTATCAACGATAATCTTACGTCCTGTTAATCCTGTGTCTCCGTGAGGTCCGCCAATAACGAACTTTCCTGTAGGATTAACGTGATAAGTAATAGCACCGTTGAATAGGTCCAATATCTTTTTATTATGAATAGATGCAAATACTCTAGGCATTAACACTTTAATTACATCTTCGCGGATGATAGCCAGCATCTCTTCGTCAGCTTTTAACTGAGCTTCTGCTGATTCATTAACTGGTTTAACGAAATCATCGTGCTGGGTAGATACTACAATAGTGTCAATACGCACAGGTTTTCCGTTATCATCATATTCTATTGTAACCTGGCTTTTAGCATCCGGGCGAAGATAAGTCATTACCTTGCCTTCTCTTCTTATTTTAGCCAGAATGTATAGTATTTTATGCGCAAGGTCAAGAGACAATGGCATGTAGTTTTCTGTTTCGTTGGTTGCATAACCAAACATCATTCCCTGATCGCCGGCACCCTGATTCATTGGGTCCTCACGTTCTACACCACGGTTAATGTCGGCAGACTGTTCGTGAATGGCAGAAAATACACCGCATGAGTTTCCTTCAAACATATACTCACCTTTGGTATAACCAATTTTGTTGATTACGCCACGAGCAACTTCTTGCAGGTCTACATACGCTTCAGATTTCACTTCACCCGCAAGTACTACCTGTCCGGTGGTAACGAGAGTTTCGCAAGCTACTTTAGAACTTGGATCGTAAGCCAATAGTTCATCAAGCACAGCATCCGATATTTGATCGGCTACTTTGTCGGGGTGTCCTTCAGACACCGATTCGGATGTGAATAAATATCCCATGTATAAATAAAGTTTTAGATTGACGGATTGTTAATTCGTCTGTTTATACTATATAAATTTCCTGAATGGGGGATGGATTTGGAAGGTAGAAACGCGTTAAATAAGCTATTATTTAGCATTTTTTACTGTGGTTGCAAGCTGCCCAAATCTTTCCACATTTTAAGATGGTGCAAAGATATAGCTAAATTCCTGAGTTCTGTTCTTTTAGATCAAATAATTTAAAAGAAATTAATACTCATAAAGATAAATCATCACAGATCATTTGAACAGTTTTACCTGTTTCCGGAATAACAAGTTCCGGTGCAATTTCGCAGAGTGGCTTCATCACAAAAGGACGTTCAGTCATCAGAGGATGAGGAATATCCAGCTTTTCAGTATGTAGTATCAAGTCATCATAGAGAAGTGTGTCAATGTCAATCAACCTGTCGTTATAGATTCCACCAACAGATTTTTTGCTTCTACCAATTTCTCTTTCTATCAATTGTGTCTCTTCCAGAAGTTGAAATGGAGAAAGCGAAGTTTCCACGCAAATAACCGCGTTGAGGAACGAATTGGTAGATTCAAATCCCCAGGGTTCAGAAGAATGAAAAGCGGACTGGGAAACAATTTTTCCAATCCGCTCTTTTATTTTATCTATAGCCAAGGACAGGTTTCTTTCTTTATCGCCCAAATTTGTGCCTAAACCGAAATAAACCAATGCCATAGTTTTACCTTATTAATCTAAAATCAACATTGCATCTCCGTAAGTACCGAAGCGATAACCCTCTTTTAATGCTACCTGATAAGCATCCATTACCAAATCATATCCTCCGAATGCAGCAACAATCATAAGCAATGTGGAAAGAGGCATGTGGAAATTGGAAATCATTGAATTAGCTACAGTGAATTCATAAGGAGGGAAAATAAATTTATTAGTCCATCCTTCAAAAGTCTTCAGGTGTCCGTCAGTACTTACAGTACTTTCAATAGCTCTCATTACAGTAGTACCTACAGCGCAGATATTTCTGTTTGCATCTTTAGCTTCATTTACTATCTTAACAGCCTGTTCAGAAACAAACATTTGCTCTGAGTCCATTTTGTGCTTGGTAAGGTCTTCCACATCAATATCGCGGAAGTTACCAAGACCGGCATGCATGGTTACAAATGCAAAGTCTATTCCTTTAATCTCCATACGCTTCATTAATTCGCGGCTAAAGTGAAGACTTGCTGTTGGTGCTGTAACAGCTCCTTCATGTTTAGCAAAGATTGATTGGAATCTTTCTTCGTCTTCAGGTTCAACGGGGCGGTTTACAATGGTATGAGGCAGTGGAGTCTCACCAAGAGCATAAAGCGCTTTCTTGAATTCCTCATGAGGTCCGTCATAAAGGAAACGCAAAGTACGTCCGCGTGAAGTAGTGTTGTCAATAACTTCGGCAACCATTGAATCGTCGTCACCAAAATATAGTTTATTACCAATTCTGATTTTACGAGCAGGATCAACTAATACGTCCCATAAACGAAGTTCTTCGTTCAACTCACGTAATAAGAATACTTCAATGCGTGCACCGGTTTTTTCCTTGTTTCCGTAAAGACGGGCAGGGAATACCTTCGTATCATTGAATATAAAAACATCCTTATCATCAAAATAATCTAAGAGATTTTTAAACTCTCTATGTTCAATTTCACCAGTCTTCTTATGAAGAACCATCAAACGGGATTCATCTCTGTACCTTGCAGGGTGCAATGCGATTTTATCCTCAGGAAGCTTAAATTTAAATTGTGATAGTTTCATATTTTCTTTTCTTTACGTTAGTTTACTTCTATTTCTTGTTTTTCGAGCCATTCCACGAAATTCTCTATTTCCATGCAATGTTCTAATTTGACTTCGCCCACACGAGTGCGGATAAGTCCGGTGAGATGAGCTCCGCTATTCAGTGCTTCTCCAATATCTCTTGCCAGCGCACGAATGTAAGTTCCTTTGCTGCATACTACCCGAATTTTTATTTCAGGTAAATTACATTCCTGTAATTCAATCTCATCAATAACTAAAGTTTTTGGCTTCAGTTCTACTTCTTTTCCGGCTCTTGCCAGCTCGTAAGCTCTTTCGCCATCTATCTTGCAGGCAGAAAAAGCCGGTGGAATTTGTTCAATGCTTCCGATAAATTTCTTCAGAGTTTCCTCTACCAGTTCACAGGTAATATGTTCCGTTGGATAAGTAGCATCAATCTCTTTTTCCAGATCATAAGAAGGAGTTGTTGCTCCCAACTTAATAGTCGCGATATATTCTTTTGTCTGGTACTGAAATTCTTCGATTCGCTTGGTTGCTTTTCCCGTGCATATAATCATTACACCTGTAGCCAGCGGATCAAGAGTTCCGGCATGTCCTACTTTTAGTTTTTTTACTCTTAGTTTTCTCAGCAGAGGATATTTCACCTTTGCCACAAGATTAAAAGAAGTCCACGTCAGTGGCTTGTTGAAGTATAATACTTCTCCTTCAATAAAGTTCATTAAACAACTTCTAAATTATATCCTAAATACATCATCACTAAGATGATTCCTCCCACAATAATCCTGTAATACCCAAAAGCTTTGAATCCGTACTTGGTTACAAAGCTGATAAAAAATTTAATAGCAAGCAGTGCCACAATAAATGCTACAACATTTCCTATGATTAGTGCTCCTATATTCTGGCTAAGAATCTCTATTCCGTTTGGTTCCATAAAAAGCTTTAGCAACTTATATGCTGTGGCTGCAAACATTGTAGGAACAGCAAGGAAAAAAGAGAATTCAGCAGCAGTCTTACGTGACATCTTTTGCGCCATACCACCCACAATGGTAGCCATTGAACGAGATACACCTGGAATCATGGCAACACATTGAAAAAGACCGATATTAAATGCTTTCTTCTCAGTCATACCTTTGCTTTCGTCAACTTTCTTAAATATATTATCGACATAAAGCATAAATACTCCTCCAATAACCAGCATTACAGCAACTACTGTTACACTTTCCAGCATCTCATCAATTTTATCACTAAATACGAGACCGAAAAAAGCTGCAGGAATGAAAGCTATTAAGAGTTTCCAGTAAAAATCAAATTTATACAGGAATCTTTTGACATAAACAACAACTCTTTCGAAAAAAGGTTTATTATATACTGCCTGTTTATCAATAACTTTACACTTATTCAACTTAAAAAAACGCTTCCAATAAAGTACCACTACAGAGAGGATTGCACCAAATTGAATAATTACTGTGAATGCCTTTACAAACTCGGTACTTTGCACTCCCAGCATATTTTGTGCAATGATCATATGTCCTGTAGAAGATACAGGAAGAAACTCTGTTAGTCCTTCAACAATAGCAATTAGTATGGTCTGTAATAACGTTAAATCTCCCATTTCTTATTTCTCTGCTTTTGGTTTACGTACAACCCCGTAAATCATGAAAATAAAGCCAAAAAAGCAAATAACCGGAGCTACCTTTATTCTACGTGCACTGAAAATATCTGGTTGGAAAGTTGTTTCCGTAGTTGCAGAACCTGTCATTAATATAAAACCCAAAATAATAACGAGCATTCCTACTGCCAGTAAGATAAAGTTGGTCTTATCAAAGGCAAATTTCTTTTTGTCCATATCCTTGTTTTTTAATATTTCAGTTATAATTAAACATAATAAAGTGTACTTGCTTTCATTCTCAAGTACCTGTTTATAGAGAGATAAGCACATAAGAATGTTATAATGACTCCAAATAGTAATACAGATGCAGAAACAATAAGCATCACATCGGGTGTTACAATGGAGATCATTTCAGGCTCATAGTTTACTAACGTGTAAGCTCCTCCCATTAATATTGCATCTGCTGCAAAAGCAGAAATAATTCCAATCCAGATATTACGGATAAGAAAAGGTTTCCGGATAAATCCCCAGTTGGCACCAACTAGTTTCATGGTATGAATCAAGAACCTTTTTGAGTAAATAGTTAGGCGAATCGTGTTATTGATCAGTGCAAAAGAAATTAAAGTAAGTAATCCTGCAAGACAAAGTAATACCAGACTGATATTACGAATGTTCTTATTTACAGAATTAATAAGATCTTTTTGATATAGTATCTCCTTAATATTAGTATTCTTTTTAATCTTTTGCTCAATCTTAGAAATGCTGTCTGAATTTGCATAGGCAGAATTCAACTTCACCTCAAGTGAGGCCGTAAAAGGGTTGTATCCTAAAAATTCTTCAGGGTCGGTACCCATTGCTACACTCTGTTCACGGAGTGCCTGATCTTTTGATATATAGCTGGACTCTTTAACAAAAGGCTCTTTGTTTAGTTCCTTTTGCATATTAAGAATGTCCAGCTCGGACATATCATCACTGATAAGAATAGAAAAGTTGATATTCTCACGTACATATATTGAAAGATTATTCGCTGAGAGCACAAAGAACACAACTAAGCCCAACAAGAGTAGCACAAGCATTGTGCTGATGCTGGAGGTTATACTTTGAATATCGAAGTATGGAACAGTATTGTTTTTATGTTTAATTTTCATGACCATTTTTTCTGAATACATAAATTATAGAGCTGCTTTTCTCTTTATTATTCAAAGAGTGAAGCCAGGCTATAGCGCCTGTATACATTCCTTTCAGAAGGCTGAATTTGCTCTTTTTATATTTCTCACTCAATATAGACACATAAAAAGCATCGAATGGCATCGGAAGATAATTGATTAACGTAAAGTTATGTTTATCACCGAACTTCTGCATTGTATCTGGAGTAAAATGCCATAAATGACGGGGAACATCATAAGCAGCCCAAAATTCTTTATATTTCTGTCCGTCGTAGGAAGAACAGTTAGGAACTGCAACTATCAGGAATCCGTTGTCCGTCAATAATTCATAAAGTCTTTCCCATGTTTCATCCAGATGTTCCAGATGTTCCATCACGTGCCACAAAGTAATAGCATCAAAGGAGCCTGCCGGAAAATCATTTAACCCCGATTCATCTTTTACATCCAGGTTGAAATTCTTTTTTGCAAAAGCCCGTGCTTGCTCACTTTTCTCAATCGCTTCAACAGACCATCCTTTATTTTGCATAGTATGAGCAAAATATCCAGTACCTGTACCAATATCACGTGCCACAAAGTAATAGCATCAAAGGAGCCTGCCGGAAAATCATTTAACCCCGATTCATCTTTTACATCCAGGTTGAAATTC
>Ga0183099_1001574_pt1 | contig 12959 bp, 11 predicted proteins | sample Biomet1_FD_127788 | JGI IMG/M metagenome (GOLD analysis project Ga0183099, IMG submission 127788) | Microbial communities from bioreactor (seeded with anoxic lake sediment) at LBNL, California, USA - Biofuel metagenome 1 | ecosystem: Engineered > Bioreactor > Anaerobic > Unclassified ... | reverse complement strand
GTGGGGACACTTTCAGCTCAATCGACTGGATCAGCTGACGATTAGCGGTGATGCGCGCTATTTTACCGTCAAGAAGGGCATGTCAGCCCGCTCGCTGGTGAGTGAATTAGCCGGTCAGCCGGTGTCCCCCTTCTGGACTCTGGTCTGGTTGAAACTGCATCCAGAGCTGGCACAGATCAAGATGGGAACCTACCGCTTGGAATCCGGTTGGCTGGTTGGCCATGCCTTGTTGTTATTCTCCAGCGGTAAAGAAGTGCTGTTTTCGGTGACGCTGATCGAAGGTGGACGGATTGAAGACTTCATCCGCACCTTGCAGCAGGCACCTTTTATCGATAGCACCCTGGATGAAGATGATGCCGACGAGGTTCGCTCTGCCTTGGGACTGGAGCCTGATAACATTGACGGATTGCTGTTACCGGAGACTTATTCCTATACCGCCGGGACGCGGGATATTGATATTTTGCGGCGCTCCCGGGAGCACATGGTGGCGTTTCTGGAAAAAAGCTGGGCCCAGCGCGCCCAAGGGTTGCCCTATAAAACGCCTTATGATGCGCTGATCATGGCATCTATTATCGAAAAAGAGACGGGTAAAGCCGCAGAGCGTCCACTGATCGCCTCGGTGTTTATCAATCGCCTGCGCAAGGGGATGCGGCTGCAAACTGATCCGACCGTGATTTATGGTATCAAGGATCGGTATGACGGCAATATCCGCAAAGCCGATCTGCAGGATGACAACCCCTATAACACCTATCTGATTGAGGGATTACCTCCGACGCCGATTGCCATGCCGGGTAAAGCGGCGATACGCGCGGCTCTGCATCCGGCATCTAGTCATTATCTTTATTTCGTTGCCAAGGGCGGAGGGGAACATCACTTCTCTCGAACCCTGGCTGAACATAATAATGCGGTTCGCCGCTATATCTTGGGGCGCTCCTGATGACTGCACAATTTATCGTGATCGAAGGCTTGGAAGGTGCAGGCAAGAGTACGGCGGTTCGTCATGTTGAGGCCTGGCTAAGAGAGCATGGCATTACTCAGATTGAGAAAACCCGCGAGCCAGGTGGTACCCCGCTGGCTGAGCGGATGCGGGCGATTGTTAAGGAGATCCACGATGAACCCTTGACGATCCAAGCCGAGTTGCTGCTCATGTATGCCGCGCGGGTGCAGCTTGTGGAAACGCGCATCAAACCTGCGTTGAACCAGGGCATCTGGGTGATCGGTGATCGACACGATCTCTCCTCGTTAGCCTATCAAGGAGGCGGCCGAGGGATTGATGAAGCCTTGATTCGGCAGATCAAGCACGCGGTCCTCGGTGACTTTGCTCCGGATCTGACACTGTATTTGGATATCGATCCCGCCATTGGTCTGGCGCGGGCCCGCGCCCGTGGCGAGCTGGATCGGATCGAACTGGAGCAGCAAGCGTTCTTTGTGCGCACCCGGGAGCGCTATTTGCAACTGGCGGCGCAAGACGCCAGGATCCGGATTATTGATGCCAGCCAGAATGAAGCTCAGGTCGCTGCCAGTATCCGGGTTGAACTGGAGTCGAGCCTATGTATCCCTGGCTAGACCCGATCTGGCGCGACTGGCTGGATAGTTTTACCCAGGGCCGGTTGGCTCATGCCTGGTTGCTAAGCGGTCCCCTAGGGCTTGGCAAGATGGAGCTGGCGCGACAGATGGCGCAGATGTTGCTCTGTCAGCACCCATCGGCAACGGGCGCTTGTGGTCTGTGCCATAGCTGTACTCTGCTGGTCCATGGTAATCATCCGGATCTGCAAGTATTGGGCGAGCAGAACGAGAAAAGTCTGGGTGTGGACTTGGTCCGGGATTTGATCGGCAAGCTCAATGGCAGTGCGCAGCTGGGCGGCGCCAAGGTGATGATCATGGTGCGGGCTGAGCGGATGACGGAATCAGCCGCCAACGCCTTGCTCAAGACTCTGGAAGAGCCTGCGGGTCGCTCACATCTGATATTGCTGTCCGATCAGCCGAATCGTTTATTACCGACTATCCTCAGCCGCTGTCAAAAACTAGCGGTTGTTCAGCCGGAAACAGCTCCGACCCTGGAATGGTTACGTCAACAAGAAGGCGGGGCTCAGGCCCAGGAGCATCACCTGCGGCTCAATCAGTTCGCACCACTACAAACTTTGGCCTATTTGCGCGGTGGTATGGATGTTCGTCGTCGTGGTTTGTGTGAGCGACTGAGCCGCTTTTTAGACGATCCGGCTCAACTCGAAGCCTTGATTGGCTCAATGCTGACGGAGATGCCTCATAGCCAGTCCTGGATCCATTGCCTGTTACTGGATGCACTCAAACTGCAAGCGGGATGCAGTGCAAATCAGTTGGTGATGGGGGATGCACAACCGACCATTCAACGACTGGCTCAATTCTCGACTGCGCATCTTCTGGCCGCAACCGAACGCTGGCAACTATTGGCCGCAATTCCTGAAGGCATGCCCACGAGTCTGCCATCTCTTCATCTCATGACCTGGTTGAACCAGCTTATTCTCGAGGATCTTCACCTTGCTCGTTGATTCACATTGCCACCTAGACCGTCTCGATTACGCCAGTAAACATGTTGATATTGCCGATGCGGTTGCTAAAGCCAGTGCGCGGGGTGTCTCGCACTTATTGTGTGTAAGTGTCACGTTGGAACAATTTCCCAGCATGTTGGCCAAGATAGCGCCGTTTCCTCAGGTTTTTGCTTCCTGCGGCGTGCATCCTCTGGATCAGGAATCACCCTGGAGTCCGGAGTTGCTGCGTCAGCTAGCTGCCGAGCCCAGAGTGGTTGCCATTGGTGAAACTGGTCTGGATTATTTCTATCATCCAGAGCACAAATTGATCCAGCAACAGGCCTTTCGCGAGCATATCCGCGTCGCCCGTGAGTTGCACAAACCACTGATCATCCACACCCGAGACGCGCAGGAGGATACCTTGGCGATCCTCAAAGAGGAGGGCGCTGACTCGGTGGGCGGAGTCTTGCACTGCTTCACTGAGGATTGGGCCATGGCCGAAGCTGCCATGGCGCTGGGTTTTTACATTTCGATCTCCGGTATCGTGACATTCCGCAATGCCGATCGGCTGCGAGAAGTCACCCGCCGTTTGCCAGCCGAGCGCTTGCTGATCGAAACCGATTCGCCCTATCTGGCGCCAGTTCCCCATCGGGGGCAGGAAAATGAGCCAGCATATGTTCGTGATGTGGCTGAATATGTCGCCTGGTTGCGCAATACCACGGTAGAAGAGATCGCGGCCTTGACCAGCGAGAACTTCTTCCGGCTATTCCCGCTGGCCGGTCGTTAATTCGCTCGCGGTAGCGCCGTACTCCTCAGTGCTGGACATTCCCTGCCAGATAAAAAGCCCCGGTGCGTTTCCGCCCGGGGCTTTTGAGTTTTACAACCACATGAGTCGAGCTCGCGGATCTATTGGCAGCAGCGACCCTTGGCCAGATTGCCGACCATGATGATCAGGGCGACTGCCAGATAGCAGCCGAATATCAGCACCAGCCACTGCGGCATATCCCAGCTGAGGAAGACCCATTGCCGCTCGGAGCAGTCCCCGGTCGGATAGAACATCCAGGGGATCCACTTATCCAATGGCATCCAGCTGGGGAACTCGGCAAAAAAGCTACAGGTATTGAAAGGGGACGGATTCAACTGGTAATCGACATGCTGCAGTGATAGCTGCAGGCCGCGGAACGCACTGTAACCCCACAGCAAGAGTGCAGGCCATCGCAGCCAGAGCTTTTGCGGCGCTATCAGGGCTACCAGAGCCGCCACCAGAATGCCAATAAACGCTAACCGCTCATAGACGCACATCACGCAAGGGAATAACCCCATCACATGCTGGAAAAATAGACCGCATAACTCAAAGGCGAAGGCCGAGGCCGCCAATAAAGCCCATGCCGCTCGTTGACGACTGATCGTCCGGATATATGTAATCATCAGTGGCTCCTCAGAATAGAGTCGTCGATTAGAAGCTAATTCAGATAAAAAGAAAAGAGTGCCTATCTGGCTGTTTCTATTATTTTATTGATGACGGTTTTTGCGATGACAAAAGAACTAGATACCGTGGCCGCTTATTTTTCTGCCCCTTTCGTTGTTATCTCAATTGGGGTAGCAATAGCCGCCAACTTGGAGAATGTATGCCGTGACGACGGGAGACAAAGCCGGCGAGCGTTGCCTTTTGTGGCCGAATACAGACTCTTTCTCCGGTGCGGTTTAGAAACTGGTCACACCAGCGCTTGTTGATATCCTTGACGCTCTGCTATTATCCGCCCTGCTTTTTCCCAAACAGAGAAGATTGATGGTCATTAAAGCCCAAAGCCCGGCTGGTTTTGCCGAAGAGTACATCATTGAATCGATTTGGAATAATCGGTTCCCTCCCGGCACCATTCTCCCGGCAGAGCGTGAGCTTTCTGAACTGATTGGGGTAACCCGGACTACCTTGCGCGAAGTATTACAGCGTCTGGCTCGTGATGGTTGGTTGACCATTCAACACGGCAAGCCGACCCGAGTGAATAATTTTTGGGAAACCTCCGGGCTTAATATTCTGGAAACTCTGGCGCGACTGGATCAGGAAAAGTTTCCGCAACTGATCGATCAATTGCTCTCTGCCCGCACCAATATCAGCGGGATTTTCCTGCGCGGTGCGGTAAAAAATAGCCCGCAGCGCGTGTTGGAATTGCTGGCCCAGGCCGAAGCGTTGGGCGACGATGCCGAAGCATTCGCCGAGTTTGATTATCAGCTTTACCACCAGTTGGCGTTTGCCTCCGGCAATCCGATTTATGCCCTGATCCTCAATGGTTTTCAGAAGCTCTATACCCGGATTGGCCGCTACTATTTTGCTCAGCAGCCTGCCCGTCAGTGTACGCTGGCGTTTTATCAACAACTGGCCGAGCTTGCCCGGGCTGAAGGCAAGGCGGATGCCGTTTGGTTGTTGGTCCGGCAATATGGTGCGGACTCCGCCAAGATTTGGAACACACTCAAAGAGTCGCTCTCGGCCAATCTGGACGAGATCTGACGGCTCACTCATGAGCCAACAAAAAAGCCGCTGAGCGGCTTTTTTGTTTTGGATCATCGGTGGTGACGGGATGAGGCCGTAGGCTCCGGGGTTAGGGTGACGCGGATGTGGAAGGTGGCTCCGGATTTTGGGCGATGATCTGTATCTTACCATCGGCATCTTCCTGCTCCAGGATCACGCCGAAACCCCACAGTCGTTGCAGATGCTTGATCACTTCGTGACGCGAATCGGCTAAGGGAATGCGTTCATGAGGCACGTAGCGCAGGATCAAGGAGCGATCTCCCTTGAGGGCCACGTTGTAGACCTGAATATTTGGCTCGAGTTGACTCAGGTTATATTGCGCCGAGATCTTCTGCCGCAACCGGCGGTAGCCTTCTTCGTTATGAATGGCCGAGACCTGCAGGTAATTGCATTGATCATTGTCATCAATGGCAAATAGCCGCAAATCGCGCATCACAGTAGGGCTCAGAAACTGGCTGATAAAGCTCTCGTCCTTAAAGTTTTCCATCGCAAAGTGCAAGGTGGTTAGCCAGTCGCTGCCGGCATAATCCGGGAACCAGTATTTATCTTCCTCGGTCGGTGATTCACACAGACGGCGCAGATCGCGGAACATGGCAAACCCCAGGGCATAGGGGTTGATGCCGGAGTAGTGGGGACTGTTATAGGGCGGCTGGTAGACCACGTTGGTATGGTTGTGGAGAAACTCCAGCATGAAACGATCGGTGAGCAAACCCTCGTCATACAGGTGATTGAGAATGGTGTAGTGCCAGAACGTCGCCCAGCCTTCATTCATTACCTGGGTTTGCTTCTGCGGATAAAAATACTGACTGATCTTGCGCACGATGCGGATGATCTCGCGCTGCCAGGGCTCCAGCAAAGGGGCATGTTTCTCGATAAAATAGAGAATGTTCTCCTGGGGCTCGCTCGGGAAACGGCCCGGCTTGCGATCGGCGGTGCCGGTCGCCTTGGGTAGCGTGCGCCAGAGTTCATTCACCTGAGTCTGCAGATACTCTTCGCGGCGCTTCTGCCGGCGTTTTTCCTCACTCAACGAGATCTTTTGCGGGCGCTTGTAACGATCCACGCCGTAATTCATCAAGGCGTGACAGGAGTCGAGCAATGCTTCTACGGCATCAACGCCATGATGTTCCTCACAATCGCTGATGTAGTGGCGAGCAAACAGCAGGTAGTCAATGATCGAACTGGCGTCGGTCCAGGTCTTGAACAGGTAGTTGTTGCGGAAAAACGAGTTGTGGCCATAACAGGCGTGAGCCATGACCAATGCCTGCATGGGCAGGGTATTTTCTTCCATCAGGTAGGAGATACAGGGATCGGCGTTGATGACAATTTCATAAGCCAGACCCATCTGCCCCCGTTTGTAGTGTTGCTCGGTACTGATGAACTTTTTACCAAAGGACCAATGATGGTAGCCGATGGGCATTCCCACACTGGAGTAGGCATCCATCATCTGCTCACTGCTGATCACCTCGATCTGGTTCGGGTAGGTCTTGAGGCGATAATGCTCGGCCACGCGGGCAATTTCGGCCTGATAGCGTTCCAGCAGTGAAAAGCTCCAGTCTGGACCATCGGGTAGTGGTTCGTGGCTGTGTGACGTCGACATAATCACTCCTCATCCCTGCTCACAGAGCGTTCAGGCGGCCTGCTTTTTAAATAGTTCGCGGAATACCGGGTAGATATCTTCCACGGTGCGGATGTTCTCCATGGCAAAGTGCGGGAAGCTTTTGACCAGCGTCTCGTATTGATACCACAGACTCTGATGGGCGCGACTGGTGATTTCAATGTACGAAAAGTAGCGTACCCACGGCAGGATCTGTTGGGTCAGCAGCTCCTTGCACAGGGGGGAGTCATCGGCCCAGTTGTCTCCGTCGGAAGCTTGAGCGGCGTAAATATTCCATTGGGCGGCGGGATAGCGAGCCTGCATGATCTCAGCCATCAGCTTCAAAGCACTGGAGACTATGGTGCCACCGGTTTCCTGAGAGTAAAAAAAGTCATGCTCGTCCACCTCCTTGGCCTGGGTATGGTGGCGGATAAACACCACGTCCACATTCTTGTAGCTGCGGGTTAAAAACAGATACAGCAGGATGTAAAAGCGCTTGGCCATCTCCTTAGTGGCTTGATCCATGGAGCCGGATACATCCATCAGGCAGAACATGACCGCTTGGCTGGAAGGCTCGGGACGTTTGACGAAGTTGTTAAACCGCAGATCGAAGGTGTCGATAAAGGGTACAGCGTCGATGCGGCGCCGTAACTCGGCAATCTCCTGCTCAATCAGTTGTAGAATGGCTGCCGATGCCCCCGCCGCTTGCTGGCTTTGCAATTCAGCCTCCAACTCGAGCAGTTGGCGTTTTTTGCCGGCTTGCAGTGCCATCCGGCGGGCGAGGGAGTTCTGCAATGAACGGACAATGTTGATGTTGGCCGGTACGCCATTAGCGGTGTAACCGGCTCTATGGGTTTTCATCTCGACCAACTTGCTGATCTGGTTCTGCTCTAGATTCGGTAGCTCCAGATCATCGAACAGCATATCGAGATATTCATCTTTGGAGATGTCGAAGACAAATTCGTCTTCCCCCTCACCACTGTCGCTGGCATCACCAGAACCACTACCGCCACCGGAGGAGCCTGTCGGTCGGTCGATATGCTCTCCAGGTACGAAGCGATCATTACCAGGATGCACGATCTCCCGATGCCCCCCTTTACCCTGATGAAATACCGGCTCGGTAATATCCTTGCTCGGGATGGAAACGTGTTCGCCTTGGTCGATATCCTGAATGCTCCGCTTGCTCACCGCATCGGAGACCGCCTTTTTGATCTGCTCCTTGTAGCGGTGCAGGAACCGTTGCCGGTTCACTGCACTCTTGTTCTTGCCATTGAGCCGCCGGTCGATGAAATGCGCCATACTGCTGCCTCCTGATACATCGAGCCCTAGCTGGATTTGCGCACCCGCAAATACCATTCAGAGAGCAGGCGGACCTGCTTGCGCGTATAGCCCTTTTCCATCATCCGTTCGACAAAGTTCTCGTGTTTGTGCTGCTCTTCGGCTGAGGTCTTGGCATTGAAGGAGATCACCGGCAGCAGCTCTTCGGTATTGGAGAACATCTTCTTCTCGATCACCGCTCTGAGTTTCTCGTAGCTGGTCCAGTTCGGATTCCGGCCCGCGTTGTTGGCGCGAGCGCGCAGTACGAAGTTGACGATCTCGTTACGGAAATCTTTGGGGTTGCTGATCCCGGCTGGTTTTTCAATCTTCTCCAGCTCGCTGTTGAGTGCGGAGCGATCAAACAGCTGGCCGGTTTCCGGGTCGCGGTACTCCTGATCCTGGATCCAGAAGTCGGCATAGGTTACGTAGCGGTCAAAAATGTTCTGACCGTACTCAGAGTAGGATTCCAGATACGCGGTCTGGATCTCCTTGCCGATGAATTCCACATAGCGGGGGACCAGGTAGCCCTTGATGAATTCCAGGTACTTGTCGTGCGTTTCTTGAGGAAACTGCTCACGTTCAATCTGTTGCTCCAGCACGTAGAACAGATGCACTGGATTGGCTGCTACCTCCAGATGGTCGAAATTGAATACTCGAGAGAGGATTTTGAAGGCGAACCGGGTCGAAAGGCCCTCCATTCCTTCATCCACACCCGCGTAGTCGCGATACTCCTGGTACGACTTGGCTTTGGGATCGGTATCTTTGAGGCTTTCCCCATCATAGACCCGCATTTTGGAGTACAGGCTGGAGTTCTCCGGAGTCTTCAGCCGGGAGAGCACACTGAACTGAGCCAGGTATTCCAGGGTGCCAGGAGCACATTTGGCATTGGCTAACTCACTATTAACCAGTAGTTTTTCATAGATATGCACTTCTTCAGAGAAGCGCAGGCAATAGGGCACCTTGACGATATAGACCCGATCCAGGAATGCCTCATTGTTCTTGTTATTGCGGAACTGCTGCCACTCCGATTCATTGGAGTGAGCAAGAATGATCCCCTCGAAGGGCAGGGCGGATAACCCTTCGGTGCCGTTGTAGTTGCCTTCCTGCGTCGCGGTCAGCAACGGATGCAGCACCTTGATCGGCGCCTTGAACATTTCGACAAATTCCATCATCCCTTGATTGGCGCGGCACAGGGAGCCTGAGTAGGCATAGGCATCGGCATCATTCTGGGCGAAATGCTCCAACTGACGAATATCAACCTTGCCGACCAGAGCGGAGATATCCTGATTGTTTTCATCTCCCGGTTCGGTTTTCGCAATGGCCAGCTGATCGAGGATGGAAGGGTAGACCTTCTCGACCCGGAACTGACTGATGTCACCGCCAAATTCATGCAGCCGTTTAGCGACCCAGGGCGAAATGATGCTCTTGAGATAGCGTTTCGGGATGCCATATTCCTTCTCCAGAATGTCGCCATCTTCGTTGACATCAAACAGGCAGAAGGGGTGGTCATTTACCGGTGAGCCCTTGATGCGATAGATGGGCACCTTTTGCATCAAGGATTTGAGCTTCTCGGCCAGGGATGATTTGCCGCCACCGACTGGACCCAACAGGTAGAGGATCTGCTTGCGCTCCTCGAGCCCCTGGGCGGCATGTTTGAGGTAGGAGACGATCTGCTCTATCGCCTCTTCCATACCATAAAAATCCTTGAACGCTGGATAACGCGGCACGACCCGGTTGGAGAATAATCGACTCAAACGGGGAGTCAGGGAGGTATCGACCATTTCGGGTTCACCGATGGCCAGTAACAGGCGCTCGGAGGCCGAGGCGTAGCAGGTCTTGTCCTTTTTGCAGAGGTCAAGAAACTCCGCCAGTGTGTACTCCTCTTCACGCGAGGCTTCATAACGGCGTTGATAGTGATCGAAAATTCCCATGATCTTTCCCCCAAATCGCTTGTTACGGCCAGTCAGCGTTAAACTACTGGCTGGTGACGGCATCGACGGTCGTCTTGTTAAAGACTAGTCGAGTCAAAAGTGGACTGAGAAATAAGCTATCGAGAAATAAGCACTTTTCAGGCCAACTTGCGACATCGTCTTGCTGTCTACTGCGGCAATCTTGAGCCCTTGATCCTGTTGTGCCACTGTCACGGGATGATGTCAAAGCGCATTTTGTCAGCAACTTGGGGGATTTGTGTTCCATTAGTTGGAGTGCGCACAATTTCGGTGCATTGCCGTTGCTAGCCAATACGATCCGAAATGGCTTCAGGATGGGTATACTCGGCGCATCAGTGTCGATATGGGTCTTTAGCAAGGATTTGAGGCGTGAACTTTCTGGCGCATGTGTTATTAGCGGGGGCGAGACCTTCGGATCAGATTGGTGGCTTGCTGGGGGATTTTGTCAAAGGCCCCTTGCCTTGTGGCTTGCCGCCTGAGTTGGCCCGCGGAGTCGCGCTACACCGATTTGTGGATCGCTCAACGGATCGACACCCGTTGTTTATCCGCAGCTGCCAGCGTATCAGTCCAGAGCGCCGGCGGTTTGCCGGCATCATCATCGATATGGTGTATGACCATTTTCTGGCAACTCACTGGCACTGTTATTGCGATATCCCTTTGGCGCGCTACAGCCAAGATTTTTACCGGCTCTTGACCGAGTATTGGTCCTTTTTCCCGGAAGGCTCATTCAACATGTTGGCGGCGATGCAACGCCAAGACTGGTTATGTGGGTATGCTGATTTGGCGATGATTGGTCGGTCGCTGGATCATATCAGCCGTGTTCGCTTGAAGCGTGCGAATAGCTTGGTCGGGGCAATTGTCGAGCTGGAGGCTCATTATGCGGGCTTGGAGCAGGATTTTCGTGGTTTCATGCCGGAGATGCTGCGGGCCTGCGGGCAGTGGCAAGATAGTGAAGCACTGGTCGGAACTCTGATATCGAGTAAATGAAGCTTGGCTTTTGGGGCCGATTATCGAATGATCGGGCCCCCATTGGCCAAAATGAACCGGTATGACCCGTCCTGCACCACCTCGTGCCTCCGCCCATCGCCGTACCGGATATCATATCTGGCTGCTGGTGTTGTTGGTGCATGTGACTGGTGTTGCGGCTATTTTCTGGTTAGCCAATCATCCAGGGAATGTATTGCTTCAGGTCGCCCATGTCCCCGAAACCGCTATGTTGAAGGTGCAATGGCTTGGCGCCTCGGGCATGAAAACTGACTCGCCGCATAACCGAATTACGAAGTCAGCAGCATCCACGAGTCTATCGTTGCCTCAGGCTCCAACGCGCAGGGCTGCTCGAGCCGAGGCGATCCCATCAACCGTAGCCATACAACCGGATCGCCGCTCATCCCGGACATCGCTTAAACACTCAGTACCTCCATCACGGCGATCCGCGTTGCGTCCATCCGCCCACCCTGCGATGGATGACAAGAGCGGGAGCAAGCGGCAAATCCATCCCGAGCAGCAATACTCGAGCGTGGAACGCAGCAGGGCAGTCGAAGCTTCCCAATCGTCTGTGTTAGCCACGACTCAGTATTCGGCCAAGACCTCGCCCTCGCAGGTCGAGGCTCCCAGACCACAGACCCAATTTAGCCATCCGGTATCCTCTGCCTCCGCCCTTGCCGCGCCTCTCCTGGGCAAACCCTCGACTCAGCACGGCACAGATCCGAAGGCTGCCACCACAGTCTCCAATGTCAATAAAGAGCCCGGAGGCCCCGTGATCACCCAGGCTCGCTATCGGCAAACACCGGTGCCGGCAGAGTATCCCCCCCTGGCTCGGCGGCGAGGCATTGAAGGACGCGTTCTGGTTCAGGTGTGGCTGGATGGGCACGGCGAACAGCTCAAACGTGAAATCATCGAAAGCTCCGGCTCTGCGCTGCTGGATCAGGCGGCATTACGATCCGTGTCCCGCAATCAGTTTTTACCCCATACCCTTAATGGCGTAGGGCATGCAGCCCGATTACGCCTGCCCGTCATCTTCCGCTTGCACCCTTAACACCAATAAGCCGTGTGGGCGGCTTGATCCAGATCACCGAGAGTGTGATTCCGTACCACATTGGCTCCCTGAACTGTGCCTCATCGCCCATTTGTCACCATGAACGGCTGATAATCTTTTAGGCATTCGGTGATCTCGTTATGACCTGTTGGGCAAAATCATCGTCTTCGCAACCGGGAGTCTAGCTATGAGTGATGTTGCGTTGTCGACCAGCCTGTTGGCTTTGGTCGCCGTTCTGGGATTGTGGTTTGGGAATCTGCGCTTCTATGGTGTCGGCCTGGGGATCGGCGGCGTGTTATTTGGCGGGATTGCTGTTGGCCATTTTGTCGGCTACTTCGGAGTCGAGCTGGATATGCATACCCTGCAGTTTATCCAGGAGTTTGGGCTGATCCTGTTTGTCTACACCATAGGTATCCAGGTCGGGCCCGGCTTTTTTTCCTCACTCCGGACCTCGGGTCTGAAGTTGAATCTGTTTGCCGCCCTGCTGGTGCTAGTCGGTTTTGTGGTGGTCTATCTGATCCACAAGCTTTTCAATGTGCCATTGCCGGTTATTCTGGGGACCTACTCCGGTGCGGTGACCAATACACCATCTCTGGGGGCGGGACAGCAGATCCTCAATGAGTTGGGGGCACAACCGGGTGAGATGGGGGTCATGGGGATGGGTTATGCTGTTGCCTATCCATTCGGGATCTGCGGCATCCTGTTGACCATGTGGTTGGTGCGCCTGGTATTCAAGATCAATATCGAACGTGAAGCGCGGCATTTTGAGCAGCTAAGCGGGCAAAATAAACGCAATCTGCAAACCATGAATCTGGCGGTGCGTAATCCGAATCTGGATGGTTTGATGTTGCAGGAGATCCCCAGTCTGGAAGATGGACAGGTGATCTGTTCACGTTTGAAGCGAGGAGAAGCGCTAGATGGTGCCCCATGCCACGACCCGGATCCAGCTCAACGATCTGGTTCATCTGGTCGGGGAGCCCGAGGCGACTGAAACGGGTGCGTCTGGTCATTGGTGAAGAAGTTCGAGACA
>Ga0183099_1001573_pt1 | contig 12972 bp, 8 predicted proteins | sample Biomet1_FD_127788 | JGI IMG/M metagenome (GOLD analysis project Ga0183099, IMG submission 127788) | Microbial communities from bioreactor (seeded with anoxic lake sediment) at LBNL, California, USA - Biofuel metagenome 1 | ecosystem: Engineered > Bioreactor > Anaerobic > Unclassified ... | reverse complement strand
CGTCTAGTGGCCTAGGACACTGGCCTCTCACGCCGGCAACAGGGGTTCGAACCCCCTTGGGGACGCCAGCAAATTAAGCAGGTTACGACCTGCTCGCCTTAGTAAGGCCCGGTGGAAGTACCGGGCGGAAGTACTTAAATCGGAACCCCTGAGGCTAGCGCCTTGGGGGTTTCGATTTTGTTTATGGGAATGACCTTTGCCGGACCACGCTTCACCATGACCTCTTCCAACGCCTGGCGTGTGTGCTCCAGCCCCAGGCCTTTAAGGTAACGCTCGGTGGTCGACGGCGACTTGTGGCGCAGAATCGCCTGAATCACCGCCACCGGTTGCCCAGCGTGGTAGAGCGTCGACGCGGTGAGGTGCCGTATGGCGTGCATACCAAAGGGCTTGACGTTTGCTCGTTTGCAGAGTCGTTGCATCAAGTGCTGCCGCTTCTGGAACGCCTTCCCGTAGTATTCCCGAGTGAACGAAGTCTCATCAAGGCAAACGAAGACGTTCTGCGAATCCTTTGCCGGTCGGCTTTCCCACCAGCGTAACAGCATCGCCTTCAGTTCAGACGTCATCGGAATCCAGTCATATTCAAGTGAACCGTCGCGGCGTTTTCTTGTGCTGAGCCGGACGCGGCCGAGCGCGAAGTCGACGTCTTGCCACGTCAATCTAAACAACTCCGAACGTCTTGCTGCCAAGTGAAGGTAAGCAAAGAGCATCACCTTGTCCTGCCCCTGGGCGACCTCGTAAACAGCCCAGAAGTCATCCTCAGGCGGGACATAGCGGGGTTGCCGCTCTTCAGGAAAGCGGTCAACCAGCATGAAGGGATTGGCCGGAAGCCCATGATACTTGATTCCCCAAGCCCAAGCCGCTGCCAAGTTCTTCCGTGCCTTGTTGCTCGCGTACCCGCTCCGCTGTTCGGCTTGGACCTGAAGGTACGCCAATGCGTGCCGCGCCGTGAAAGCCTCGACGGGGAGGTCAGGATTGATCGTGCGAAAGAAACGCTTGAACACGTCGCGCTTCTCCCGGTAGGTCATTTCTGCAAACTTGGCACGCGCGTAATCAAGATACTCTGTCGCCCAGTCCGCCAAGGATACCGTGCGGGTCTGCACGTTCTCCTCTTCCAACTCCCGACGCATCTGCGCTTCCCAGTCGAGGGCTGCACTGCGCGTGTCGAACAGCCGTTGTTTGCGTATGTCTTGCTTTTTGACGCACGCCAACCATCTTATCTTGCTGTTTTTGATCACTTTGGATGGCATCAATTGCCTCTCTTATGCGGTTTTCAAAGAACATGAGGCGTCCAAAAATCCAGACACCACCCAAGTCACTTGCGTACTTCTTGACCGTGCGTGGGTCAATGCGAAAGAAGTCCGCAACGTCCTTCGCGGTCAGGGCGCGACCATATTCGCGCTCAAGTGCATGTTGGGTGTTGCTCTGCGACATGGACTTCTCTCAACAAGTACCTTTTGTTAGACGGATGTGCACACTTTTTCCGCCCACGTAGGGGGCTCAGAAGGCAACGGCCAACTCTGTTAAAGGAATCCAAGACCTCTGTAAGGCAGAAGCTTCCACAGGGCGGGAGGCGCAGGTGGCGCAGGTGGCGGAGATATGCGACATGTTTCAATCCCCCAGATCGTCGATTTTCGGGGTCCCAGGAAGAAGCACATGCTGAACGCCTTGGGGGTTATGTCGGGAGGGTGCGCCACCCGCGCCACCCGTGCCCCCCCCCCCGCCGTCTGTGGAGGAATCAATATTCTCCGATTCTGCCGCCGCATCCAACAGCCTGATACCCTGAAGAAGCCGCATTCCCTTGGCTCCCTTCCGAAGGCTAATGCCGAGCCTCTGAAGTTGAACGGTCAGTTGCTGCTGCCCAATGGGGGGGAACGACTTCGTCAAGCACCAGTCCTTATAAGCAATGCAAATCTTGCCGGATTCGACCGAGCAATCAGCAAGCAGTTCACAGCAGTCCTCGACGAAGTCGAGCACATGGTTTGTCGCCGAACGCCAACGTTCCTTTGTGAGTTCGACCGATGGCGCACGGGTAAAGGTACCTCGCGCGTGAACACCAGCCAAAGCTTTGAGAGCAAGATTGAGTATTCCAGGAAGCTCGTCGATCAGAGCATCCTTGAGGTGTCGGTCTTGCTCGTGCTCTTTGAAAACGCGATTGAAGGGAAGTATGATGGCTCTTCTAAGCAAAGCGTCTGAGCGGTCGCGCGTTTGCGGCAGGTAATTAGTCGCAAACCAGCACGTAGCGTACACGTTGAACTCAAATGGAGCCGCAAACTTGTGTTCTGCGGTCATCAGCTCTCCGCTTGCGATTGCCTTCATCTCTGCATCAGCAAGTATTTCATTCGCCGCAAGTTCAGAAATGAGATTCACGAGCTTGCCTTGCAGATGACCACGCTGAAACTTGTTGCTGAACTGGCTGGGCTGAACAGCCGCGAAATGATCTCTGCCGACCATTGCGGCCAAAACAAAGAGAATCACGCTCTTCCCATTTGCCCCCTGACCTATCAGCATGAAGAACTTTTCGTATTGGCATGTCGCAAGCAATGAATAGCCGAGTGCTTCAAGGAGCAAGACTTTTTTCATCTCCTTGTCGTCATCGAACTCAAACACTTCGTCTAAAAACCGCTCGAACCTATGCGCAACGGCGGTATGATCGAACGCAATAGGGATTTGTGTCGTCGCATAGTGCTCGCGACGGTGCGGCAGCAGTTGATATGTGCCATCGACATAATGTAACTCACCGTTGATGCAATTTATCATCCCGCGCTGTTGGTCAAACGCATGCGCGTCTGCATACATTTCCGTCTTGCACAGGTCGACAATCGAGTCGACAACACTTTTTGTCAGGTTGAGCGGCTTCGAGACATAATGAATCCGCTTTTTGATGATGCGGTCATCGGTTCTTCGCCACTTCCCGCAACCGTCCCAAACCCAAAACGCACTCTGTGTGTAGATGACATTCCCATCGCCATAGGAGGCGATGACGGAGATTGCGACCTTGTCATGGCGTACAGCATCAGCATCAGTATCAAGCTGTTTGCGCATACGCTTTAGGTCATGGCGTAGCGCCGTGACGGGTAACGCCGTCATCCTGGCTATATGCTTGAGGGTTTGTTCAACCTGAGACTGCGGCAAATCAGAAGCCGCTACATCCTTGAGGATGCTGTCAGTCAGAACCTCAATCCCAGCGCCCTGAGGGTCTTCAACTGCTTTGATCCGGGCTATAAACGCTTCGCACGTTTGCCGAGGAGACTGGCGCAGAGACACTTTCTTATTGTCGCCATATGCGGAGTGCGTGCCTTCGACAGCGCGACGAATCGTCATCTGGCCGTAGGTTTCGCCTCCCCCAGCGCTCCGGTCCCACTTGTCGGCTCGGTACAGCCTAGAAGTTCTAAACAAGGTGTCCATTTTGCTCTGGTCATTGCCGGTGTAAAAAGCGAGGTGATTGCACAGAGCCAAGTCGGCTTCAGATGCAGACGGGTATCCCGCCGTGTCGCCACGATACAGCTGCTCAATCGCGCCACCGTTCTTTGCACGGAACATGGTCGTCAAAAGGTCTTCATGGCTTGACTCAGAGTGCGACCTCACAACAGGCGTCGAGATGGACACGACATTCTCCGCAGGCTTTGTCTCATGCTCAGAGCCAGAGAAATGCACTCGATATACTTCGTCTACTTCCGCTTGCAGTCCTGCAATTGTTGCCGTTTGGTGTGAGCCGCTGTAATAGCGTCCGGTAATTGTGAAAAAGCAACGGTTGCTAAATATTTCGATATTGCCATTCTTACGCTTAGCGCCAGGGAACGGTGCCTTTGCTTTGGCAATGATATGGAGACCAGTCCCACTTACGCTTGTCTCGATATAGGTCTTGGCAAAAGCCTCAACGACTTCCTTGAACTGTTCATCAAGAACACCTTCCGTAACGCAATGGTCGAGGTCGATGCCAACGAACGGATCGTGCTCGCAAAACACGAAGCCGACACCGGCAACACCCTCCCCCGCCCTCGTGTGGTAAAATTCCCATGCCAAATCGAAGCTAGCCCAGGTCTCCGGGGCGTTCGTCTTCGCCAATCCACCGGTCTTCGGATCAATAGGAACCTTCGTCCATCTGCCATCGCGAAGCTCAAGCCGCCAGCAGAGCCACTGATCGCGACCTTTCATCTCATTCAGGATGTTCTCGTAGATTGGCGTAAGGACCGTCGGGCGCGGAGGTGCCTGCTCACTCATGGCAACCACCACACGGGCGAGAGGAACCGCTACGAGTTGTCAGTCGTGCGGAGTATCTTCCACTGAGCTTACCATGTGCAGCGGACACGTTATTATAAAATCTGTGGATTGGGTTCGCCATGCCAGTCTCTCCCTTGGGGCGGGTTTCGATCTGGCATCCGGAGTACCGAAAAGGTGCAGGGACTGTTAGGAACCCTAAGGCAAGGCTTAAGGTACCACCTTAGGGGTGTGGCTCATCCTTATGGGAAGGACTTCAATGGTTTCTACGCATTTACGGGTTGTCGACAGGAGTTTCATCAGGAGGTGGGCATCGTCGAATTGCCTTCCGATTCGACAGGTTCCTGTGCCGTCCTGAAAAATTTCTGAGAAGGCATTGGCTGCCTTCGTCGGTGTGGCTCTCTCTAGCTCGGTGTAGTCGTATAGCCATAGGCCAACGGCCCGAGGCAAAGCGGAGAACCGCGCTCTCTCATTGCTCCGCTTTGCCCTCCACCGGCTTCGTAGTGCGTCCAAGGCTTTTCCCATAGGGTCTGACGACGTGCTTGCCGGTCCGTCAAGGACATCAGGAATCTCGTCCAAGTCGGCCTCCTCATCGTCTGGCAATTCGTCGGGGTGCCTCATCATCGCCGTGCAAACGGCATGGATATAGGCTAATTCTAATTGTAGAAGCTCAATATCAGCATCAAATGGCATGCGTATGTCTATGTGAGTTTTAAAACCATCAGGCAATGTGAAGTCGAGGCAAAATCCTGGGATGTGAAATAGTGACTGGTCAAACTGTCCAGCGATAGCATTTATCTCATTATGTTCAAGAAGTTCTTGCCCAGAAAACCCTCTAGAATAATGCTCCGGGATGCGCTTATGGTTCTTTATAAATTCGACAAATTCTCTTGGCGCAACAAGTGGAAACAATGGTGAAGAAATTACCCATTCACGCGAAATGAAAGGAGAAGTAAGAAGTTGAACAAGATCTTTTTCGTACGCTTCAGATTCGAGGTGCTCTAGAAGTTGCGTGACGTCGCAGTCAGCTTTGGTGCGCGCGTTGACCAATGCGACAAGCTGTTCGATTGCATCGCGGTAGCCCTGATTTCTGCGTTGGTACTCCCACCTCCAGAATTCATACTGAGATAGACCTTGCGTAACCTTCGCCATATGCAGCCAGAACTCATTATAATGTTATTGCATTGCAAACGATATCCATAAAACACGTCCATTTTTAATGAAATTGGAAACCGTGTTTCATGAAGGTTACGCTACGTCACACCTGACAGTGTGGTTACAATCACAACGCTGGTCGCGCCGTAGTCGCCGTGACAGAACTGATTCTAAAATCTAACGTTCGCCGCTGCAAACCATCTGTGCGAAACGTACCAGCCCTTCGCTATGGCTTGCCCCCCATGTGGCCCCCTCGCGTGGTCCCCCTGAAGGTTTTGTGGCAGCAAGCTCAATAAACTTACGGTGAGCAATAGCGAGGGACTCTCTCAACGAAGCATAATCCGAGACGACGCCGTTATATGTACACTGCGGAGCAGAAATAGACGCGTAGCTCACGTCTTGAAAATTGCGTCCAACAAAGGGACTAACGCCACGATTGCCGACAAAGTTGACCATTAGCGTGTAGTCAAGGTAATACATGACTTCAACGCTGCCGACATTGAGGCGATACCCATTGTAGTTGAATGTAACGCTCCATGCTGTTGGAGCTGCTTTGTCGGCAATCCCAATCGAAGTAACGAGAAGCGACATGAGCAGTTCCAAGTCACTTCTGCTCGATGTAATTCCAGCCATGACTTTCCCCGCCTCATCCGGATCATTTCTGATGATCGTCAGCGGGTTATTGTCATTCTTTGATTTCCTCCCCTTGCCGGTGCTGCCTAAGGAGAGAACACTTCCACTTTTTGGCGCTTCTGCTGGGCTGAGAAACGTTGACAGCATGACTTTTGGCCCGGCATTCTGGAAGTTCACAAACAGCTTCCCTTGCTCAAGAAGCTCCAAGACCTGGCCAACGCCCCAATCGGTGAGCTTTGAGTTTAGCACAAAGTCACCGCTTTTGAATGGATGCTCATTCATCGACAGACTCGTTGATTGTTCTATTACATTTCAAAAATATTGGGTGTACTTGCGTTCCGAGAGGGCTGTAGGAGAAGCCGATTTGATTTCTTCACCCGTGGCTCTGCATGCGGTGCCACTGCGAGTTTTGATATTACCAGTCGGCGCCCCACAACCCGTTGAACCCGCACAAAAAATACCATAAGAGGTTCGATATGCCAAGTGGGCGCGCAAGGCTTGGCGGGAGTTTACTGAATTTTTAACCTGGGCCGTAACCGCATGCCGCTAACGAACTTTCATGCCAAGTTCTTCGCGTACGAACTAACCAAGCGTTGCGCTTCTGACAACGTCGAGAAGCTCGCCGCCGTTCTTGCCGATGCACAAGTCGATCTCAACCCGCACCAGGTTGAGGCCGCTCTCTTTGCCTTCCGTAGCCCCTTCTCTAAGGGGGCCATCCTCGCTGATGAGGTCGGCTTAGGCAAAACCATTGAAGCGGGTCTCCTGCTCGCTCAAAAGTGGGCAGAGCGCAAACGGCGGGTGCTCGTCATCGTCCCTGCCAACCTGCGCAAGCAATGGGCTCAGGAGATGGCTGACAAGTTCTACTTGCCCTCCGTAATCTTGGAAGCTCGCAGCTTTAATGATGCCTTGCGCATGGGGAACCTTAATCCCTTCCAACAGGACGGCATCATTCTTTGCTCGTATCAGTTCGCCAAATCAAAAGAGCCTTACCTCCGCCAAACACCTTGGGACCTCGTGGTCATTGATGAGGCTCACCGGCTACGCAACGTCTACAAGGGAACGAGCAAAATTGCTCTTGTCATCAAGCAAGCAATCTCACCATTTCCGAAAGTGTTGTTGACGGCAACGCCATTACAAAATTCACTTCTCGAACTCTACGGCCTCGTCAGCATCATCGATGATTTCGCGTTTGGTGATCTGAAAAGTTATAAGTCAAAATTTGCACGCATAAATAACGATACGGACTTTTCTGATCTCAAGGAACGACTTAAGCCAATTTGCAAACGTACGTTGAGGAGGCAGGTCCTTGAGTACGTCAAGTACACAAACCGGCATGCGCTTGTTCAAGAATTCGTACCTACAGTAGAAGAACAACAGCTGTACGACTTCGTTTCCGAGTACCTTCGCCGAGAGACACTTTACGCTTTGCCAGCCAGCCAGCGTCAGCTTATGACCCTTATTCTCCGCAAACTGCTCGCTTCATCCACATATGCGATCTCAGGTACATTGGAAGGGCTTGTTCATCGCCTTGAGGCCGCTGAAGCTGAGGCCATCGCGGTTGAGACACCTCCCGCTGAGCTTCCAGATGACTGGGAAGACCTCGATGAGCTTGCGGACGAATGGGATGGAGAGACGAATGGCGAGAAGCCACAAGACAAAAGAAGGCTCACGCCTGACCAGCTATGTGAGCTGCGAGAGGAGCAGGAACAACTTAAGCAGTTTTTGGCGCTGGCTCGATCAATCGTGACCAACTCCAAAGGTGCAGTTTTGCTCACTGCTCTCCGTAGAGGTTTTGCCGCATCCGTTGAAGCTCAGAGAAGTCAAGGCGCGGCGACTCTTCAGCAGAAGGCAGTGATATTTACAGAGTCACGTCGAACTCAGGAGTATCTGTTCCGTGTCCTGGAGCAAACCGAGTTCGCTGGCCAAGTGATGCTGTTTAATGGCACCAATTCTGATCCACTCGCCAAGGGCATATATCAGCGCTGGATGGCACAGCACGCAGGAACAGATCGCATCACAGGGTCGCCAACCGCAGATATGCGTGCTGCGTTGGTCGAAAACTTCCGGGACAATGCCTCTATCCTGATTGCGACGGAAGCCGCTGCTGAAGGGATAAACCTTCAGTTCTGCAACCTAGTGGTGAATTACGACCTGCCCTGGAATCCCCAGCGCATAGAACAGCGAATTGGTCGCTGCCACCGCTATGGGCAGAAGTATGATGTTGTCGTGGTTAACTTTTTGAACAAGAAGAATGCGGCAGACCTTCGCGTATACGAGTTGTTGGCGGAGAAATTCCAACTTTTCAACGGCGTATTCGGTGCTAGCGACGAAGTGCTTGGTGCTGTCGAATCAGGCGTCGACTTCGAGAAGCGAATTGCCGCCATTTACCAACAGTGCCGTACACAAGAGCAAATTCAGTTTGAGTTTGACCAACTCCAAAGGGAGCTTGAATCCGAGATTACGCAGGGGCAGCGTGACGCTCGTGAAAAGCTTTTGGATAACTTCGACCAAGAAGTTGTAGAGAAGGTGCGCATTCAAAGCCACGCCGTGCTTGATCGTTTTAATGAACAACTTTGGAGTCTGACCCGCCACCTCCTATCCGCGCACGCCGAGTTTGATGAACAAGCTTTTAGCTTCATGCTGCATGCCAACCCCTTCCCTGGCGACAATATCCACCCCGGCCCCTATCGCATGGGCAAAGATGTTACCAACGCCAACACGTATCGAGTAGGGCACCCCTTGGCGCAACGCGTCTTGCAGCGGGGCATGGAGACGCAAACTCCGACTGCTCACGTCACGTTTGATTACAGCGCAAGTGGCAAGAACATTGCCGTGCTCACGTCTCTGGTCGGAAAGAGCGGCTGGTTGAACTGCGCATCGGTAACGATGAGCGCGTTGGAGACGGAAGACCGCTTGGTGCTTGTTGGGCGTTGTGAGGACGACACGCCGATAGATGAAACGCAGTGCCGCCGCTTCTTTGACCTCCCAGCCATTGCAGGTGCCGTGTGCGAGCCGCCTGCGGAGGTTGCCAAGCATCTGGACGCTCGGCAAACGGCATGCCGTTTGGAAATGGTGGAAGAGATGACCGCACGCAACGGGCGTTGGTTTGACACGGAGATGGACAAGTTGGACCGCTGGGCGGAAGATCGCCGCGCATCCCTGAAGGCTGAGCTGGAAGCGTTGGACGATGAGTTGAAGCAAGCCAAGAAAGATGCACGGCTTGCCCCCACACTGCCGGACAAGCTGGCGCGTCAGCGTGCCGTGCGGGTCCTTGAAGACAAGCGAGACGAAGCCTGGCGCGAATACGACATCGCGAGTCGCGACATCGACAAGCAAAAGGATGCGTTGCTCGACGAGATCAGCCGCAGGCTGGAGCAGACCGTGACGACGAAGCTCTTGTTCACACTCCACTGGAGTCTCCAGTAGCCCCTTAAGCGACGAAGGACGCCCCCTATGAAAATATCCACAATCCTTGACCACATTGACAGCGGGCATATGGCCTTGCCTGAGTTTCAGCGCGGCTACGTGTGGAACCGGGACCAGGTTCGCGGGTTGTTTGATTCCCTGTACCGGCGGCATCCCGTGGGCGGCCTGCTCGTGTGGGCGACCGACTCCAGCAACGGCGACGCATCGCGGCGACGGCCAACTCGCCGCAGGCGTTGTGAAGCTGCTTCTTGATGGGCAACAGCGCATGACGACCCTGTACGGCGTTGTGCGTGGACAGCCCCCGAAGTTCTTCGAGGGCAATGTCCAGACCTTCACTGGGCTCCGTTTCCATATGGACTCAGAAACCTTTGAGTTCTACCAGCCCGTCAAGATGCGCGACGACCCGCTCTGGATAGACGTGACGGAACTTTTGCAGAAGGGCACGGCAGGTCTTGGCGGCTTCATTGCGCAGTTCTCGGCTCAGCCCGAGATGCTCCCCAAGGTTGGCGACTACGTGGGCAAGCTGAGCAAGCTGCTCGGCATCCTGGACGTGGAGCTTCACATTGAGGAAGTCACCGGCGCGGACAAGAGCCTGGACGTCGTTGTCGACATCTTCAACCGCGTGAACAGCGGTGGCACCAAACTCTCCAAAGGTGATTTGGCGTTGGCGAAGATTTGCGCCGATTGGCCCGAGGCCCGCGCGGTCATGAAGACGAAGCTCAAAGAGTGGACTTCCGCAGGGTACAACTTCAGCCTCGATTGGCTCCTGCGCTCGGTGAACACTGTGCTTACCGGAGAGGCCAAGTTCAGCTTCCTGCATGAGAAGAATGCGGATGAGGTTGAGGATGCGCTGAAGCGCGCGAACAAGGCCATTGACCACTGCCTCAACTTTATCGGCGGTCGGCTGGGGCTTGACCACGACCAAGTGCTTTTCGGTCGCTACGCCATTCCGGTCATGGTTCGCTACATGGACCTGCACAAGGGGGCGCTAAGCGAGGTGGAGCGCGACAAACTGCTCTTCTGGTTTGCGCAGTCCGGCATGTGGGGCCGTTTCTCCGGTTCCACGGAATCCTTCATCGACAAGGACCTGGCGGCCATAGAATCCCCAGAAAGCCCGCTGGACGCGCTGCTGGAACAGCTCCGGCTCTGGCACGGCGGCCTGCGTGTGGAGCCCGGCCATTTCTCCGGCTGGAGCCTCGGCGCACGCTTCTACCCCGTGCTCTACATGCTCACCCGCATGGGCGAGGCCAAGGACTGGGGCACCGGCCTGGCCTTGAAGGCACACCTCCTCGGCAAGTTCAGCAGCCTGGAAGTGCACCACATTTTCCCCAAAGCGCAGCTCTACAAGCGCAGCCACAGCCGCTCCGAGGTCAACGCCCTGGCCAACTTCTGCTTCTTGACCAAGGAGACCAACCTGCGCATCAGCGATCGTCTGCCGGAAGAATACTTCCCGGAGATTGAGGCCGCGCACCCCGGAGCGCTGGCTTCGCAGTGGATACCCATGGACAAGGCGCTTTGGCGGGTGGAGAACTACCCGGCCTTCCTGGAAGCCCGTAAGCAACTTCTTTCCGATGAGGCCAACCGCTGTATGGCGGGGCTGCTTCATGGCGACTCAAAGTGGCTTGAAAGCGCCGCCCCTGTCACGACCATCGTGTCTGAAGTGATCGGCGGCATAGACAGCGAGGGAGAAGAGCAGGCGCTCGCGGCCCTGAATGACTGGGTAGAGGCGCAGGGCCTGCCGCGTGGAACCCTTGCCTTTGACTTCGCCGACCCGCAGACCGGTGCGCAGCAGGCGGTGTTCGATCTCGCCTGGCCTGCTGGGCTGCAAGAGGAGTTCAGCGCTCCCGTGGCCGTGCTGCTTAATGAGGGCGCTGAAGTGATTGCCCTCGCCAGCCGCGCGGGGTACCAGTGCTTCACGTCCGTCGATGCCTTCAAACGCTATGTGCAAAAGGACATTCTGTCCGCTGAGGTGAGCCAATGACCATGCCCGATACGCCCGAGACCTTCGACCTCTCCTCCCACGACATTGCGGAGGACAAGCGCCAAGCCCTGTTGCAGCTCTTCCCGGAAGCGCGCACCGAGGGCGGCAAGCTGGACTTCGACCGCCTCAAACTCGCCCTGGGCGAGGCTGTGGATGTTGGGCGCGAGCGTTACGGCATGAACTGGCCGGGCAAGGCGGAGTGCTTCAAGACTGTGCAGCAGCCCAGCCAGGCCGCGCTGATTCCGAGCAAAGAGGAAAGCGTCAACTTCGACACCACCGAGAACCTCATCATCGAAGGTGACAACCTCGAAGTGCTCAAGCTGTTGCAGAAGTCCTACCTCGGCAAGGTCAAGATGATCTACATCGACCCGCCGTACAATACGGGCAATGATTTCATCTATCCAGACAACTACAGCGAAAGCTTGCAGACGTATCTTGAGTATACGGGGCAGGTCGATGCCGAAGGTCGGAAGTTTGGTAGTCACAAAGACACAGATGGAAGATTCCATTCGAAGTGGATGTCAATGATGTATCCACGGATTGCAATTGCAAAAGATCTGCTATCAGATAGTGGCGTTCTTTTTGTCAGTATTGATGACAAAGAAGTATCGAATCTCCGCAAGATGTGTGACGAGATATTTGGAGAAGAGAACTTTGTTTCTTGCGTTTGTTGGCAGAAAAAATATGCACCGTCGAATGACACGATAGACTTTTCGCCGATGCATGACTTCATTCTAGTGTACGGGAAAATACGAAAATATAGTGACACTGGAAGAGCGATACCGTTTTTAGGAAAGCTACAAAGAACAGAAGAGCAGAATAAGCTATACAAAAATCCTGACCGCGACCCAAGGGGGCTATGGCGTACAGATAATTATTTGTGTAACAAATCTGCTGAGCAAAGACCGAACTTGTATTATCCTATTATCCAACCAAAGACAGGCGAAGAAATTTGGCCAAACAAGTCTGCGGTTTGGCGTTATAGCAAAGACAGGCATGAACAGAATGTTGCAGAAAACAAGGTGTGGTGGGGGATATCGCAAGACAATAAAGTCCCTGCGTACAAAAGATTTTTAAATGATGTATCCGGCGTAATCGCAAATACATGGTGGACACACCAAGACGTTGGACACAATGACGAAGCAAAGAAAGAGACGCGTGAACTTCTTTATGGTATGGGATTTGATTTTGACACACCAAAGCCAGTGCGGCTTCTTTCGCGCATATTGCAATTAGCAACAGATACAGAGTTGCGAAAAGATGACGTTGTGTTGGACTTTTTCGCTGGGTCTGGGACAACTGCTCAGGCAGTGCTTGAGTTGAACAAGCAAGACGGCGGTAACCGCAAGTTCATTCTTGTGCAATTGCCCGGGCCCACGGGCCGCACCGACTACCCGACCATTGCGGACATCACCAAAGAGCGCGTGCGCCGGGTCATCAAGAAGCTGGGCGACGAGGACGCGGCCAAGCAGAAAGCCAGTGCGGCTTCTTTCGCGCATATTGCAATTAGCAACAGATACAGAGTTGCGAAAAGATGACGTTGTGTTGGACTTTTTCGC
>Ga0183099_1001572_pt1 | contig 12976 bp, 12 predicted proteins | sample Biomet1_FD_127788 | JGI IMG/M metagenome (GOLD analysis project Ga0183099, IMG submission 127788) | Microbial communities from bioreactor (seeded with anoxic lake sediment) at LBNL, California, USA - Biofuel metagenome 1 | ecosystem: Engineered > Bioreactor > Anaerobic > Unclassified ... | reverse complement strand
AAGCAGTAACGGCACAGATTGATTCCCCGACAACGAGTGTTCTGGCCGGGATGGAATATGTCTCCGGCCTGCTGGCCGGAAAAGAAACCGTTGTCGCTTGCTGTGGCGTCGGCAAAGTTAATGCGGCCATGTACACCCAACTTATGCTGGAGCGTTATCCTGTGGAAGCGGTGCTGCAGACTGGAATTGCCGGTGCAGTGGCCCCGGAACTTTCCTATTTGGCGGCCGTGGTGGCTGATCGGCTGACTGCTCACGACCTCCGGGACGACATCAAGGAAAGCTGTTGGCCCAACCTGCTTTGGTTTACGCCCGACCCGCACTTGCAGGATGTGTTACTGCGTGCCGCCGGAGACGACGGGATTTTGGGCACCATCGTCACTGGCGACCGTTTTATTTGTTCCAAAGAGGAAAAGGCAGACCTGCATATACGCTACAACGCCGTCTGTGCTGAGATGGAAAGCGCAGCCATAGCCCAGGTTTGTATGGTTAATAAAATTCCCTTTGCGGTTGTCCGGTGCATCTCCGACTTGGCTGATGGCGCGGCGGCGGAAGACTATTTGCGGTTCGAGCGTCTGGCCGCCCACAAGGCAGCGGACATCGTCCTGCGGGCGCTTGCGGAGCTGTAAGCCGCAAGCCGCATAATACTCTTTAGTCTGAAGGCTGCTCAGAACTTCAGCCATCAGGACTAGCAGAGCCGGAATGTCAACCCTGCCATATTGCTCCTCACCTACTGAATGCGTACCTGCACCTTTGTGTATCTTTGTCACAGATATTTCCAGTCGAAGGTGATATGTTAAAGATACAAAAATACTGTCTTCCGCCGTTTTCCCTTTTTGCATAACGCACCTACGCAGAAACGGCGGCCACGTCCCAGATTCGCACGATGTTTATTCACATCAGTTTTGATTTGGAGGCCACGATGACCGAAAAATTCAGAGTTACCGGCATGAGCTGCGCTGCCTGCAGCACCCATGTAGAGCGCGCCGTGCAAAAGTTGCCCGGTGTCAGCAATGTGGAGGTCAACTTACTTTCCGGTGCAATGACTGTCAATTATGATTCCGACCAGTTAAGTATAGTGAAAATTATACAATCTGTTAAAGATTCAGGCTATGGTGCATCCCAACAGACGCCGACACAGGGCACGCATCCCGAGGCCACTACGCCAAAGGACGCCGCCGAGAGCGAGCTGGTGGGCATGAAAAAGCGACTCTGGTGGTCGGTAGCATTTCTGGTTCCGCTGATGTACTTCTCCATGGGACACATGCTGTCTCTGCCTATGCCGACGCAGAATATGCCTGCCCTCGCTTTTACCCAGCTTCTGCTGGCGCTGCCTATCGCATACCTTAACCGCAAGTTTTATATCTCCGGGTTTCGCGCGCTTTTTAAGCTTGCCCCAAACATGGACAGCCTCATCGCCGTCGGGAGCGGCGCGGCTTTTGTTTCCGGTGTAGTTTCCCTTTACCGACTGATGTTGGGCGCTGGACATTCTGACCTGTACTTTGAGTCAGGCGCGATGATCTTGACGCTGGTGACCGTGGGCAAATATCTGGAGACCCGTTCTCGGGGACGTACCGGCGATGCCATTGCCCGTCTGATAGAATTGGCGCCTAAGGTTGTCACCCTAATCCGCGACGGCGCGGAGCAGGAAGTGCCCGTGGATGAAGCCCGCGTCGGTGAAATTATGTTGCTGCGGACCGGCCAGCGAGTTGCGGTGGACGGTGAAGTGCTGGAAGGCTTCGCCGTTATGGACGAAAGCAGCTTGACTGGTGAGGGCCTGCCAGTGGAGAAAGGGGCGGGTGACCGCGTCACCTCAGGCACATTCTGCCGCGGAGGGTTCCTGCGGGCAAAAATTATTCGCGTCGGCCAAGACACCACACTGTCCCAGATCATTGCATTGGTGGAAGAGGCCTCTGCCGGAAAAGCTCCGATAGCCCGATTGGCAGACAAGATCGCCGGCGTGTTTGTCCCCGTGGTGATGGGGCTTTCCGTGCTTTCCGCCGCAATTTGGCTGATTACGGGTGCACAGATTTCCTTCGCGCTGGACATAATGATTTCCGTATTGGTAATTTCCTGCCCCTGCGCGCTGGGCTTGGCCACTCCTGTGGCGATTATGGTGGGTACGGGCCGCGGTGCGGAGGAAGGAATCCTGTTCAAGTCCGCTGCCGCGCTGGAGCGGGCGGCCGCAGTCAATATAGTCGTGCTGGATAAGACCGGCACCATGACCACCGGCAGCCTGCGGATAACGGATGTGCTGCCGACCGGCGAACTGGCGGAAAGTGCCCTGCTGTCCCTAGCCGCCGCAGTGGAATTTCCCTCTGAACACCCACTGGGACAGGCGGTTTGTAATGAGGCGAAACACCGCAATTTGGAATTCGAGGCGGCGTCAGACTTTGAAAATATTCCCGGCCGCGGTGTTCGCGGCACGGTCGGCGGAGAAAGGATCTCCGGCGGCAATGCCTTGATGATGCAGGATCTGGGTGTCGACTTGACTCCTTGGCATGCCCGCGTTGATGCCCTGGCCTCCGCCGGTCGAACTGCATTGTTTTTTGTCCACGGTAATGAGCTGTGCGGCATTATCGCACTGGAAGATACCGTGCGCCCAACGGCAAAGCAGGCGGTGGCCGAGCTGAAAGCCCTGAAATGCGAGACCGTGCTGCTCACCGGCGACAATGCCCGCACTGCGGAAGCCGTTCGGGCCAAGCTCGGGATTGACCGGGCACTGGCACAGGTACTGCCCCAGGATAAGGAGCGTGAAATCCGCGCACTGCAGGAACAGGGGAAAGTGGTTGCCATGGTGGGTGACGGTATCAACGATGCCCCCGCGCTGGCGCGCGCCGATGTCGGCCTTGCGATGGTCTCCGGTACCGATGTGGCGGTGGAAGCCGCTGACGCCGCTCTTATGCGCAGTGATCCGCTGGCCGCTGCCGGAGCAATCCGGCTGGCGAGAGCAGTGGTACGGAACATCCGGCAAAACCTGTTCTGGGCGTTTATCTACAACACCGTTGGCATTCCCATTGCAGCGGGCGCGCTTTATCCGGCCTTCGGCCTTAAGCTCAGCCCCATGCTGGGTGCCGCAGCCATGAGTCTTAGTTCCGTGTGTGTGGTAACCAACGCACTTAGACTGCGCAAAAAGCCTAAGCAAAATCAAAATAAACGAACGGAGGAAGCATCCATGACCAAACTGATCCAGATTTCAGGGATGTCCTGCAGCCACTGTACTTCTCGCGTGCAAAAGGCTCTGACCGCACTGGGCTGCGTCACAGAAGTAGACCTTGCGTCCGGCACCGCCCGCGTCACCATGGGCAGCCCCATCAGCGACGACATCCTAACCAAAGCGGTGGTGGATGAAGGTTATACTGTCGTTGGTATCAAGACAATCTGAGACTTATGCCGTCTGCGCCAAACCCGCCCAGCTTTACCACAGTGTAAGCGGATACAAACAGCCGCCCGCAGGGAATTCCCGCGGGCGGCTGCTATATTTTTTTCGGAAACATGCGAGCATACATGGATGGGCATGAAGCGAGCCGATATTCCCGCGGCATCCTACGTCATCGCGCTGCCGTTACGAAGATGAATTCCAAGTAATTGATCGCAATCTGTCATGCATAAAGCAAAAGCTGACGGAAAGCATCCTGCCAGACCTGGGAATGTTTTCCCGTTGTAAAGACATATCGCTCCCCCCTTCCGGGCAGAGCCGGACAGAATAAGCAACTCGCCGAACTGCTCCCCTCGGATAAGTTAGGCAGGCGCTCCGACAGAGCCGAAAACTTTCAGAGCCTGCTACATCCCCAATGGTGCTTTTTCGAATTCTTTGAGAAAATCCACGATGTAATCCGCCGTGGCCTGCAGCATATCGCGGCCCCATTCTTCTGTTGCCTTCGAAGGGTGATCCGGCCCGATCCAGCCATTATCGATGACGCTGCGGGTGACGCGTGGAATTTCCACATTGACGCCTTTGTATGTCACCGACGAAAAGCCGGTGGAATTCAGGTTTTCTGTCAGATGAGACAGCTGCAGTTCACCGTCAATGGCACTTTGATCCACGAGCTTCGGATCAATCGCTAGGACCGCCGCCGTCTCCTCGGCACCACCGTGTCCGCCTTTCCACGCAGGGTTGAGATCCCAGGCCATCAACCACCAGTTTAGCTCCGCCAGCAGCGCGCCGCGCCGCTGAAGCTCCCGACCCACCTGCTCAATGGGCTGGCGGTTGCCGCCGTGGCCGTTGAGCACAACAAAATGCCTTGCTCCGTGGCGGTACAGTTCATCGCAGACGCGCCGGAACAGATCATACAAGAGTTCAGCGCCCAAATTGATCGTGCCCGGATACTCCGCCAAATAGTCGCAGGCCCCAAAAGGCAGTGTCGGGGCGATCAAGACATCCGTATGCAGCTCGATCATCCGAAGCAAATGTTCCGGAATGAGCGTGTCGGTTCCCAGCGGCATATGCCGGCCGTGGCATTCCACACTGCCAATGCTCAGAAGCACTGTGTCGCTGTGCTTGAAATACTCCTCGGCTTTCGGCCAGGTCAGTTCGGTCAGGCGCATGGCATCCGCCTCCTTTTTTGCCTAATTTTACAGCCTCGGTGCCGGCTTGTCAATTTGATTTTGTAAAAGGTATAAATCGGACATCTTGTGCAACGGGCTTGCACGGTCACCCACGAAAAAAAAAAAAAAACCGGAGCCGTGAGGCCCCAGTTTTTTCAGAGGTTGTTAACGTATTGCTGCATTTCCATTTTAGACCGCACATTGTGCGCGCCGTCGATGATACGCCTGCGCTCTTGCGGCGACAAAGAGGAAAAGCGATTAAGCGCGCTCACATTATTCGCCAGTGCCATTCCAAAGCCCATCGGCACGCCGTCATCAAACAGATTTTCCACGCGATCACCTCGATCATAGTTTTGCCGTAAAATGTCGAACTATGCAATACAAACATTTTTATAGCCTTGTAAGAATTTATGTTCCGTTTAAAGAACATGTACTATTCTTTTCTTAGATATTTCAAAGGAGGTAAATAACATGTATGAAAAAAATGTGCTGCGATTGTGTGTTGATGTGAGCATGACCTTAGTTTATGCTGCGCTGATGACCGTCTCCGGGACAGGGCTTTTATTTCACGAACTGGCAGGCCTGGGCGTCGCGCTGTTATTCGCGCTTCATTTCGGTCTTAATCTGCGGATGCTGCAAAGACTGAAAAAAAATAAAGCTGCCCTGCATAAATCCGCACTTTTTATTTCTGATCTGGCCCTGCCGGCAGGACTGATTACAACCGTTGGCACCGGTGCTCTGATTTCCCGTGCAGTATTTGACTCTTCGCTAAGCAATTCGCTTTTATTGTTCCAAATTCATAAGGTTTCCGCATGGATCTGTTGCGGTATTTTGGCTTTTCATCTGGTTCTGCATCTGCGGTTTGTTGTGGGAATCGCTAAAAATATATTAAAACGCCTGCAGGACAAGGGCGTGACGCATACATTGGCCAGTTGCGCCGCAGGTTTACTGGTGATCGCTGTGCTGTTCGCACGGGTATATACCGTCATCGGCCAAAACAGCGATGCGGCGCAGGAAGCGCTGGCTGGTTTAACGGCCAGCACTGTCACAACGGATGACAGCGTAGCCTCCGAAGACAGCGCCGCCGAATCTAGCAGCGGGACGACAACCAAGAAAGACGACGAGCAGTCCCAAACTCAGTCCGGCTCCGACGCTGCGGAAGAGCCGTCACTAAATGAGTACCTGGGCAAGTTATTCTGTACCGGCTGTCACCGGCACTGCTGCCTGCTCACTCCTGCCTGCGGCCGAGGCCAGCAAAAGGCCGAGCAGGCCCAGGTGGAATATGCCGAGGAATATAGCAACGGTGTATAAGCGACATCAGTCGTAAAACCCCCAGCCTCGCTGGGGGCAGCCGGATATATTACCTCATTCAGCTAAGCGGTCTCCCTACGCTGCAGCGGCCCGCCAGGATCCGGCTATAATTGCTTTTCCAGCAGGACCTCGTCGTAGACCACACGCCCGTTTTTCCTGAATTCCAGACTTTCATACAGATGGATTGCCAATGTATTTTCCGGGTCGGCGCTAGTGTAGAACATAATATGACCAAGCTTATTCGTCACAAGCGCCAGCAGTTTTTGCACCGCAGCTCTGCCAATTCCTTTTCCCTGATATTGCTCGTCTACCATCAGTCGGCACATTTCCCAAATCCCAATCTCACTGTCGAAGTCCCACATCAGAAATCCGACCAGCTCCCCGTCGCAAAAAATCCCCATGGGGTACGTATCCGGCTCATAGGCGGCCTGCGCCAGCGAATAGGTATTCGGCGCAACAAATTTTTTCTGGCTAGCCGCAACCTTTAGCGTACAGCATTTTTCCCAGGTGCTTCTGTCAACTTCCCTGATTTTCACATCCATACAAATACACTCCTGTCAAATCACTGACTTGCGTTTTCAGGTAATTTATCACGGCACAATTCTCGCAGCTTAAGCGTTTTCATTGAAGTACCCCGCAATCTCCCGCACCATTTGAAGCGCCGCTGCATCCTCCCGGGCAGAAATCTCGTCCGTGTGCAAGGATAACACCGTGTGATCTTCAAATCCACAAGCATTCATTTTCCGAAACATCCAACCCGCCAGTCCGAAAGCTCCCTCAGGCATACCATCGCCGCCGCCGACCAGAATCAGCGCAGCCTTTTTCCGTTTCGGATGAAACGGATTTTTTAAAAAGCGTGCGGCACTGTAATACGCCTGAAACCTTCCTGCAAGGCTCACCAGCGGGCCGGTTAAATTGGATATATAAATCGGTGATGCAATCACCACATTTTCGAAATCGTCGGCATAAATCGCCTGCATGCCATCCTGAATTGCGCAGCCCCTCACCGTCCGGCATGCCCGGCAATCGACGCAGGGACTGATGCCGTCATAGTAAGCCGAAATTTCAAGGACTTCGCCCTGCAGACCCCTTTTCAATTCGGCCAGCAGATCCGCCGTATCTCCACTCTTTCGTGGCGAACCATTGATAATCAAGGTTTTCATTCTGCGCTCCGCATTTCAGTCTTTATTTTATAGCCTAACGCAAGAAGCGTCCACTTCAAGGTGCTTAAATCTCTTTTCCTCAGGAAATCCCCATGCGATGCAGTCTCGTCAATAGCGATATCATGGGTACTATTACCATAACAAAAAATGCGGCGAAACAAAAGGCTCAAAACGCAGGCAGTCTCACGTCCAATTATAGCGCTTCATCTTGGGTGAAAAGAATAATGGTGCTCTGGTTCGTATGTGTCATTTGCTCAATTAGATGCAAGTTCTGATTATTAAAGATGATGCCAGACCGTTTTCCCTCAGTCTAAGTCATTATATTTATGTTCTTGGAAACTCCTGAAAACAATATAATTGCCATCTGGATCTAAAAATCTCATGTTTCTTGCACCCCAAGATCTTGTGGTTGGCGGGTCAACTATATCAACGCCTAATTTTTGAAGTCGCTCAAATTCTATATCCACGTCGGCAACAGTAAAAGCCATAGACATATTGCTGTTGCCAGCTATATTGATATCATCATTTTTGAGAATTGCAAGCGCTGCACCTTCAGTAATAATTTCTTGGTGTATTTCATCATCACAATCTGAAGTTGTCCCCAAAATAGATTTGTAAAAGGCAGATAACCGCCGAACATCTTTTGTTATTAAACATATACCTGCAAATATCATTACGCACCTCTACAAAACATAAATAATTTTAAACACAGAGGTTTCACACGGCCTGGCTCATTTTGTACTTATAAATAAATCCAATATCTCCGCATTACGTGTTCACCCTCGTCGTTCTTATAAGCAGCGATTTTATCCATTAACACACCACCGAGTTTTTCACATATATGGGCTGATTTTGTGTTCTGGTCATTGATCGTTAATAACGCTTTTTCAAGATGATGCTCTCTTGCAATGTCAAGTCCCTGCCTTAATATCTCTGTTCTAAGACCCTTCCCTTGCTCGGTCACACGAACAGAATAGCCGATACTCCCTATCCCAGTCATGACTTTCTCAGTCAGTTCCGTCCGCAGCTGAAACTCACCGATAAATCGATTTGTCGGGCGGAAATAAATTATATTATGATCGTAGAACTCCTGACAATATTCTTTATACCCGCTCAAAAACATGGGGTTTCGGCGTATTAACTTAACATAAGACTTCGCCTCCATATTTTGTAATCAAATAATATGAGCCAAGTATACCATAAGATTTACCAGAGCAAAAGAAAGAAAATCCATGCGCAGGTTCCACTCCTGACACATGGATTTTTCTTTGGCATGTGTGCTATCTCTTGATGAAAATTCGTCTACCGTTAGCCCTTGGTGGACGGAAAGCTATTAGTGGTGGACGAATTTCATGCAGGGGTGGACGAAATACTATGCCTAAAGGCGGCCTTGATGGACAGATATCAATCATGTTTTCTCATTCAAGCTCTGATACAATGGCTTCTTTAAAGCAATCAAGCTCGTAATAAATCCGCTTATTCCAATAATGAAGAAGATTACCGCGATACCAGAACCCTTCCCTGTTCCGAAAACAAATGTCAATGCCTGCTGTATAGGCGATGCGACTGCCATGAACGGCTCAAAAACATGGTCAGCCAATACGCCGCCGAGAAACAGTCCCAACGGGATCGTGCAGTTCTGAACAGTATCCTTTGCCGAAAAGACACGCCCCTGCATTTCAATCGGTACATGGGTACGCATCACTGCGGTCAAGTTGGCGCCCAGTATAGCTACCGGTACATAGGATGCAAACGCAGCGGCTATCCAAAACGGTAACGAGCGGGCTAGACTCAGTCCGGCGTTTCCTATGAGAAAGACGAGGCCACAGCATATAAATATGACATTTACCTTGTTTTTAGCCGGTTTCATAAATGTGACAATCACGCTGCCAATAAGTATGCCAAGCGCGACGGCAGACTGCACCATACCAAGCGCTTCTTGTTCGCCGCCCGCCCTGCTCAAGACAAAAGCGGACATCATGCCGTCACCGCCCATTTTAGCAAGAAAGTTGATGACGGCGAAAAACAGGATGATACGCAAAAGGGCCGAGTGTTCCCGCAAGAAGTTTATTCCCGCCATACAGCTTTTCAGGAAAGGCTCCCGTACTTCGGTATGGCGTGATGCATCCGGGATTTTGATGAAAAACAAAAGCGTGACAAAGGCGACCGCAAAGCTGGTAAGGTCAATTACCAGGACGGCCGTCATCCCACCGAAAGCAAGCAAGGTGCTGCCGAGCGCCGGAGCCAATATCGTAATAACGGAACCTGAAAAGGCTTGTAATCCGCTGACCCTGATATATTGTTCCTTTGGTACAAGCAGACTTGTCGCCACATAAGAGGCAGGAATTTGAAACGCATTCAGGAAGCTGAGCAGGAAGTTGATGATGTACAGATGCCATACTTGCAGCGCGGAAAAGGAATAAAGCAGCAATACTGTTATTGTACCGCATGCGGCGATTAAATCAGCAAGCAGCATGATTCGCTTTTTATCCCAGCGGTCTGCGATAGTCCCTGCTATGAAGCGAAAAAGAATGGTCGGCAAAAAGGAACATATCGTCAGCAGCGTTATGCTGGAAGCCGTGCCTTTTTGATTGTAAACCCAAACAATGAGTGCATAATCGGTCATTGCCGTGCCAAGGCTTGACACAGCCTGCGAACTCCAAAGAGCTAGAAAATCCCGGAGCCCTGAAAATATATTCGTTCTAGTCATAGCTTTGCTCCTTCAATTCTTTTTAATTAATTGAGAATGCAAAGCCAGATTCGGACGGCAGTCTACGCTACCGCTCCATGCAGTCTCCGTCCGTTATCAAACCTTGCATGGAGCGTAGGAATCTGCAGCCATTTAAAGCGCCTCCCCACATAGTATATAAAAAATTTAAAACTGTCCAACGAATTCTTCTTTATGTGTCCCTTACGGTATTGAATTATATCACAATTACCAAGATATATTAAATGCCGTTAGGGATAATGTCTTCTATCGTCTCCGAGTTCTTGCTGGCGGAGATCAGAACGCCGTTGTCATCCTTGCTGGCGCCGGTCAGATCTGCCGCCATGATGGAGGAGTAGGACAGTTTGTCAACGGTAAAACAGCACAGCTGTTGAAAAAACTTCTTTACCAATGCATAAACGGCAGCCGTGACACCCACCCAGTATCACCTCTCGGGAGCCTATAGATCATTAAAGCGACCGAAAAGCCCAGTGTGCTTAAGACATCCCGGGCAACAAGAAAACCATCTACCGATAAAGCCTTTCTATCAATAGATGGTATCTTTTTTGGCGGAGAGAATGGGGTTCGAACCCATGGTGCTTGCGCACGCCGGTTTTCAAGACCGGTGCCTTCAACCGCTCGGCCATCTCTCCGTATGTGTTATTTTTCAGCTGTCACACAGCATCCTTGCGTAATTATCCTTCCGGACCGCACCGCGGGAAATCCCGCGTGCGTCCGGATGAATACTTTTGGTAATTATTTGTCTATATTTCACTTTCAGGCATCTGTTTTTTCCCAGTCAACTCGGTAATTATTATACAGTAGAGGTTAGCCCGTGTACAATGCGTGCTCTCCGGTTCGTTCTTCGGATTGTCTGGCGCGTATTTTTTGCACAAAGCCATCAGTCCCTCGTATCGTTCCCGCTCGTCGGTAACCAGCTCTGCCGTCCCGAAACCGACGGCACTGGAATAAGCTACTGAAAGCTCCGCTGGCAGTGTGTGCTGTGATGCCACGGCCGCTATGCAGACCCGACCATCGCCAGCCAGACTGTCTACCTTAAAGCCAGCCTTTGCCGAATGAAAATATAACTTGTCACCTACGCGGGCAAAGGAGACATTAACAGCGTAAGGCCAGCCATCTGCACCGGTCATGGCCACCGTAATATAAAGCGCATCATCCAGGATTTTCCGCGCTTCCTCCGTAGTCACGGCACGGTCGTGCCGCCGCATATCATGGTTCATTTTGTCAGAACCTCCAAGCCTCCCAGATATTTACGAAGTGCTTCCGGAATGACCACCGAGCCATCTTCCCGCTGATTCTGCTCCACCAGCGCCGGCAGGATACGGCTGGTCGCCAGGCCGGAACCGTTAAGTGTGTGGACCAACTCCGGCTTTCCGGTGCTCTCCCGCTTAAAGCGGATATTGCCGCGCCGTGCCTGATAATCTCGGGCGTTGGATACCGAACTGACTTCTTTATACCCGTTCATGGAAGGAATCTGGATCTCAATATCATAAGTGCGCGCCATCGCGGACGAGCAATCGCCTGCTGCCAGTTTAACGGTGCGGAAATGAAATCCCAGCCCGCTGACGAGTCTTTCCGCCTTGGAAACCAGCTCCTCGAAGGCAGCGTCGCTGTCTTCCGGACGCGTAAACTGTACCATCTCCACTTTGTTGAACTGATGCCCGCGCACCATGCCGCGCTCGTCGGCACGGTAAGAGCCGGCCTCCCGCCGGAAACAGGGCGTATACGCGAAATATTTTCGCGGCATCTCGCTTTCCTTCAAAATTTCGTTTCGATGAAGCGAAACCAAGGCTGCCTCAGCGGTCGGCAGCATATAATGAACGCGGTCGTCGGTTGGGTTTTCGATCTTGTAAACCTCGTCGGCGAACTTTGGAAATTGACCGGCCGTCACGCCGCACTCGTACTCCAGCATGTGCGGCGGCAAAACAAACTCATAACCGTCTTCCAAATGGCTGTCGATAAAATAATTTAGCAATGCCCACTCCAGCCGCGCGCCCATACCGTGATAGACGACAAAGCCACTTCCCGCAAGCTTGGCAGCACGCTCATAATCGATCAGGTGCAGGTCGGTGCACAGATCCACATGGTGCTTCGGTGTAAAGCTGAACTGGTGCGGTTCGCCGAAATAGCGGATCGGCTCATTGTTCTCCTTGCCGCCTACAGCCAGATCGGGATCCGGCAGATTAGGCAGTCCGAGCATCAGATCGGTATATTCTCTCTCCACGACAGAAATCTGATCGTCGCTAGTTTTAATTTGCTCTTTGAGCCTATTCATCTCTGCGAAAATTGGTGCAGTATCCTCCCCTGCCTTTTTCATGGCGGGGATCGTTTTGGAAACGCGATTCTGCTCTGCCTTAAGACCATCGGTTTCGGCAACCAGCGTTCGGCGTTCGCCGTCCAGCTCCAGAATACGCTTTACCGCCGTTACGCCGTCAAAGCCTTTGGAGGCAAGGCGCGCAAGCACTCTCCGGATTTTCACGGATTAAGCGGATGTCCAGCATACGATATCCTCCCATACCGCCGATAGCGGCGTGTATTGTAAATCATTAGTGTTGCCCGTGCCGGGCTTTAGCATGCGCGCAACAGTTTTCAGCCAGTCTGTTTATCGGGTATGACGCATATTTTTCAGTGCCTCGCAGATCTGCTCCAGGTCCTCATTGTCATTGTACTCCACGGTGAGCTTTCCCTGTTTGCCGGAACTCTTGATTGAAATTCGATGAGAGGTGGCTGCCGCCATATCCCGCTCCAGCTGTCGAATATAAAGCGCATCCGGTCTCTCCGGCCGCTCTGGCGGCTCTTTACCGAACGTCTTCGCAAGCGCTTCGGTCTCCCGTACCGACAAATCCTTTTCAAGGACCAGCTGTGCGGCCTGTTCCATCTGCCCCTTGTCTCCAATCGACAACAGCGCCCTGGCATGGCCCGCAGACAATTTCCGCTCCCACACCAGATCCGCGACCTGTTTTGGCAATGAGAGCAGCCGCAGGGCGTTGGCCACTGCCGGGCGGGATCGCCCGATACGCTGCGCGGCCTGATCCTGCGTCAACTCGGCAGTCTCCATCAGTTTTTGAAAGCCCTGTGCTTCTTCGATGGGATTTAAATCTTCCCGCTGCAGATTCTCTATAAGCGCTAGTTCAAAAGCAGTTCGCTCATCAACATCAAGCACCACCGCGGGCACCTGGTTTACGCCGGCCAGCCGGCATGCACGCCCGCGGCGGTCTCCGGCACCGAC
>Ga0183099_1001571_pt1 | contig 12976 bp, 12 predicted proteins | sample Biomet1_FD_127788 | JGI IMG/M metagenome (GOLD analysis project Ga0183099, IMG submission 127788) | Microbial communities from bioreactor (seeded with anoxic lake sediment) at LBNL, California, USA - Biofuel metagenome 1 | ecosystem: Engineered > Bioreactor > Anaerobic > Unclassified ... | reverse complement strand
ACCTCCGCAAAAAAACCAAACCCATCCCACCGAAACCCAGCCGCCGCCACCGTTACGGCAGCCGTAGCCTTCAACGGGGTGTCCGCTGTCATCTTCGAAGCGCCGTGCGTGGCTGTCGCCAAGCCGCAAGCAAAGCAGCGAGTAAGCGAAGACATCTGTACAGGTTGCCAGCGCTGCAGCAGGGAACTCGGTTGTCCGGCCATAACGCTGAACACTGCCGGCAAAGCAGAAATCAACGCTGCTCTCTGCTATGGCTGTACGCTTTGTCGGCAAATCTGTCCGGCAAAGGCGATTGGAGGTGTTCCGACATGAAATTCGATTGCTTATTGACCGGCATCGGCGGACAGGGCAGCGTTCTCGCCGCAAAAATACTGGCCCAAACGGCATTGGAGCAAGGCTATGCGGCCCAAACCTTTGAACGTCTGGGAATGGCGCAGCGCGGCGGCTCCGTTGCCAGCCATCTGCGCATCGGCAGAGAAAACATCGGCCCGGTCATCCCGTTGCATCAAGCCGACCTCCTGATCGGCTTGGAACCAGCAGAAGCGCTCCGCCATCTGCCGTACTTAAAAGGCGGCAGCGCGATCATCAATAAACAGCCGGCCTTCACCGGCAGCACGCTTTATGCGGCCGAAGCCGTCTTAAATGAACTTCGCCAAAACTTGCCGCAGGCCATCTTCGTCGACGGCGCTGCCCTTTGCCGCCACGCCGGCAATTTCCAGACGATCAATGTCATTCTGCTGGGCCTGGCTGCCAAAAAAAACCTTCTGCCCTTTTCGCCGGAAGCCATCCTCCAGTCCATGAAAAAAGTCCTGCCCGAAAAATTATTAGCGGTAAATCAGCAGGCATTCGCCATCGGCGCAGCCGCCGCAAAGCAAAAAAGCCGTTCCAGCTGTTAAGCAAGCGCTAAAAGCTCTATCTTCCCCCTATTTTTCTTTCTCGCCATTGATTGCCAGGTTCACGTACATTATGCACCTCAAGAAGAAGTAGTTCCTATCTTGTTTAAATTCTTATGCTATAATGGAAGCACCATGGAAAATTCCGTCCACAATCATATTACAATTATTTGATGAAGGAAGTGTTTTTTTTGCTAAATGCTGTTTCATTCAAGGGAAAAGTTCTTTTATTCATTCTGCCGATCACCATTTTCGGCCTGATCGTCTTATCGGGCGTATCCTATCAGTATGTAAACTCCGTATTGGAAAGTGAATTGCTGGGCGGAGCGCAGCGGGAAACCAAGGAAGTGGCACTGAATATCGATTCCTGGCTGGATGCCAGACTTTTGGAAACGCAGCTGGCCGCCTCCAATCCGGCAGCCCGCAACGCTGTCAGTGATCCGGCCACGGCCACCAAAAACAATGAATACCGCCTACAGCTCATGCAAAAAAAATTCCCCAATGTTTATGACAGTGTCAGCTGGGGGTATTTTGACAACTCCGGTGTTTTGTGGGGTCAAGCTGCCGCCGGGCCAAAATTGATGGCGGTAGGCGACAAATCCTGGTATAAAGAAACGATGCAGGGACAGAAAGCCGCCTTTATGTCCTCACCGGTCATTTCCCAGGCGACAGGAAAAGTCATCGTAAACTCCATCGCACTGATCAAAGACGACAGCAACAAGAACATCGGCATGATTTTAGCCGCCATTTATGTACAGGCCGTTTCCGATAAGGTGCAAAACCTGAAAATTGGTGACAAAGGCTATGGGCTTTTGATCTCCGGCGACGGAACTTTTGTCGTCCACCCGGATGAATCGTATATTATGAAGAAAAAAATCAATGAAGATGACGACCCGCAGGTACGAACCCTCGGTGAAAAAATGCTGCAGCGGGAAAACGGCATCTATCGCTATACGGCAAAATCAGGCGAGCGCATGATCGCTTTTTTCGAGCCAATACCGACGACCGGCTGGAGCGTCGCCACCATTGTCTATGAAGATGAAATTCTGGCACCAGCCCATAAAGTTTTAATGATTATGGCCGGAATTTCTTTGGTCATCCTGTTGCTACTCTCCTTCAGCATATTTTTCGCTGCCAACCGTCTTGTCAAGCCGCTGCAGGTCATGGTGGCAACCGTAAACGAAATGGCCGCTGGCGATTTCACAGAAAAAGCAGCCCAAATTACGACCCAGGATGAATTTGGCATTTTGGCAAACGCAATCCGTGAAATGCGCGCTAAAATCCGTGGGCTCATGCGCTCTGTCAGCGAATCATCGCAGACATTGGCAGCATCCTCTGAAGAGCTGACCGCCACCGCCGAACAATCATCCCAGGCATCGGATCAGGTAGCGGATTCGATTACCGATGTCGCCCAGGGCATGACAAAACAGCTCGAATCCTTGAAAGAGACCATGACCGCTGTGGAGTTTTTATCAGAAAACATTCGCGATATTTCCGCTAATGCAACAGCAACCGCCGGCAAGAGCAGCGATGCGGCCAAAGTGGCACAAGACGGCGGCGCAAAGCTGGCCCAGGCAATCGAGCAGATGCACCGCATCGAACAAACAACCGACCAGTCCGTGACCGTGGTAACTTTGCTCGGCGAACGGTCGAAGGAAATCGGCCAAATCGTCGATACGATCTCCGGCATCGCCGGCCAAACAAATCTGCTGGCATTGAATGCCGCCATTGAAGCTGCCAGAGCTGGCGAAATGGGCCGGGGCTTTGCCGTAGTCGCCGAGGAAGTCCGCAAGCTGGCGGAAGGTTCCCAGACAGCCGCTAAGCAGATTTCCGATTTAATCCTGACCATCCAACAGGATACAGAAAAAGCGGTTCTAACCATGAATGAAGGCAGCCAGCAGGTAAAGATAGGCACTGAAACCGTTGGCTCTACCGGCGCTGCTTTCCGGCAGATCATCGGCTTTGTCCAGGAAGTATCCAGCCAGGCACAGGATATATCAGCAGCAATTTCCAATATGGCGGAAAGCAGCCGACGCATCGTCAATAACGTGCGAACCATTGACGACCTCAGCAAAAATGCCGCCGGCCAGGCCGAAACCGTATCGGCGGCTACGGAAGAGCAAGCCGCTTCCATGCAGGAAATCGCCAACGCCAGCCAAAACTTGGCGGCCATGGCAGAAAAGCTGCAAAATGAAATCCAAAAATTCCGCATCTAAGTAAAAACAAAAATGGCTGTTGCAAAATTTAAATTTTGCAACAGCCATTTTTTATTCCAGACAACGTCATATTCTCACTTCAAACCGGCTCTTCTTTTTCTTCGCCGCATCGTCTGGTGCAGCTGTTATATCCAAGGCGTGATGCCCTGCAGCGGCTTGCTGCGACAATGCTGTTTTAGGCTTAAGCTTGCGCTGCTTAAAAAAGCGCATGGCCGTCAACCCCACGGCAACGATCACAACAACGCCCACAAAGGGCATATAGCTGATGCTGGCAGGTTTCGCCGTATTCACTGGCGCCTGCACGCTTGTCTGGGGCGACCCTGTCGCCGCAGCCTCCGTGGAATCACTCGCAGCCAATGGTATGCTTTCGTTTTTCTCGGGTTTAGCAGCTGCTTTTGCCGTAACCGCTGCCTTGCCAGCAGCTGCATCCTCCTGCTTAGGGGCCGATTTGCCCTGCAGTGCCGCTCCCAGAGATTCCATTTTTCTGACAGCACCGACAAATTCCGGACTGGCGGTCTGCCCCGCTGGTGCTGTCCCATTTGCCCCATCTGTTCCCGTTGAACTCGCTGCCGGCATTGCCGGCGGTGTCGGCAGCGTCGGCTTGGCTGGTGCGGTCGGCGCAGTTACCGTCATCACATAACACCCTTTCTTTGATGCGTTTTTTCGCTAATGCGGTTGTTTATTGCTGCAATAACCAGCGCTTAACTTTATATTTCTATTTTACGCCATATGGCCGTTTTTATCGAGTAAAATCGTCCGATCCAAAGCTTCCTCCCATTGCTGCGCTGCGTGATTATACGTTCGAACGACAATTTTGTCCGCGTATAAATAAAGCGAGTTGCTCCAGATCACTTCGCGATCCATATCGCTTGTATGAATGTTTTGCACCTGCCCGGCATACGTATTTATCGCAGCATTGGCATAGCTTTCATTTGTTGCCGGGGTATGCGTATGACCTGAAACCCACAGCACAATCTGTTTGTTCGCCCGGATGATCTCCGCAAGCCGTTCTGCCGGCTGCGCAATAAAATCCGGTTTATTTGCCGTATGATTATATGGCAGCAAGGTATCCTGTAGCGGTGCATGAAAAAACACAATCGTCGGTTCCTTTTTATGCGCAGCTAACTCACGGCGCACCCATTCGAGTTGTGCCGGACTCATTTCCGTCAAATGTGGCGAGAGCAGCGAATCGGGAGACAGATACAGCAATCTATACGCATTCACCTGGCGGCTGTAGTACAAGGATTTCAGGCCGAAATTCTTCTGAAACTGCCTGAGCTTGGCCGCTTTAGATTCTTCCGACCCCTTTACCAGGTGTCCCCTTGCATCAAAGCCATCTTCATAGATGTAATCGTGGTTGCCAGCAATAAAAAACACAGGTTTCTCCAAACCGCTGAAATACGCCTTGGCAAAATCATATTCTATGGCATTGCCGAACTGCGCCGCAACATCACCCAGAACGGTGACTCCGTCGACATCCGGCCAACCGTTGATTTGTTGGAGAACCTCTCGCTTGGCCGCAAGGATCCGCTGCTGTTTTTCCAGGCTTTTGACCTCGCGCGTCCGGACAGGAAGATGCGGATCACCTAAAACGACAAGGCGTCGGCAGGCAATCGATTCAGCGGCTTGCGCCGGATAAAATTTTGCCAGAAAATAGTTCCAGCCAAATAATTTCCCGGCTATTCCGATTATTCCGGCGCCAGCCAGGCAGCGCGCTATAAAATCTCGTCGCTTCATCTCGGTCAAATCCTTTGCTTGTTCAATATCCCCTATATTTACCCTAAACCGAACTCCATTTTCCTTCTATTCTCTATAATACATCAGCAAATCCTCTGCCAGCAAGAAAAAACCTTTTATTTTCATGGATTTTTTCATTAAAAAAGCGCAACCAAAACGGCTGCGCTTAAAAGAGACTCATTTAGTTTGTATTGCTTCTACGGTAGGACTGATATTGCTTATCGTCTTTTTCTTTTCGGCCTTTTTCTTTTTCTTTTCCTTGTTCTTCGGGCTCTTGTCTCCCATGCTGAACATCTCCCTTTTGTTATGACCTAGGTCTAATTATAGCATTTTTCGCCATTTTTAGTTAGTCCCCGATTTCAACATATAAGCACGTAGGCCCTAAAATCCAGCCGTCGTTTCGGGCAAACTCACCCGATTCTTTTCCATGGGCCGCTTTACGAGCAGATAATGCGTTTATCTCCCCGCAGCAAAATTCCGAACAATTCCCCCGTCCGCTTTACGTGCTTATTTTTATATAATCCGGCAAATTCTTTTTGAACTGCACTTCGATTTCATCCAAAAAATCATAGCGTTTGCGATATAAATTGCGTTTTTGCGACTTAACCTCTTCAATTTGCTTGCGCTTTTCAGCCACCGGCAATTCAAAAAAACGCACATCCGGCATTTGCTGACCGCCAGCTTCCTGCCAAAAATCATCGAGCGAAGCTTTCAATTTTTTATCCATGCGGACATGGGTATTCGTAAAAAAGCCGCAATTCGACACCGCATAGATTCGCTGGACATTCAAGCCCTGCACCAAAAGCCGCAGAGCGAACAGAATCAGATTCTTGGGCCGATAGCCAAAGCAGTATTTCGTCAGACCATGAATAAGCTCCTGCCCGCCGTAACTCCCCTGTAAAGCTCCGATTCGGATAGCGGTCAGCTGATTTTCAGCGCGGCAAAAAGAAAAGGTAATATGGTATACCCGTTTCCCCGCCAACTGCAAATCGATTGTCAGCAGGCCTTCTTTGCGATCAACATACTCAAAATCAAGTCCCAGGCTAAGCAAAGCATCGCCATAAGGAACTTCCCACAGGCTGATACGCCCATCATAATACATAGTTTGCAAAGCCTCGGGGCTAAAAGCCGCGAGGCAAAAAGAAAAATGCTGTTTCAGCAAAGCCAAACGTTCCCGGATGCTTGATTGATGGTAAAACACGTGCCGGGTCAACTGCTCATAAAAAATTGCATTGCCCTGTTCAAGCGCAGCCAACGTAGCATCCGACTGGAAAAATTGCTGCAACTCCTTTATTTCAGCGGAATTCAAAAACGCCCGCACGCAAAACACCACGAAGCGCTGCCTGTTAAAATCGCTATGATCGCGATGGTGATAGATCCTTTGCCCTAACGCTATATATTCATTCAAAATTCATCCCGCCCTATCGGCTTTTTCGATAATACGTATAATAGTATACGCTTATTTTATGTATATAGGATGAAAATCCGGGGCATTCACTCATTTTTATTTGTATTTTTGCACAGCGGGAACCGGCTCACTTTTCTAAAGCATATGCCGCCGCGGCTGTCGCGTGCAGCTCTGTCGTATCAAAAACAGGCAGTTCGCTGTCCGACGACTTGATCAGCAGCGGCAGTTCTGTACAGCCAAGGACAATGGCTTCGGCACCGGCTGCAGCCAAGCGCCTGATAACCGCTTTTATTTTTTCTCGCGACTCCGCCTTTATCTGTCCCTGACAGAGTTCCTGATAGATAACGCCGTGAATCATTTCCCTTTCTTCCGGATTGGGAATCATAACATCCATCTGGTATGCATCGCTGAGTACCCGCTTGTAAAAATCCTGTTCCATCGTAAATTTTGTTCCGAGCAGTGCCACTTTTTTAAGCTTTTGCTGCACAATTTTTTCCCCGGCCACAGCGGCGATATGCAGTAATTTTACGCCGGCCCGCTTTTCAATAGCGGGCGCCAGTTTATGCATGGTATTCGTACAGATCACGATGAAATCCGCGCCGCTGCCCTTGAGTTTTTCGGCCGCATCGACCAGGATATCCTCAAGTGCCGCCCAATCCCCTGCATGCTGCAATTGCTCGATCTCTTCAAATTCCAGTGAGTACAGCATGCATTTCGCCGAATGGAGCCCGCCCAGCTGCTTCTTAACCGTTTCGTTGATGATCCGGTAATATTCTGCTGAGGATTCCCAGCTCATCCCGCCAATCATGCCAATCGTCTTCATAAAAAAACCGCCTCTTTCATTTTAATTTCTGCCTTTGCAACTAAAAGTCAATGCCTCGGATTCAGATAGCTCCATATACTGTTTAATCGCTTCCGCCAGGCGCTCAATCCCTTCACGAATCTTCGTTTCCGCCATATTCGAATAATTGAGCCGCAACATGTTTTCTCCCCCGCCGTTAGGGAAAAATGAGTTTCCAGGAATAAACGCTACTTTCTTTTCAAGACAAATTTTCAGCAATTCTGCCGCCTTTATTTGCTGGGGCAGATTCAGCCAAAGAAAGAGTCCCCCAGCTGGTCGCGTAAATCCCACCCCCTCCGGCAACGTTTTTTCGAGCGTTTCCAACATAACATCACGTCGCCTACGATATAACTGAATCAATTTATTGACGTTTTCTGCAAAATCAAAGCTTTCCATATACTCGAAAATTTCCATCTGACTGCGCAAAGAAGTGCATAAATCTGCCCCCTGTTTAAGCAAGACATACTTGGCAAAAATCTCGGTAGATGCCGCCAGCCAGCCGATACGCAAACCGGGACAAAAGGTCTTAGAAAAAGTGCTCGTGTATATGACCAGTCCATTTTGATCGAAGGACTTCAACGCCGGAATGATTTCCTTTTCAAAGCGCAGCTCGCCATAAGGATTGTCTTCAAGCACAGGCACTTGATAGCGCTGAATCATTTCCATAAAACCGCGGCGCCGGTCCAAGGACCAGGAATTCCCCGTAGGATTCTGAAAATCCGGTATTACATAAATCAGCTTAACCCGCGATTCTGTAGCCAATACCTTTTCAAGTTCTGCCAGAATCATTCCCTCGCCATCGGTTGGAATTGCAATAAATCTAGGTTCATAAGCTTTAAAAGCACTGATTGCTGCCAAATAAGTAGGACTTTCACAGAGAACCACATCCCCCTCATCCAAAAACAACTTGCCGGAAAAATCAAGGGCTTGCTGTGAACCGCAGGTAATCAATACATTCTCCGAACCAACCTGCGTCTGAAATTTTCCATTCATGCGTTCAGCTATTTTTCGACGCAATGGTTCATATCCTTCCGTCGTCGAATACTGTAAAGCTATGGGCCCTTGTTCGCTCAAAACCTTCTGGGAAATCCGCTTCATTTCCTCAACGGGAAACGCTTCCGGTGCCGGCAATCCGCCCGCAAAGGATATCATATCCTTCGCTTGCGTCAGTTTTAATATTTCGCGTATTTCTGATGCTTTTAAGGCATCTACTCTTTTAGCAAATTTAACAGTCATCGCATTTTTCTCCTCTTTTCATATAAACATTTTTTCATTCAGGCACACAGAAACCGCAAAAACGCCAACGATAAGATCCCCGTAAAAACGGTCAACAACAAATCGTTTTTCTTTATGGCAATCCAAAGCGTGGGCAGCGCCGCTAAAAGCTTCAAGCTGTTTGTCGAAAATGCCGGGTGCTGATCATCCAACAGAAGTTCTGCGGCAATCAATGCGGCCAGAATCGCCACCGGCAGGCAGGTTAAAAACTCCACCAGCCTTTCCGGCAAAGCCGCTTTCGCGAGCAAGGTAATCGGCAGTACCCGCGGCAAAACAGTCACAAGGCAGCCGCCAAAGATCACGGACCATATATAACTGTCCATCAATCCACCACCATTCCGGATGCCGCGCCACCCAGTGCCGCCAGCATCACCGCCGTATGGATCGAAGCAAAATAGGTGCTGCCCAAAAGGATCAACACGGACACCATGATGATCGCTGCGCTTTTCGGCAGTGATTGCAAGCCCTTAGCCGCTGCTGCCAATAGACCGATAAACATGCCAACCAAGGCAAAATCCAGTCCCAACGCCGTATAATCGGGGATTAGACTGCCAAACAGGAAGCCCATTCCAGTTGCCAGTATCCAGTTCAGATATCCACTGATATTGAGTCCCAACATCCAGTCATAATTCAGCGAATCCTCCTTTGCCGCTCGAGCTGAAGCGACGCCAAAGGATTCATCCGTCAGCAGCAGACCGACAAAAAAATTCTGCCGTAGAGAATTCTCCGGAAAACGCGGTGCCATAGCCGCACTCATAAACAAGTGCCTGAGATTGACCAAAAACACGGTGAGGATAATGCTCGGCACTGCGGCCGAAGCCAGGATCATCCCCGCCGCAATGAACTGCGATGAGCCGCCGTAGATAAAAGCACTCATGCCGACCGTTTGCCAAAAGGACAAGCCGCAAGCCTTACTGACCACACCGCAGGTAAATCCGATGCTCAAATAACCGAAGATTGTCGGCAAGCAATCCTCAACCCCCTGCAAAAAAAATACCTGTGTGTCCTTTTTGTTTTTTACCGTTTGTATAATTGCATTTAATGCCGTCATTCGCCACCCGTCTCCTTCGCTAAATCGCCAACAAATTTTTATTCATACTAACAAATCTGGACTTGGCTGTAAATATCCAATATAATATAAATAAAGTACCAATGTGTAAAAAGAAAGGGTTTTAATCAAATGGATATCACCAAAATAATAAGTGGTCTTTCTATAACAGGTTCATCCCCGGCGCCGCTTTATGTCCAACTGGCCAATTCCCTGGCCGTAAAAATACAGAATTCCGAACTCCCGCAGGGACTAAAGCTGCCGCCGGAGCGCGAGCTCGCTAAGCTGCTGGGCGTCAGCCGGACGACAACGTTGAATGCCTACCGGCTGCTCGAAGAGCGCCGCCTCGTTCTGTCGAAGCAGGGCAGCGGCACTTATGTAAATAATTTTATTGCCGCGCCGAAAAATTCGATGGCCTGGGAGCAATTGTTTTCGCCGCAATACAAATCGCCGCTCGCCTCATTGCTGCGCACGCTGATCGCGATGCCAACAAACGATGAAAGCATTTCCCTGGCGGCCGGCATGCCCGACCCGGCATTTTATCCGCTGGCGGCGCTGGAAAAGCTTGCCAGCGCCGCCAAGGCCGGGGTCAGCGCCGCTGAATACGGCTATATTGCAACCGAGGGCTATTTCCCGCTGCGTCAGGACTTAGCCAAGTGGCAGGCGCAATTTGGCATTCAGGCTACCCCGGATCAATATTTGGTCGTATCCGGCTCACAGCAAGGCCTCTATCTGATCGTCAAAGCCTTTGTTGAGCAGCAGGACTATGTAATCGTCGAATCGCCAACCTATCTGGGTGCCATCCAATCCCTGGAATCGGCAGGAGCACGCCTCCTGACCCTGCCGGCTGGTGACCATTTGGATCTGATCCTGCTGGAGGATTATCTGATCCGCTATCGGCCGAAGCTGCTGTACACGATCCCAACCTTCCACAACCCGACGGGCCGCGTGATGTCGCTTGAAGACCGCCAAGCCTTGATTCGTCTGGCAGCGCGCTACCGTCTGGTCATTGTCGAAGATGATCCCTACAGCCTGCTGTACTACGGGCAGAAACCACCAGCCTCCTTAAAAAGTTTGGACACTTACGGCGGCGTAATCCATTTAGGAACATTTTCCAAGACTTTGCTGCCCGGCCTGCGGACCGGCTGGGTTGCAGCAGCGCAACCGGTAATCGATCGTTTGGCGCAGGAAAAGCAGCATGTCGATTTGCACTGCAACAACTTATCGCAACTGGTTTTGCACGCCTGCCTGCAGGAAGAATTTCTATCCCATCATCTGCTGCGGGTTCGCCAGGAATACAAAAAACGGCGTGATGCGATGGTACAGGCGTTGCGGCATCATTGCAGCGAATACATTGACTTTACGGTACCGGACGGCGGTTTCTATGTCTGGTGCAGAATTAAGCAACCCCTGTCCGTCACCGAACTCATGCACCGTGCAGCGGCCAACCGCGTGGGCTTTGTCCCCGGCATTGCCTTTTACACCAGCGGCAGCAGCAGCAATGAAATCCGGCTCTGTTTCGCAACGCATGAACCAGCGATTTTAAAAGAAGGCATCCGCCGGCTCGGTCAGCTGCTCGGACCCTTAGCCGCAAAGCCAAGCGTCAAAATGCCCGCAGCCGGCCAACCGCTGATTTAAGTCCTGTACCAAATAAAAGAGCAAGGAACCTCAACGTGGTCCCTTGCTCTTTTATTGACCGGATTTAGCCCGGTTCGGGAAAAGTGTGCCGCCAAAAAATCACAGTGCAGAGTTCTGCTGCTTCTCTTGCAATAGCATCTTGCGGTAGGTCGACGGCGTTGTCCCCACGGTTTTTTTGAACATATTCGTAAAATAGGCCAAATCGTTATAGCCTAACCGTTCGGCAATTTCCGAAACCCGCAGGCTGGTAACCGCAAGCAATTTTTTTGCTTCCTTCATTCTCAGCTCAATCACGTAGTCAATAAAATTAATCCCTTGATGCTGCTTAAACAGCTGACTTAAATACGAAGGATTGATATGCAGGTATTGTGCCGTATAGGTTAAGGTGATTTTCCCCGGCGGCAGGCTTGCCAGATAATTCATCACCTGCTCCATCAGGGACAGTGACGAATCCGGGGGCACCCCGACTGTTTCCCGTGGCTTCGGCAACAGCTTCTCTTGTTTTTTCAGCCATTTCAGCAGACAATCCGACAGCGGTTCCTGCTCGATCGGTTTTAGCAGATAGTCAACCGCACCCAACCGCAAAGCCTGCTGCACATAGGAAAATTCATCATTCACCGTGATGATAACCACCGGTAAATCACTGCCGCTTTGCCGCAGCTCCTTTAAAAAGTCCAAGCCATTCATGACCGGCATCGTAATGTCAATCAGCACCAAATCAGCCCGGTTGCTCTTCAGCCAATCCAAAGCCTCCAAGCCGTTCGCACATTCGCCGCCGACCACAAAGGGCAGTTTGCTGTTTTCCACGGTCCATTTCAAGGCCGCTCTAACCCATTTTTCATCATCCACCAATAAAAGTCGTTTCATCATGAACCGTCCCTATCTGTTTTGATTAAAGGCATCCGTATGCTGATCCTGGTGCCTTCATCGCAAGCGCTCTTGAGTTCCAGGCCATAAGCGGCACCGAATAAATTCACAATCCGTCGATGCACATTTACAATGCCGATATTTTTGCCATCCGCAGGCACTTCGGTATTCTTTAAATCCGCCTGAATTTTTTTCAACGTTTCCCCTGATATGCCCAATCCATCATCGGCAATTTGAATGATAATATCCTCCCCCTCGCACCGGGCCGCAATACAGATTTTTGTATACCGCAGACCATGGGCAACACCATGAACAAAACAATTCTCCACCAGCGGCTGCAGCGAAAATTTAACGATTACGGCATCGAGCGCCCAAGCGGGAATATCGAAACAAATTTCGACATTTTTATCAAAACGGAATTGTTGTATGCGCAAATAAACTTTGCAAAAATTGATTTCCTCCCGCAGCGCTACCGTTGGCGATACGGTCTTTAGATTATACCGCAGCAAAGCGCCCAGTGAAGCTGCCATCACGGCAATATTTTCTTTTTCTTCAATGAGCGCCATACCCCGAATCGTTTCCAAGGCATTGCATAAAAAATGCGGATTGATTTGCGACTGCAAAACTTTTAATTCCATTTCTTTTTGCTGCAATGACATCTGCGTTTCCTGCAGTTTGGCTAAATACACCTGTTCGATTAAATCCGCCAATTTTTCTGTCATGTCATTAAACCCCTGGGTCAGCTGGCCAATTTCATCGCTGGATTCGACAATGACTTTTTCTGAAAAATCGCCCGTCTGCACTTTCTTCATAAACGCCTGCAGCCGCCGCACCGGACGGATGATGGTCCCCACAAAGCTCGCCCCCAGCACGTAGGCAACCAGCAGGCAAAGAATCACCGTCATAACAATCGTAAAACCTATATTGCTGGTTCCCTGTTTCACTTCGGCCCAGGCGATGACACTGCCAAAGCGCCAATCCAGGGCGGAAGAATGGTTCAGCACGACTTCCCCATCCCGTTCCCGCACATAAAAATTGCCGTCTGAATCCATG
>Ga0183099_1001569_pt1 | contig 12988 bp, 16 predicted proteins | sample Biomet1_FD_127788 | JGI IMG/M metagenome (GOLD analysis project Ga0183099, IMG submission 127788) | Microbial communities from bioreactor (seeded with anoxic lake sediment) at LBNL, California, USA - Biofuel metagenome 1 | ecosystem: Engineered > Bioreactor > Anaerobic > Unclassified ... | reverse complement strand
GAATATCTTCTGGTATACTTCTCACTCAATTCTCGTTTATAACTTTACAGCTCAGTTTTCCTCTAGGTATTTCAAGATCTCTTTTATATACTTCAGGATATCTTTCATAAATTCCAAGATATCTTTTGAGAAGCTCAGAACATTGAAAGGTAAACCTATTATCTCGAATTTAAGACCTTAGCTATATATCTAATTTTTTTGTTACTTTCGGGATATTTTACTTGAAAATGGCTATTATTTTATCTTTTCAGGTTGGGGATTGTTCCTGGTTTCTCCGGCAAAGTTTGCTCATCTGTCCCGAATTGCCGTGTTTATAGCAATTTCGGCTATATTGGAGCTAAGATCTCCTATTCTGGATAAGCTGTCTACAACGATTCCTAGTGAAATCATAATCTCATGTGATTCCAATTTCAGAATAGATGCATGCAGTTCCTCTACACATGCGCGCATGTTGTCAACGCTATCTATTACCTGATTGGCAAGAGAAGTATCGGCATCAAAGAGAGCCTCAATTGACTGCCTCACCAGTTCAATATAAGCGTTGTTGAGTTTCTCGATCTTTTCCAACACCTCATTACTAACTGGCCGTTGCAGCTTTGAGGCGACATTCGCTATTTTCTGTGCGTGGTCGGCTATCCTTTCCAGTTGGTTTGCCGCCATTCTAAACTCATGGTATTCCTCTATATTTGTTTCTGCGGAATCCAGCATTCTCCCTCCGCGGAGAATGGAGCGAAACTGCTTGGAGATCAGGAGATATAGCCTGTCAACCTCGTCATCTCTCTGACTTACGTCAAGTGCAAGGTCGTAATCAATAGTTTTAAGGGCCCTTACCGCATCCTTTTGCATGGATCCCGCAATAAGGAATATCCTCTGTACACCTTTTTTGATAGGAAGTTCATTCGGGTTAAGGAGATCCTGAATAACCACACAGTTTGTGCTTTCTTCAATAATTTCCGGGCCTATGAGTTTGTAGCAGACCTTCCGAATTGTTTGCTTCTGTTCGGCGAGTATTCTTTCTGAGGAAAGTTCGATTCTGTCATATCCATGGAGATATGCAGCAATGATATCTCGCTCTAGTGCTTTTACTTCACAGCCTGTCACATCAATTCTTTTAGTTTTAATTTCCCGCTTTTCCAAAATAGGGTCTATTAGTAGTTTTCCGTCTGGTTGTGCTTGAAGGGAAACCCTCATGCCGGTTTCAATTCCCACTTTTTCGGCCCATTGTTTTGGAAGGGAAACTATGTAAGTCGATCCGCCTGTCTGCTGTACTTTCCTCGTCTCTATATTGATTCCCCGTTTTTGGTTTAGATATATATTCAATGCCATAACTATTTATTACACTTTATAATCATATTGGTCAACATTATGTATCCATTCTATATATAAATTCAATTTTATCTTTTACATATCTAGATTTATTTTTTACGAATAAATTTATAAGTGCACTTTTTAGCATCCTTAATTTTTAGAATCTTTTATTTTTAATTCCAAGTAAGGTCGCAAAAATTATTAAAGAGCAATGCATTTGAATGATTAATGAGACATAAAGGATGCGCCTGCGCTTCGGGAGCAGGAACCATTATCGCAGCATTTGCGACCTGGAAAGGTGCAGCATTTGGAACTGGCTTAAAAACATATTCAGAGGTAGAACTCTCGGATCGCGAGCGAAAGGTCCATGGATCGATTGAAGGAATGCCTGAAGGAGATACCTTTCTTATTGAAAGGTGTGTTGAGCTTGTGCTTGAACACTTCGAGATTGAACTTGGGGGCACGGTAAAAACAAGCAGCAATATTCCTCTTGCAGGTGGACTCAAGAGTAGCAGTGCAGCTGCCAATGCAACTGTACTGGCAACCTTAAATGCTATTGAAGAATCAATGCCCCCTCTTGATGCTGTAAAGCTTGGGGTAAAAGCTGCAAGAGAAGCAAAAGTAACGATAACAGGGTCTTTTGATGATGCGTGTGCATCTTTTTTCGGAGGAGTTGTGATCACTGATAACCGGGAATTGAAATTGATCAAAAGAGAAGAGTACAATTCAAAAGTACTTATTTTTGCGCCGGATAGAAAAGTGTTCAGTTCACAAACAAATATTAAACGTTCAAAACTCATTGCTCCGTATGTGGATATGGCATATGAGCTTGCACTCTCAGGAGAGTATGAAAAAGCAATGACTTTAAACGGTTTCCTCTACTGTACCGCTCTTGGCTTTGATACTGAATGCATTCTTCGAGCCCTAGAATGTGGAGTGAAAGGGGTAAGTTTATCCGGGTCGGGACCGGCATATGTTGCGCTTGTCAAAGAAAACCAGATCGACGAGCTTAGATCTGCCTGGGAAAGCTGTGGGATAGAAGGCAGGGTTATAGAAACCTCTATAAATAACAGAGATGCAATGTCTTTATAAAGCGAGGAGTCCACTTGAGCGAACTTGAGTCTGTCCGCAAAGAAATTGAAGAAATTGATTGGGAAATTCTTGCCCTCATTGATAGAAGAGTAAATCTGGCTGAAAGAGTACTTGAATCAAAAAGAATAAATGGAACTTCGATAAATGACCAGAAGCAAAATGAGGTTGTAATCAACAGAGCTTTAAACACTGCAACCGAACTCAACCTTGATCTGGGATCCATAAAGGCTATTTTTGAGATCCTTATCAGGATGAGTATTGAACGCCAGAACGAGTTGAGTGGCAAGGGAAGCCTGCCCTGACTGCTCAGGAGAAGCTAAAAATGGTTGATATCTCAGTAATTATGGGTTCCGAATCCGATAGGCCTATCGCCAACCGTGCGATATCCGTGCTTGAAAAGAGCAAATACACTTACGAAGTAATGGTTATTTCCGCTCACAGGAACCCTGACGAACTTGACAGCTACATCTCAAGCACTGATGCAAAGGTCTTTATTACAATTGCAGGTTTATCCGCAGCCCTTCCAGGAGTTGTAGCTTCCAGGACAAAACGACCTGTAATAGGAGTCCCTGTAAGCGCGAAGCTTGGTGGACTCGATGCCCTGCTCTCCATTGCCCAGATGCCTCCAGGAGTGCCTGTAGGAAGCGTAGGAATAGATAACGGAGCAAACGGTGCATACCTTGCCCTGAGGATTCTGGATTTGACTGACACCGCTAAGCCTTAAGAATCCTGTTAAAAGTTAAAAGCCTTGGTTTCATGCTTAAAATAATAATAGATTGTAATAATTTTATATATTCAGCGGGCTCGTCCCGAAAACCTCTTTTTTAGACCATCTCAATTATGCACCCTATGCTTAATCCTGTTTAACCCTGTTTAACCTTGTTAAGCCTTGAACTATTCCGATTATTCTTTCTTTTCAGGAGAAATATCTGTTAAGAAACAAAAAGAATCAGGCTGAGTTGAGGTATTGTTAAAAAACAGTATTAGAAAAAACAGTGTTGGGGATAGGGCATCTGAGTATTGGGAGTGTGGGGTGTTGGGGTGGTAAAAGTGTTGGCTGAGGTTTACAACAGAAAAAGATTCTTCTCAGATGCCCCTATAATAAATATTCAAGATGTTATATAAAAATGTGGATATACTGATATTAGAGGCAGGTTTTCCCCCAGTACTCATATTTATTGAGAAAGACTTATAGAATTAAGCTTACATTGACAAACCCGTATTAAAGCCTGAAAAACCACACAAAGGATTGACTTGAGAAGTCTCATGAAACAAAAGTTAAAAATATAAGCTATAAAGTATAAAATTAAATACTAAGAAGTAAGAAAAAATAAAAGAATAAGAGTAAGCATATCTAGCTTTGAAGAATTATAGTCCTTCGAAACTACGAAATAAATCCCACCTATGGGATTCACCTATTTCTCAGGAAGCTTTTTGATAATCAGTTTTTGTCGACGAGTTTTGCTTCTAGGATCTTTAAGGAGCCAGTGTCACCCTGCCATTCAATTTCACTTTTTACAATCTCAATACGCTTTTTAAAGAAGGGAGCATCAAGCACGACAGTCTCGTATTCTCCACCTTCTCCAGCCATATGGACCATGTACCGTTTGTTTAGGGCTTTAAGATGTTCGATCGAGTTTACATTTATAGGGCGGCCCAGCCAGGACTTGTCGAGGCCATCAGCTGCTACCCTGACGATCCGGATATCGAGAACTTTTGCCATCTCGTTGAGCAATTCTTCAGGGTTCCTGTGCCAAAGGGGAGCATAGACCTTAAGCCCCAGGGAGTCGCAGATCTTCTGCACCCTACCTGCCTGGTACTGGGATTCAATCGCGCCTACAGATACTCCATCTACATCTACTTTCTTGAGAGCAAGGGTCAGGTCATCCAGTTCAAGTTCCTTTATTCCGCTGGACTCTTGCTGGATCAATGGAATTTCACAGGCGGCAGAGATTAGTTCTACCATATGGAGGTTGATGGAATGATACATGTAAGAATCGTCCCTTGCGGGAATAATATTAATCAGGTGGGTGACTTCATGCCCTTCCTGTAGGGCTTTATATATGGCAAAAATCGAGTCCTTGCCACCGGAAACTAGTGCTGCGAGTTTCATCTACATCCCTTTTATTTTACTATCTTTTTCGTACGTTAGGGGGGTTATAATCGTGGATCATTAAGTAATATTTTACATATTTTTTGACTTTTCATCATACTTTCCTTCAGTATTCGCAATTTAGCACTCTTTCTCAAGCCTTCCGAAGTTGGCTTCATAACGGGCTTTCATTTCTTCCCAGGTGGGAAGGCCTGTCTGGCAGCCCCGCGTCTGTACGGCAAAAGAGGCTACGGTAGACCCAATTTTTCCGCATGTAGAAAGCGAGTATTCTCTGGTTAGGGCCAGAAGGAAACCCGCCCTGTAAGCATCTCCTGCTCCGGTGGGATCTACAGCTCTGACAGAAATAACAGGAATTACGAATTCTTCATTACCTGTATAGATCCTGCTGCCCTTGGAATCATATGTGACCACGATAATGTCAATCATCGCCTTGAGTTCAGAGAAGCTTTTTCCGGTCATCTCCGAAACTCGCCTGATTTCGTGCCGGTTCGCAAAAAGGATATCAGTATGGGCAAGTATGAGCTCAAGGTTTTCTTTTGAATAAGTAACAAGATCCTGACCCGGATCAAAGGACACAAAGCCGGCAATTTGTGCGAACTTCGCGTTATAGACCGAGTCTGCGGTTGCAAGATGGACAAAATCTGCAGATTCGGGTTCCAATTCTTTGAATCTTGAAGAAGCTCCCCAGTAAAAATAGGTTGTCTGGTTATCTTCCCTGTCTGTGAAAATAAATGCTTTGGAAATTTTCCGGTCCTCAATCTTGTAAAGGCGGGAGAGGTCAACACGCGCTTCTGTAAGGATTTGTTCATATCCTGAACTTGCAAAATCCGTACCTACAGGGGAAATTAACTGGCTCTTCCCCCCCAGCTTTGCAATGGCAACCGCAATATTGGCAGCCCCTCCGCCAGGATATTCTTCATAATCAATTACAGGGGACGACTCGTTTTTTCCTGCGATTTTTTCAACATCTACAATGTAATCAAGGGCAATATGCCCTACGATGGAAATTACTCTGTCCATGTAGTGTCCTCTTTTTTCGTGAGTTGTGAAAAAGCCCGGGGTCTTTGCGCCGGATATAACTTTAAAAATCAAGCCTGCAGGAGAGATAAAACTTGTTTTTTGCTGGCTTCTATTTATGATGAGTGCCTTTTTCTAACCAAAGGCCTCTTTTCAGCCGTGTACCCCTTCAGGTCAGGTCTGAACAAAAACCAGAGGCATAACTAGCCTCAGCATCAGTCTTATTTTGTTCCTAACAGGTTTTGGGAAAAAACTGTTATTTGCCTGTTTTGCTCTTCTGCTGCTGTTCGCCCTTCTCAGATGACCTTTCGAATTCAGTCACTTCAACAACTGTCAACGGAATGTCTCTGAGGGATTTCCCTATAACGGATTTTGCGATCCTTTCCGCATGTTCGGCAGACTCGGCATCAAAAACCTTCATCTCAAAAACAAGACCTACAAGAGCGGTGTTTGCTGCTATGAAAACACTGCTAAAAGGCTCACCGCACACCGGGCAGGACGTAGTTCCCACGTCAACTTCTACAAAATCCAATTTCGGGTTCAGGCGTTTCCCAGCTTCTGAAATCGCCACTCCAATAGCATCATCAGCCGTCTTTACATCTCTAACCAACCAAGCTGCTTCAAGTACCACATGGAAGTTTTTCATTGTCGTCCACCATAATTATTCAATTATACGCATTTTTCAAGGAGATTTCCCGATAGGGAAAAGTTTTTTACAGAATTTAAAGAATAGAATAAAGTATATAAATTGTTTCTGCTTCAAACAAAATAGTATTATATTTATTTTTACCTGGTTTTTCAGTTAAGTTTTTAATTTTTGGTTCTGCAATTTTAATCCTTCAAATTGAGATCTCTATGCTTCCTTCCTGATATCAGAGTTCAGGAATTTTTTATTTTCTTTTATTCGTCCTCTTTTATTCTCGCTTTTCTCTTTATATAGTAAAAAGAGTTGCATCATCTACTGCAAAAACCCCGAGTTTTGCTCCCGCATCAAGCCAGGCATGACCATAGCTGAAGGAGGCAAGGGCATTTACAGGGTCTCTATTCTCCAGAAAATACACCCCGTCTTTATAATAGGCTTCTGCCATCGTATAATAATCCTTTGCAACGGCATACATATGGGATCCCTGGATTGGGGCATATTTGGCTTTTTGGAGTGCTCTTTTTAACATATCCTCGTATCTTTTGACTTTTTCATCCAGATCGGCAGGCATCTTGATCACCAGAGGGCGTTTTAGCAATATTAGTCTCTTCTCTCTACTCCACTCCCTTCATAAATCCGATTGGGCCTCCTGCAAGTTTCACAAGCGCTTCAGCTTCAAGAAAGTGTAGTTTTCCAGGAATTACGAGGATGTGGAGAGGGTTTCCAAAATCGAAGCCCTTCAGGTTTTCTGCATAGCCTGCTTTTACGACTGGTTTTTCCGAGCCTGCCCTGGCTATTCCTACTGCAGCAGCTCCATGCATAACCCCTTCTCCCCTTTTTTCTTCAACTTCCAGGAGAAGCTCAAGTGCAGTATTTACAGTCATGTAGCCTTTTTCCGGATCTATATCCAGGAACACCAGAGTATGCAGGCCAAGTTCCAAGTTTTGCTTTATAATATCATAAGGAGTTTCCGAGATTACTCTTGTGCCTCTCCTGCTTTCATAGGGGTGAGGAATACTTGCGGATTTCCCGAAACGGTAGTTCTGTAGTCCTGTAAGTCCCGAAACAGCCGAGGCAATGGAAGCCCCATGGATCAGGCGGGTCTCTATTCCCAGTTTTTCAGCTCTCAGGCGCAAGTCTACATGAGTTGTGGAGACCATCGTATCTCCGCCAGTCAGGAAGCAAAGCTTCCTCTCCCTTGCCTCGTTGAGCCAGTCAGGATGCTGCTCCACATCCGCTCTTGAAAGCAAAAAGACTTTCTTTCCGTAGAGTTTCTCCATTTTTTCAAGGTTCGTACCAATGAGATAGGATGTATAGAACTCTACATAAACTAGGTCAGCTTCCCTGATAGCCTCAAGTCCCTTTAAAGAAATATCATATTCGTCAAAAAGACCCAGACCTATAAATGTAAGCATAGCCCGCTTTAAGAGCCCTGTTGGTTTAAAGCTTTTTCTTCGGATAGACCTAAGTAATAATAACTCTTTATTTTCCTGATTTAAAGGTGCGCTTAACTTATTTATATCTGGAAATTAATAATACAATAGGTTTACGACTGGAGTTTTTAGAAGGGTTTTTATCATGGTTAAAGTTACGCTTATTCACGCCAGCTGGTGTACTGCCTGTCCGGCAACTCGTAGACTTTGGAAAAATCTGAAATCCGAGTATGACTTTGAATACGAGGAAATAGATGTGGAAACTCCAGAGGGCCAGGCACTGATAGATAAATACGGCATAGTTGGAGTTCCTACGACTATTATTGATGGGGAGGTAGCTTTTACAGGCCTCCCGAAAAAAGCTGATGCTATATCCCGTATTAGCTGAGTTAATCCTAAAAAGATATATTCTTTTGGAACTGTTTTTCTGGATTCAGGAGGCAAGTATGCACGACCTTATAATTGTAGGAGGAGGGCCTGCAGGGCTCGCAGCCGGCATCTATGCCGTACGCTTCGGACTTAACACTCTGATTCTGGAAAGAAGCGAAATTAGCGGCCAGATTGCGCTTGCAGATGTAGTGGAAAATTACCCTGGCTTTCCAGCGATCTCAGGGCTTGAGTTGATGGAAAAATATAAAAGTCATGCTAAGGAGGCCGGGGTAGAAACAAAGATAACAGAAGTCATTTCTGTTCGAAGTGAGGGAGAACAGAAAAATCGTCTCTACGGACAGCGGAGACCTTGAATCAAAAGCTGTCATAATTGCTACAGGCGCAAATCCCAAGCATCTGAAAGTGCCTGGAGAAAAAGAGTTTATCAGTAAAGGGGTTTCCTACTGCGCCATATGTGACGGACCTTTTTTTAGAAACAAAACTGTTGTAGTAGTCCCGAATGACCACAAAAATGAAGCCGCAAACCGCCCGAAGCGCCGTTTGCCTTTACATATTTGTGCACCGAGGCTAGAATTCCCCCATCAGCATCCCCGCCGGACAAGGCCTCCCGCCCCACCCGGCGCGCTCAACCCGTATCCCAGGAGGCAGCCCCATGGATACCCCGGTCTTCAATTGCCGCAACGCCGACGACGTGCTCAAGGCCGTCAAGGAATACGACATCAGCTTCGTCCAGTTCTGGTTCGTGGACATTCTGGGCACGCTCAAAAGCTTCCAGGTGACCCCCCGCGAGCTGGAGGCCGCCTTCGAGGAAGGCATGGGCTTCGACGGCTCGTCCATCCTCGGCTTCTGCCGCATCGACGAATCCGACATGGTCGCCATGCCCGACCCCACCACCTTCCAGGTGGCAGCCTGGCGCCCCAGCGACCGCCCCGTGGCGCGCATGTTCTGTGACATCCACACCCCCGACGGACAGCCCTACACCGCCGATTCCCGCTATTGCCTCAAGCGCGTGCTGCGCAAGTGCGCGGAAAAAGGCTATACCTACTACTGCGGCCCGGAGCTGGAGTTCTTCCTCTTCGCCAACGACCGCACCACCGAGCCCCTCGACCAGGGCGGCTACTTCGACGCGCCCCCGCTGGACCTGGGCAACAACATCCGCCGCGACATCATCTTCGCCCTCGAAAAGATGGGCATCGCCATCGAATACAGCCACCACGAGGTCGCCCCCAGCCAGCATGAAATCGACATGCGCTACGCCGAGGCCCTCAAAATGGCCGACATCACCATGACCTACCGCGTGGTGGTCAAGGAGGTGGCCCGCAAGCACGGCGCTTACGCCACCTTCATGCCCAAGCCCATCCACGGGCAAAACGGCTCGGGCATGCACGTGCACCAGTCGCTGTTCAAGAACGGCAAGAACCTGTTCTTCGACCCCGCGGACAAGTACCACCTCTCCGGCGAGGGCAAGAGCTTCATCGCCGGCATTTTGAAGCACGCGCGCGAGTTCGCCTGCATCACCAACCAGTGGGTGAACAGCTACAAGCGCCTGGTGCCCGGCTACGAGGCCCCGGTCTACGTGGCCTGGGCGCGCAGAAACCGCTCCGCCCTGGTGCGCGTGCCCATGTACAAGCCCGGCAAGGAGGCCGCCACCCGCATGGAGCTGCGCTGCCCCGACCCGGCCGCCAACCCGTACCTCACCTTCGCCATCATGCTGGCCGCCGGGCTCAAGGGCATGGAGCACGGATATCCCCTGGCCGACCCCGTCGAGGCCGACATCTTCCACATGGACCAGCCCACGCTCGACAAGCACGGCATCGCCTCCCTGCCCGGCAGCCTGTTCGAGGCCGCCGAGGAGATGCACAAGAGCGACCTGGTGCGCGAGACCCTTGGCGACCACATCTTCACCAAGCTCTATGAGAACAAGATCATGGAGTGGGACCGCTACCGCACTCAGGTGACGCAGTACGAGATCGACCGCTACCTGCCCGTGCTCTAGCGGCGCAACGAGAATAACGGCGCCTCCGGCGGCCGCGTCCCCTTCGGGGGTTCATCCCTTCGGGGTCCAGTTTTTGCCCCCGGCTCCGCGAAACGATTGAAAAGACCTTGGCCGCGCCCCCCGCGTAGCCAAGGTCTTTTCAATTGCGTCGGGAATCATGCAACGGCATGAAACGGCGGCGTTTCTTCCGCCAGGCGCCCTACGCCGGGGCAGTCGGGCCAACGGTTCGCCCAGGTCCCGTTGCCTGGGGGCTCGGGAGCCGCGTCCCGCGCGCGGCTGACTTGACCTCTTGATTGGGCCGCCGGGATCAACGGACTGACGGCGCTTGTTCCCCCTCCTCTGATTCGCGGACCGTCGCCCCGGTTCCCGCCGCCACCGCTGGAAGGGGCGCCAGCCGCTCCATGAGCCAGCCCACAAGCAGGATGCCGGGCATGGTGAAGGCTAGGCGCAGCAGGGCGAAGCGCGCGCCGATGAAGCTGCTTTCCATGAGCAGCATGGGGATTTTGATGGTGGCCCAGGTGCCCAGGAATATGGCGATGTTGGCCTGCCGCGCCCCCTTGTTGCGCAGGGAAAGGGCCATGGGAAAGGCCGCGTAGATCGGCCCGGCGGCGGCGGTTCCCAGCAGCATGGCCAATGCGGCCCCGCGCGGGCCGGAGCCGGGTCCCAGGTGCGCCTCGATGAGCGCGCGCGGCACCCAGACTTCAAGCAGCCCCATGAGCAGCATGACCGGCGGCACAATGCCGATGACCTCGGCCAGAAAGCTTGCCGTGTTGCGCGCCGAGGCCTGCGCCAAGGCGGAGTTGAAGGCCCACAGCAGCAGGTTCAACGCCAGAATGCCCGTGGCGAAGCGAGACTTGCGCAGCAGGGCGATCACAGGACCACCCCCATGAGCAGGCCGATGGCCAGGGCGAGCAGGAAGCTCAGGCTTTGCCTGACGAGGGTGAAGCGCACGCCGAAATGTTGGATTTCCAGCGGCGCGGAAACGACGCCGACCATGGTGAGGGTGGTGATGAACGCGGCCACGGAGGCGAGGCTCGCCCCCAGCCTCACAAGCGTTCCGGCCAGGGGAAAAGCCACCGGCGCGGGCATGCTGACGAGGCTGCCCGTCAACGCGATGAGGAGAAATCCCCCGGGGCCGCTTTGGCGGAACAGGCGGGAGAGGGCATCGGGCGGGAGCAGTGCAAGCACCAGGCCCACCGCGCCCACCATGCCCAGCAACCCGGGCATGAGCCCAAGCAGGGAACGCCAGCCGAGGCGCAGCGCCGCCATGGTGCGCGCTTTGCTGGCGGCCAGGGACAGGGCGTAGGCCAAAACCGTTGCGCCGATGAGAACCGCTGTGATCATGATCGCCTCCTGCTGTGGTCTTGCGGACAAGGCATATATGGTGACTAAAACATCATACTGTTAAAAACAGTATACGTCGCGCAAGAGGAGTGGTCAAGAGGCGGGGAAGAGATGTCGGCGCGTCTGCCGGGGTGCGGGCGCATGCTTCAGGGCGAGGCGGCGCGAGACGGCGTCCAGATCCACCTGGGGGCCCGGCTGGAAACCCGACGAGGGACCCGGCTGGATATCCGGCCAGCTTTGGCTGGCTCCGGCGGGGGTAAGGAAGGAGAGGGGGGCTACCGCTCGGGCGGCAGTTTGTCGTAGTCGTCCAGAAAGCCACGCAGGGCTTCCAGGCGGTGCAGGATGTCCTCCCGCCAGGCGTCGAGCCGCAGGCGCCCGGCGCGGGTGATGCTGTACACCTTGCGCGCGGGCCCCGGGGCGGCGGTGTCCCAGGCTGCGCTGAGCTCCCCCTCGGCCTCAAGGGTTTGCAGGGTGCGGTACACGGCGGCGGTGTCCACCTTCAGACCGGGCAGACGTTCCTGCAGGGCGCTGTGGATGGCTCCGCCGTGGCTTGGGCCTTGCGCCAGCGCAAGGAGGACAAAGGCGGGCAGGTGTCGGGTCTGGCGGCGTTGCTTGGGCGGCATGGCTTCCTCGGTTGGGTGGCGGCCGGGGATCGCGGCGCGCGGGTCCGGTCTACCGCGTCTTGCGGACAAGGGGAAGCGCGCGCCCACCGCCCCGCCCGCTCCTCAGCACGAGCGCGCGTCCTCCAGCGGGGTCTTTTCCGGCTCCATGGGCAGGATGATGTAGAAATTGTTGCCCAGGGGTTCGGCTTCATAGCCCACTTGCCCGCCATGCAGGGAGACGACCTGCCGCACAAAAGCCAGGCCGTGTCCGGTGCCGTGCTCCGCGCCGGTGGTGCTGGCGCGGAAGCCGGGCTGGAAGAGCTCGCCGCGCTCCGCCTCGGGGATCACCGGGCCGGTGGTGAAGACATTGAGCTTGACGCCGCTTTTCCCGGGACCAAAAGCGTTGGGCAGCACCTCCCAGCCGTAGGCCATGAACTTGCGGCCCCGGCCCTCGGCGTCAAAAACCTCGCGCGTGTATTTGACGGCGTTGGAGAAGAGGTTGGCGTACACCTGGGCGATGAGCCCCAGGTCCGCCATCAGTATCACGGGCTGGTCGGGAATGCCGCCCATGGAGAGGTCGATGCCGACGCCCCGGTCGGCCAGGCGCGGCTGGTAGCGCTCCACCTGCGGCTCCACCACCTGCTGACGCAGGTTCACCAAGCGTTTTTCCAGCACGTAGCGGCCTTCCTCGAAATGGCGGCGGCGCAGCAGCGTTTCCAGAAACAGGCTGGTCTGCTCGTAGTGGCGGTTAATTTCCTCATACTGGGCGCGCATGCGTGTTTGCAGCACGTCCAGCTCTTGCAGAAACTCGCGCGGGGTCTCGGCCGGGGCGTTGAGGATGAGGCGCTCCATGGCGGATATGGAGCCGCGCAGGCGGTTGAAGAAGAGCTTGAAGGTCATGTTGGGCACAATGACGTTGTGCCCGATGTCGGCCACGAGATTCTGGATGAAGGTGAGGTGCTCGCGGTTCTTGGCGCGGGCCATGCGGTTGTGCATCTGGTAGCCGATGCGCCCGGCGAACTTTTCGTAGAACAGACGGGAAGCCGGGGA
>Ga0183099_1001568_pt1 | contig 13000 bp, 7 predicted proteins | sample Biomet1_FD_127788 | JGI IMG/M metagenome (GOLD analysis project Ga0183099, IMG submission 127788) | Microbial communities from bioreactor (seeded with anoxic lake sediment) at LBNL, California, USA - Biofuel metagenome 1 | ecosystem: Engineered > Bioreactor > Anaerobic > Unclassified ... | reverse complement strand
GGCGGTAATCGTCCGCAAGCCGTATCACTTTCGGACGGTTGTACCGCTGGATAATAATATACTGCGAATCGAACACCGCCGAAAAAACCGACGTAACGACAAAGAACGGAAGGCAGCCGGTCAGAGGGCCCAGCAGTACAGGCGCGAAGACAAAAACGACGATAAGTTCGTGAACGATCTCCGCCTGCGCCATATGCCGGATCAGACTGTCAAGCGAATTCGTCTGCACGTCGAACTGTTCCGGGATAGCCGTGATAGTGTTCTTTTTCCATTTTCTGACTTTTAACAGGCGGTAGAGTTTCTGTTCGTTTTTCCGTGGCCTGAACCACCAGGAATCGCATTTAACCGTATCCAGTCTGCTAAACACAAAAGACACGGTCTGTCCGATGCACGTACGTATAAGAAAATTATACCCGGCAGTACAGACGACGATCATCAGCAGGAACGACCACGTAGATCGTACAGCCGTATAGATAACGACCGAAAGAAGCGGCATACCTGTTGAAAGAGATAAAATGAGCGCGATCGTGCGTTTTGTTTTTGCTGAAGTCTTCATCCGCCTGCCCTCGTTTCGTTTCTGGTTCATTTTCACCGGATCAGGAGTTTCCGGTACCGCACCCGGACCGTATCTGCGTCATGGAAGTCTACGATACCAGTAAACGGCAATAAAATCAATTCTGTTTTTTTGTATGCAGGAGTTTCAGGAGGAAAAACCGGAGAGTGCCGTACCAATGCGTTGTAAACAGATTGAGCGTTCAAGGAAAAACTATGCATGCATACTCATGTGACGCAGCTGCATCACGTTGTTTTCAAGTGCAGCTCCTTCTACAATTACAATGAACAGCAGAAGCATAGCATTCAATGAAAAGAAATGAAAAAAAAACAGTACAACAGGTTCCGTCGTACGCTACAAGCTGCGCACGGTCGACAGCATCTTGTCCAGATCGTCCGTTACGGCTCTGATCTTATCGGTATTATGCCCGATCGTGCTTTCGATCACCTGTGAATTTCCGGCGAGCGAGTGGATGTCTTTGTCGAGGAACAGCTCCGCTTCTTTCGATCTGGTCTGTGAAATTATTATTCCATTCAGCTGCTGTTTCAGATGATCCATGCTCGTGATCAGGCTGGAGATCGTTTTGCGGCTTTCGCGGACGTTCACGTTCGTTCTGTCCGCAAGCGCTTTTACTTCGTGTGCTATTATCGCAAAGCCTTTTCCGACAGAGCCCGCTCTCGCCGCTTCGATCGAAGCGTTAAAACCGAGCAGATTGATCTGCTCCGCTACTTCGACAATGTCAAGAAGAATTTTTTCGACCGTTTCGGCGTTTCTGCCGAGCTGTTCCAGTTCAGAACCGATCTCGGTACCTTCTTTGCTTGAAGCGTCAATATTTTCGGTCAGCGTGCCGAAGTTCTTGTTGATCGCGGCGAGCAGATTTTCGTTTTCCGCCGCTTTCTGCGACGATTCGTCTATGAAACGGGACAACTGTTCAATATTTTCGCGGCTTTCTTTCCATGCCCGGTCTTTGATCTCCATAATGTGCCGCATCTGATTGACTGTCCGCTTAAGGAAAAACTCTTTGAACGCGGCATATTTCTGAATATAATTATTAAGGTACTCGTCGTAAAAGTCGTCGCCGCCGGAGACGCGGTAAAATAGAAGCGCGGTAAGCGTCTGGTTGATATTCACTCCCAGAAGCTCGCCGAAAGTGGAAAATCCCGCGACAGGAACAGCGTCGAACGTTTTTACGTCGGACAGTTTGTTCTGATTAATAACCCGGCGCAGTATACAGTCGTTAAAAAGGCCGCCGAGTACGACGCCGTTTTTCCCTTTTCGGAACCGCGCATAATCGTTTTCGATCGAGGCTGTGAAATCCGTATGCCGGACGACGACAAGTTCGTCGCCGAAAGCAATATCGCAGTAAAAATATATCCGGCGCTCCGTGTAGTCGATGCGGGCGATGGAGCGTACGTAAATGTCTCCGTCTATTACAATCGCGAAACTGAAGTGCTGGAGTTTTTCTTCGAGTTCGCGCTCTGCGCAGCCGAACTGCCGGCACAATTCCTGTATCGCGTCTACTATTTCGCCGGAGTTTTTCCGGATAACGCTCTTAATATACCGTTTCGCAGGATCGGCCTGAGCAACCGTGTACGACCATGAGGTCAGTTCGAAATTCTGAGACTTGAGCACGCCGAATCTGATCGTATCGCAGAACCTGATGAGCACCATTACGGCTTTATTCTGCACTACGTTTCTGCCGTCGAAGAGCCAGGTATTCTGGAAATCCATTTTTCCACCCGCTGAACCGCCGATCAGAAGGCAGGGAATTTTTCCGGAATTGTATACGGCTTCCATAAAAAAACTTTCACCGTTAGATACGCCGTCTATGAGCGTGTAGGCAACGCACGTTCTGCAGTCAAGGGGAAAAGCCGGAACAAAATGCTCAAATTCTTTTCCGATCTGTTCGACTTTTTTTCCGGCTGCATATCCCGGCTCTGAAGATCAAACGTGTGGATATCAACGGCGTCTATCATTTCCGACGTAAAGCACTGGAGCACGATCCGCTGCCGGTTTTCATCGGCAGGATGGTAGAGCGGCAGACGCTCTTCACCGTTTCTGTTGCACAGTTCACCGGCAGTCGACGTCAGCACGAGTGGTATACCGGTACAGATATGCTTCAACTGTGCTGAAACGGACGCAAAATCGATATCGGGAGATACAAAACCAAGGATCAGCTTTGAATTTGCAGGTATTCGTTGTGTCGTTTCCGGTTTTTGAAGATCAGCTAAAGAAAGATAAAAAAGTTCAATTTCGTGTGTTTGTTCTGCCATTCGTTGTACGTTTGAAAAAGTAAAAACATAGTACCTGTATTTCTTCCTCTTGTCAATTTATACAAACCGTGCTTCTAAATTGACAATCGCAGTACATCATGGTAAAATTATATACTTTTCTATTATGTTCTATAGTAATAGAATACATTTTGTTCCAAAAGGGTTTTTAGTATGAAAAAAAGCTTCTATACAATTGGTTCGCTCATCATTCTTCTGATTTCGGCTGTCGTTTTCGTTCTCGTTCCGGCCATGCTCGGACGCGGCGACAAAAACAAACTGCCCCCGTTCGGAAAATACGATGGAAAAGAAATAAGATATGAACAGGGCAGTGATTTTACCGATTACGTATCGCGTTATGCGGATATGCTCAAAAATCAGGGTCAGGAAGTTGATACACAGTCTTACTATTATATTTTCAGCTACGCGTTCAACGCTACTGTTCAGAAAATGGCTTTTTCCAAGGCAGTTGCAAAAAGCGGATACACTGTTCCGCAGAGTGCAATAAACCGTGCCATGCTCCCGTATTTTTCCGATGAAAAAGGCAACTATTCTCCGAAACTGTACAAGGAAGCTCCCGCGTCTTCCATCGAATCCATGCAGAAGGAATTCCGCAGTTCTCTCATCTCAAGCCGTTATTCAGACGACTGCTTTGGCTCTCAGGAAATGGTCGGCAAGGATTCTCTGTACGGTTTAAAATCATCGTCAGCGGAAATTGCCTTCCTGCAGAACACCGGTAAAAACAAACGCACGTTCAACATGGTTTCATTCGACATGCAGACGTATCCCGACAGTGAGAAAGTCGCGTATGGAACAGCTAACGCGCAGAAATTCGTAAAATACAATATGTCTGTCATTACCTGTGAAGACAAATCAAAAGCTGCTTCCGTACTTAAACGCCTTACGAACAACGAAATCAAATTCGCAGACGCCGTCGGCGAGTATTCCAAAAAAACGTACAGCAACGAAAACGGAAAGCTTACGAATGCGTATTACTATCAGCTCGAAAAAATCATCAAAAGTGCTGATGACCTGAAAGCCGTAACGGGACTTGCAAAAGGCGCTCTGAGCGGAGTTATCCAGACGAACGAAGGTTTTTCGATCTTCTCCGCAGATGATGCTGCAGCACAGCCTGATTTTACGAACGAAGCTCAGATCAAGGACGTGTACACGTACCTGAACACGTACGAAGCCGGTCATATAGAAGATTATTTTACAAATATGGCAAAAGACTTTACGGCTGCGGCTGTTGCAAAAAGTTTCGACGATGCGTGCAAAGAGTTAAACCTGACAAAAACAGAACTTACCGCGTTTCCGCTTAACTATGGAAGCGTTTCTCTTGCAGGTTCAGTCGACACCAAAATCGCAGCTCTGTCAGGCGCAGATACGAACGAAAACTTCTTAAAAACAGCGTTCACGCTCAAACAGAACGAAATTTCCGTACCTGTCGTAAACGGCAGAAACGTGATCGTGCTCCAGCTCACGGGACTTTCAACGGAAGAAATTCTCCCCGAAGCCGCGACGCTTAAAACCGAAATCACCAATTACGATCAGACCTCAGCGTCGGAATCGCTCATGAAGAGCCCGAAACTCGAAAACAATCTCACGACCGTGTTCTTTAACTATTTTATGAAGAACAACAGTCCTGCTCAATAATCTCTCACAGCAGGGATCGAGTGTCTGAGCAGCATAGTGAAAAGCCCTGTCTGGTACAAACCGGCCGGGGCTTTTCCGTTTTATACAGAAACAGATTTCTCTATTCCAAATACGACCCTTCAAAGAGCGTTCTCTCCGCAGTCCGTTCACTTCAGATTCTTCCGGGCACGCTCATTCTTGCCTGTTCCCCCTGTCTGGGAACGGGTCTCGGAGAACTTGCCGGAAGACTTCCCGACAAATGCATGATTCTCGGATGCGAACCCGATCCTGAACTGTACGAGTTCGCACGTGCACAGATAGATGTTCATACAGCTGCGTTCGCGCTGCTTCACCCTTCGGAACTTCCGTCATTTCCCGTTCTGCTGAACACACGCATGGCGCGGACAAAAAACGGAACTTTACTGCCCCCGCCCGGAACGTTCCGCAGAGTGCTGCGTCTTGATTTTTCCGCCGGAACTCAGTTCCAGCCGCAGTTTTTTTCCGAACTTACCCGTGCGGCGGAAGAAGCTGTCGGCAGATTCTGGAAAAACCGCATCACGCTCGTAAAGCTCGGCAGAAGGTACTCCCGCAATCTGTTCCGCAATCTTCCCCGTCTGTGCTGCTCGGCGCCGCTCGATTCCTGTGTCCACACGGTCACAACACCCATAGTCGTGTTCGGAGCAGGAGAAAGCATGGAAGAGTCCGCCGCACTTCTTAAAACGTTCAGAGAGCGTACGTACGTTGTGGCGGTAGACGCGGCCTTTCCCGCGCTGTGCAGACTCGGCGTTATACCCGACGCCGTCATATGCGAAGAAGCACAGTCTGCCATAGCTCCTGCGTTCTTCGGCGTACAGCGGCAACCCCGGATAAGCTTTTTTTCCGGTATTACTTCGTGGCCTGCGCTGTTTGAACTCTGTCCTGATAAAACACGCGTACATTATTTTGCACCGCGGTATGACGACACGATCTTTTTCCGGCGGCTGTGCGAACAGTCGGTTCTGCCGCCGGTCATACCCCCGCTCGGTTCCGTCGGACTCACCGCCGTGTATCTTGCACTCAATCTCAGGAGCGACGGCACCGTGCCCGTGTACGTAACGGGTCTTGATTTTTCGTATTCGGCGGGAAAAACGCACGCCAGGGGAACGCCTGCTCATACGGCACGGCTGTTCCTCCAGTCGCGGACGGCTCCGGCGGCACAATACGACGCCGCGTTCGGTTACGGAGCTGTTGCCGCAGCCGGTAAAAACGGTGCGTCTGTGCGTACGACGCCTGCGCTTCTTTCATACGCCCAGACGTTTACCGGATTATTCAGCGGTGAAAAAAATCTCTTTGATGCGGGAAAAACAGGACTTCCGCTCGGTCTGCCGTACCGCAGCCTTTCTTTCTGTGCGGACGCAGCTCAAGGCATGAGCGTGACAGGTACCGCGTCAGCACCGTACAGTGCAGTAAAACAACGTATCATGGAATTTTATGAAACGGAAGACAACGCGCTGTGCGAACTGACCGGTATTCTTTCAAACGGCCTGATCGCAGACGATGCGGAGCGCGATGCGCGTTTACGGGAATTGCTTGCCCCGCGCGAATATCTGTATCTTCACTTTCCCGACGGCTGGGAACTTTCGCTCTCGCCTTCCTTCCTCAAGCGTGTCCGCGCGGAAATAGATTTTTTCCGCAAGGATATCCGTACCGGAAAACGGCTGCTCGACCGCAGTACGCCGCGGACGGACAGTATGCAGCCGCTCCTGCCGGGCGATTAGTTTTCTTCTTTTTCCTTGAGCACGGCAAGGAACGCAGACTGTGGAATGGCGACGTCGCCTACCATCTTCATGCGTTTCTTTCCTTCTTTCTGCTTTTCCAGCAGTTTCCGTTTACGCGATATATCGCCGCCGTAACATTTGGCAAGGACGTCCTTACGGACCGGATTCACCGTTTCACGCGCGATGATCTGCCCGCCGATCGCCCCCTGAATGGCGATCTTGAACTGTTCGCGCGTAATTTCGTCCTTTAAACGGTCGCATACTTTGTGCGCGCGGTCTGTGGCGTTCGCTTCAAACGTAAGCTGGGAAAGCGCGTCCACGATCTTTCCATTAACAAGAAAATCAACTTTAACAAGTTTTGTCTTGCGGTAGCCGATAACTTCGTAATCAAAAGAGGCGTATCCGCGGCTGTAGCTTTTCAGCTTATCGTAAAAATCGAAGAGAACTTCGGCGAGCGGCATTTCGTACGTAAGTTCCACCCGCTTCTCGTCCAGATACATCATGTTCGTCTGTTCTCCGCGTTTCTGCTTGCACAGTTCCATGAGCGATCCAAGATATGGCGACGGCGTGATGATCGACGCGCGGATGTACGGTTCTTCCGCTTCTCTGATGCGTCCTGCCGGATATTCCGACGGGTTGTCTATGAACGTCTCTTCGCCTGTATTCAGGAATATCTTGTACCGTACGGACGGAGCCGTGAAAATAACGGCCTGGTCGTAATCGCGTTCAAGCCGTTCCTGGATCACTTCCAGATGAAGCAGTCCCAGAAACCCGCACCGGAACCCGTTTCCGAGCGCGAGCGAATTATCCTTGTCGTACACAAGGCTCGCGTCGTTCAGCTTCAGTTTTTCCAGGGCAGATTTAAGCTCTTCGTAATCGTTTGAATCCATCGGATAAATAGACGAATAGACGACGGGCTTTACTTCCTTGAATCCCGGCAGCGGTTTTGTCACAGGATTCGACGAGAGCGTGATCGTATCGCCGACACGTACTTCGCTCACCGTTTTCATTCCGCCTATGATATACCCTACGTCTCCGGCTTCAAGCATGCCCGTTTCTTCAAAATCAATTTTGAAAATACCTATCTGTTCCGCTTTATAGTCGGCGCCGTTGCTTACCATACGGATGCTGTCGCCCGTTTTTATCCGTCCGCCCATTACCCGCACGTGCACGACGACTCCCCGGTATTCGTCATAATGGCAGTCGAATATAAGCGCCTGCGTCTGCCCTTCCGGATCTCCTGAAGGAGCGGGAAAACGCGTGACGATCGCTTCCATAAGTTCGTCGATCCCCTGCCCCGTTTTTGCGGAAACAAGCAGCGCCCCGTCCCCGTCAAGCCCCAGTTCCTTGTCGATCTGTTCTCTTGTTCCTTCCACGTCGGCCGACGCAAGGTCTATTTTATTAATTACGGGAACTATCGTAAGGTCGTGCTCTATGGCAAGATACATATTGCTAACCGTCTGCGATTCCACACCCTGCGTCGCGTCTATGAGCAGCAGCGCGCCTTCGCACGACGCGATAGCCCGCGACACCTCGTATGAAAAATCCACGTGTCCCGGAGTGTCGACGAAGTTCAGTTCGTAATCGTGTCCGTCTTTAGCCCGGTACGGAATCGTAACCGCCTGGCTCTTGATCGTTATGCCCCGCTCGCGTTCAATATCCATATTGTCTAGCAGCTGATCCTTCATTTTCCGCTCGTCAATAATCTTTCCTTTCTGGATAAGACGATCGGCCAGCGTCGACTTTCCGTGATCGATATGCGCGGTAATACAGAAATTGCGTTTGTACTTCATTTCTATCATAATTTACGTCCTAAAAATAATAAGGGCTGTCAAGCGAAGCAGTCATACCCATAGAGATATCAAGAAATCCTTTCTTGCTTTTGCGCGTATACAGCACGATATACGCGGTGCTTTTATCGTCGCTGAATTTTACGTCGGAGACGGTCACCGGGTCATTCTCTGAAAATCCCGACTCGTCGGCGATACTTCCCTTGATAACTTCAGTCACCGCGTACGTGTGCTTGTCTACGGTCGATGCCGAAGCAAGCTTCATTCCCAGTATCGGAACTAAGGAACCCGAAATAAGATCGCTGCTGTAAATTTCATATCCGGGATTTTCCGGCCGCGCGTCAAGATACACCAGCCGGTCTCCGCTCCCCGCTTCGTTACGGTACGAACATTTCACGATCGTACCGGGAACGTAATTGCGCAGAATGTCCTGCATTGTTTCAAGGGAGTCAACGGACTGCCCGTTAATAGCGGTTATAACGTCGTTTTCACGGAATAACGCGCGGCTGGTACTTCCGCCCGGCATAACATACTGGACTTCAACTCCAAGGTTCTGTTTTCCGTCGGCGCTCTTCTTCGTATGCCCGTAGGAACCTGTCCACGGATGCCCGCGTTTTCCGCCGTGAAAGAGCACGGGCAGATCCTGCCGCAGGTATTCTACCGGAATGGCGAAATTCAATCCCTGATACTGGAGCATACCGGCAAAAACGACAGCCTGTACGCGCATCTGGGAATCAATGAGAGGTCCGCCTGAATTGCCGGAATTGACCGCCGCGTCAATCTGCAGAACGCTCCCTGTGGTAAACAATTTTCTGTTCACCGCAGACACTATGCCGGACGTTATCGTGCCGTCCAGTCCCAGAGGCGTGCCGATCGCGGAAACCCTGTCTCCCACGGAAAGGTCTGCGCTTGAACCAAGGGCAAGAACGAACGGCGCGTCAACTTCCGCCTTCAGCAGCGCAAGATCAAGCACAGGATCGTATCCGATCACTTTTGCCGGAATGCGCGTATCAGAATCCGAAGCAAGTTTAATATACAGACGCGAGTATTTTTCGTTTTTCGGGTCAACAATATCGGAAATAACGTGATGATTCGTCACGATATATCCGCGCCTGTCTATAAAAAAACCGGAACCGATAACCCGGTCAGCGTATCCCGCGCCGTTTTTAATAGTAATGCCGCGGTCTACCCATATCGTTACCGTAGCGTTTATACAGTCGCCGATCGACTTGGGCAGATACTGCTGTTCAGGCGTAAGCCCGGGAACGCCTTCCGTACTCAAATCCGCAAGCTGCGAACCGCTGACGCCGTTATATTCGGCAGGTCCGGCACCGACCGCAGACAGCGACCGGAAATACGTCTGCGCGTCAAAATAATTCTTCGCGTCGACCGCTTCCCGATATTTATTCTGTACCTTCTGAATGCACGATGAAATAAGCCCGTCGTCCTTTAACAGCTCCGCGCCCCACAGCGCGTTAACCGGATCAGAATCGGAAAGCTTGTCAATGCGCGCTCTTTCGTTTTCGTAAACGTCCTTTTCCGTATAATTCAGCGGCTGATACACTTCTTTCGGTTCATGCAGCGTCCTGCACGAAGTGAATAGAACGCCGAAGCAGACACACAGCTCACAATATCGCAGTAATTTTTTCATTTTCCCCTCAGTCGGCAGACCCGTTGTTAGTTTCGGCAGTCCCTGCCGGAGACACCGTACTGTCAGGAAGGATCTCGACGTACGATCTGTCACCGACGCGGACAGCAAGCAGACGCTTTGTACCGGTATCGACTATTAAAGAAACACCCTGAGCGGCTGCCTGGTTAAGCATTCCCACCGCTTTTTTTTCATCTTCAGGGTCACCTTCCGTGCCGATCCAGTATAATCCGTCGGCAGAACCTTCAGTAACAGTATAACTGAAATTACCGGAAACAACCTTAACCGGAATTCCGTTATAACTGGTGACAGTAACGGGCTTTTTTTCCGGAGGAACATAGAACGACGCGGTTTCCACAAGGTTTTCACCGGTTTTCTGCGGAAACCGTTCATAGCGTACGTCCCAGCTTCCGTCCCCGTCGTTGTCCCACGACGTGATTTTTCCGCCGTCAGCAAGATATTCTTCCGTAAAATCGGGAACAGTGTCTCCGTCTACGTCAATCTGGATCATTTTTACATAGACGCCCGGTACTGCAGAAAGCTCTTTGAGTTCCGGCGCAGTGTCGCCGTTCTCCCGGGCAGAAGAATGAACCACGGACGGGGAATCGTACCCGAACGTTTCTGTCGTCTCGAATATTCCGTCTCCGTCGTTGTCGATCGATCTGGTTGCAGGAATACCTTTGCTGAACACGGTATGAGCATACAGTTTCCCCCCGGCATAACTGTCGGCAGTTTCCGGGATACCGTCCTGCATTGAATATACAATCGTTCCGTTTTCTCTTTCGGAAGACGGTTTTTCCCAGCCCGACGCCGCCTTGAGCAGCGCCGTTTTTGAGACAGCCGGCTCCGCCTTTACAACGGGGACATAAAACACACAGCCGGGCGCGATCCTGAGTATGTCAGGAACTTCCATACTGAACGGAGCCCAGTTAAACGTTTCGTCGGCGAGTGTCACGGTCTCCGGCACGGTCTCCGGTTTTGCTGCTGAAAACACAGCCTTTACAACGGCAGGATACGTTCCGTAATACAGAGAAACGCCTTCCGCAGGCAGTACGACCGATACCGGAACCCCGAAGTCGCACAGAGCCGTCCATTCCTGTATTCCGTCGGTATTCCTGTCCCACGAAAGCGACTGCGGTCTGCCGCGCTGATACTGAACGGTTAAATTCGGTTCCGCCTCCCCGTCACGTCCGACAGTCAGAATTCCGTTGTACGCGTTCAGATGTTCGGCAAGGACAGCCTTTACCTTTTCGTCCGTTATAAGCGGTACGAACGACTCAAGCATGGAAAGAGAAATCGTTTTGTCGGCGAATGAAAAGAAATAATCGAGCGCCTGCGCCTGTGTTAAAAGTCCCGCTTCCAGAGCTGCTCGCGCGTACAGCGGATGCTCCATATTATGCGCCGCGAACGCCTGCAGCATTCTGACCTTTCTGCTGCCGGACGCGAACAGGGCCGCATATATTTCAAGTTCCGCGTCGGGGTTGTCGTATTCCGGCATACGGGCTATGAACGAATCGGCGATCGCCTGTACTTCAGAAGAAACTGAATCCTTTTTCATCGCATATTCATATCTGAAAAAAAGCCGGGGAAAACGCATGTCGGAAGCATAGATCTTTCGCGCGCCGTTGATCCTTGTACGGGCTTTCGCGACCGATTCAGGAGTGTTCATGCGGTAATACGCCTTTATACGTATATATTCGGAATCTGCGGAATAGATAAACGGAGCAGCATCAAGCACGTCCACCGCCTGTTCGTACAGTCCGGTGTCGCAGAGCAGGTCGGCATACAAAATACGGGCGCCGTCCCTGTTATAGTCAACCCACTGACCGTCAGTCAGCGCTTTACGGACGAACGGAATAATGTCTGCCCTGGCGTTTCCCTTCCCGCTCATAGCAGCGGCACAGATATACCAGAGGTCTGCGACGGAACTGTCGTACGCAATCCCCATCTGAGCCTGCGAATACGCGCCGTCCCAGTCCTTTTCCATAAGACTGTCTTCTGCAAGTTTGAGGAACCGCACGGACGTTTTCCTGTTCGCGGCTGCGAGCGCTTTGTCCTGAGCGGACAGAACGGACGGAAAAAGAATAATAAGAGCGGAAAAAAACGCGGCACATGCACTTTTATTCATATCATTTCTCCTGCGGCAGCACGATCCAGTCGTCGTACCCGTACACGCTTCCCCACACGCATATAAGCGGCGTGTCAGGCTGCGTCAGATCCAGAACGACAGGTATACGGTCCCTTACTTCCTCCGCTGCCTTCCAACCGGACAGAACGTCCGAAACCAATTTCATACCGCCGTCAGCCGTCAGGACTTCATCCCCCTGCTGTCTTGTCCGTATACAGAACGGGAGTGTCCGCACCCGGATAACGGATGCAGGACGGTCTTCAACAAAAACAGACGTATATCCGTCAGAAGACGGAACTACGGTAAGTTTCCCGAACGGTAATTCATATGTTCCGGTTTCTTCTATTATAGCAGAAAAACCGAAGTCAGTCGCCGGCTTTTCGTTTTTTTTCACGTAAATAACACCGTTTTTTATGCAGACGGCGGCCCCCGCTGCGTTGCCGTCAAAAGGCGTCCGTGCGGCGGATGCGGCGCGGATACGGTCAACAAAACTGAACGGTACGCGCTCTCCGCTTCCCGCAGCAGAAAAGGCATGGTATAAAAGCGCCGCCTGAACAGCTTTTTTCTGCGCCGCAAAAAGCGCGAGAGACATATATACACCCTGTTTCGTGCGGACCCACTCTATTTCTTCAGCCTCGCTTTCAGCAAGTTCGGCGGCCTCAGCCGCTTTCTTTCCGCCCGCAATGACGGCCGTTCTCCAGCCGGGAAGCGCCTTGTCAAGTTCCGGCATAATAACGTGCCGGATCCTGTTTCTCAGGTACCGTATATCGCTGTTCGTACTGTCGGTTCTCCACGAAATATGCTGCGAAGTCAGAAAACGCTCTATATCTTTTCTTGGAACGTCGAGCAGCGGCCGTATAAACATACCGCGCACCTGCTGAATGCCCGCTCCTCCCGCGCCGCCGCTGCCCTGAAAAAAGCGCATGAGCAGCGTCTCAAGCTGATCGTTCCGGTTGTGCGCAAGGCAGATGAACGCAGTATGCTTTTCCTGTGCAAATTCTTCAAATGCCGCATACCGCAGCCAGCGGGCAGCTTCTTCCGTACCGTTCCCCCGTTCGCGGGCGGCAGCTTCCACAGCTCCCGGAGCCAGTTCACGGACCGTACAGTCCACAGGAACGCCCTGTGCGGCCAAGCCGGCGCATACCTGCTGCACGTACAGGGCGTCGCCTCCCGTTCCCTCCGCAGGCCGTCTATTGATAGGTGCCGTGCTACAGTGCAG
>Ga0183099_1001567_pt1 | contig 13008 bp, 15 predicted proteins | sample Biomet1_FD_127788 | JGI IMG/M metagenome (GOLD analysis project Ga0183099, IMG submission 127788) | Microbial communities from bioreactor (seeded with anoxic lake sediment) at LBNL, California, USA - Biofuel metagenome 1 | ecosystem: Engineered > Bioreactor > Anaerobic > Unclassified ... | reverse complement strand
GCGGCCCCGCCACCCCAGCGGCCCGCAGGGGGCGGGGTAGCAACGGCAAGCACAGGGGCGGCCACTGCTGCGGTCACCGCTGCGGCGACAGCGGCGCCAGCGTCATCTACCGCTGCAGCGGCGGACATCACCGCAGCGGCGCAATCCCGGGAGCAGGCCCTGCAGCAACTATTTTTGCAGTCCACGCCAGAAGAGCGAAAGCGCTTTATCGGTTGGGCCGTGCAGCAATTTTAATCACTCCTGAGTGACTGTCGCTGTGTTGCGAATGGCTTGCGCTGATGGATGGATGAATTGCCTTGCACCCGTCGTTGCGGCGGGTAAGCTAGTCTGAAATCCTTCCCCTGCTTTGTTGATGAGATTGCCGATGGCTAAACAGAATGCTGCATTCCAACTCGACCCGACTCTGGCTGCCGATACGGTCTGGTTGGGTGATTTACCGTTAAGTCGGGTGCTGTTGGCCAAAGAGAGCCGCTATCCCTGGCTGATTTTGGTGCCACGGCGGGCTGGAGTCCGTGAAATCTATGAGCTCGAAGACGAAGCAGGAGTCTTGCTGTCGGAATCTTGCAGTATTGCACGTCTGATGCAGGTGTCGCTGATGCCGGACAAACTCAATATCGCGGCCATTGGCAATGTGGTGGAGCAGTTGCATCTGCACCATGTGGCGCGGTTTCAAGAAGATGCGGCTTGGCCGAAACCGATCTGGGGTTTGCTGCCTCCCAAGCAGCATACGCCTGAGGCGCTGCAGGTGGCGGTAACCCGCTGGCAACAGTGGCTGGCGGTATTGCCTGAGTTTGTACGCGCCGGTTGATTGGTCGTTAGCCAATTGAACGGTCGTCAGTGGTTGTCAGGATCCAATACGCCAAGGGCGCCTCTCGAGGCGCCCTTGGTCATGATAGCCGGCATTAAACCATGACGTTGTTAGCGAGCCGGACACAGACAGCCGAGGATCGCCTGACGGCTGGCGCCGGTCACGGCGGAGAGATTACCGGCCCGGCCATCGAGAAAACTCTTGGCCAGCCAGGCAAAGGCAATTGCTTCGACCCAATCCGGATGCAGACCCAACGCATCGGTCGAGTCGAGTCGCCAACCAGGTAGCAGGTCCATCAGCCGATAGATGAGTGCATCGTTATGCACACCACCACCGCAAACAAACAGTTCAGGCTCGGGAATGCCAATGGCCAGCGGGCCTATGGCATCGGTGATGCTGCGGGCGGTGAACTCCAGCAGGGTACGCTGCACATCTTCGGCGCGCATCGGCGGTCGTTCGGCCAAAAACAGCTCCATCCACGGCAGGGTGAAGGTTTCTCGCCCCGTGCTCTTGGGGTGCGGCATATGAAAATAGGGGTGCCCCAGTAAGCGTCCCAGCAACTCGGTGTTGACCCAGCCACTGGCGGCCCAGGCGCCTTTGGGATCGTAACTGCCGCCCTTGTGCTTGCGATACCACTGATCCATCAGGGTATTTCCTGGACCGGTATCGAAGCCAAACACCTGATCATCCGGGCCTGGCAACACCGAGACATTGGCGATGCCACCAATGTTCAGGATCATCCGCGGCCCTTTCTTCGAGCCGAATACTGCCTGATGGAAGGCGGGGACCAGTGGAGCCCCTTGGCCACCCAGTGCCATATCCTTGGCGCGAAAATCGCAGATCACGTCGATACCGGTTTCGACTGCCAGTCGGGCACCATTGCCGATCTGCAGGGTAAATCCCAGCTCGGGGCGGTGACGGATGGTTTGGCCGTGGGAGCCGATGGCCTTGATCTGATTTGGATGATGGCCGGTTTTGGCCAGCAGGGCGCGTACGGCGCCAGCAAAATGCACGGCGACAATCTGGTCCATTTCGCCCATGCGATCGATTTCATTCGGACCTGGGTTGCACAGGGCATGCAGACGATTAGTGACCTTGACGGGCCAGGGTTGCGCATGGCTGGCCAGCAATTCTGGACGCTCGCCATGAAAACGGACCAGTACAGCATCGATGCCATCCATGCTGGTTCCGGACATCAAGCCGACATACAACTCACTCATGGGGCTGACTCCTGACCGGGTTGTGATGTGGGTAAGCACTCACCAGAGGAGTCGCCGGAGCTGCTGGATAGCGAAGCGCCAGCGGCCCGTGGCGACAAGAGCCGATGAAAACGATGTGAATGCAATCCGAAAATGCCATCTATTTAGTTACTACTTATTCAGTGCCGGATCAGGGCGAATGCCCGTCGAAATTGTGCCACGCGCCTAGCGGCGTGAGGGGTCTTAGAACCGCGCCAGTTTACAGACTTTCCATTGCCGCCGCCATTCCGTAAGATGGGCGGGTTTTTTCATTTAGTCACGGAGTGCAGAAGAATGTCCCAGTTGGAAGCCGCATTGGCCGAAATCAAGCGCGGAGCCGAAGAGATACTGGTTGAATCAGAGTTGGTTGCCAAGCTCAAAGAAGGCCGTCCCTTGCGAATTAAATTGGGGATGGATCCAACCGCTCCGGACATCCACCTGGGCCATACGGTGATCCTCAACAAGCTGCGGACCTTCCAGGATCTGGGTCATGAGGTCATTCTGCTGATCGGTGATTTCACCGCGCTAGTCGGCGACCCATCCGGTAAGAACAGCACCCGGCCACCGCTGTCGGAAGAGGCGATCCAGGTCAATGCCAAGACCTATGCCGAACAGGCATTCAAGATCCTCGATCCGGCCAAGACCCGTATCGAATACAACTCCACCTGGCTCAAGGAGCTGGGCGCCACCGGCATGATCAAGCTGGCGGCCAAGCAGACGGTGGCGCGCATGCTGGAGCGGGATGACTTCAAGAAGCGTTATTCCGGTGGCCAGTCCATCGCCATTCACGAGTTTCTCTACCCGTTGCTGCAAGGCTATGATTCGGTCGCACTGAAGGCGGATGTCGAACTGGGCGGTACCGATCAGAAATTCAACCTGTTGATGGGCCGCGAGTTGCAAAAAGATGCCGGCATGCCGACCCAGTGCGTGTTGATGATGCCGCTGCTGGTGGGGCTCGATGGCGTCAAGAAGATGTCCAAGTCAGCGAATAATTACATCGGTGTCCATGATGCGCCCAATGATATGTTCGGCAAGATCATGTCGATCAGCGACGAGCTGATGTGGAACTACTATGAACTGCTGTCCGCTCGTTCTCTGACTGAGCTAGCGGAGTTCAAGGCCGGGATCGCCGCTGGTACTCTGAACCCGCGGGATGTAAAGATCTGGTTGGCCAAGGAGATCATCGCTCGTTTCCACGATGAAACGGCGGCCGAAGCGGCACACAATGACTTCACCCAGCGCTTCTCCAAGAACGCCATTCCCGACGAGATGCCGGAAGTGACTGTGGCCGCCGACGCCGAAGGTATAGCGGTGGCCAATTTGCTCAAAGAAGCCGGTCTGGTTGAAACGACCTCGGAGGCACTGCGCATGATCAAGCAGAACGCGGTCAAGCGGGATGGTGAGGTGGTGAGCGATGGCAAATTGCTGGTCACCTCTGGCACCGCCGTCTGGCAGGTGGGCAAGCGTAAGTTTGCCCGCATCAGCGTGCAATAAATGCCGCTAAGATGAGAAAAGCGCCTACGGGCGCTTTTTTTGTCGGCTATTGCTGGGTTCGCGATATACCTAGTGGTCTGGATATTTCGGCTCTTCAGCTTGCTCTGGTTGCTTTTTCATCAAGCTGTTGAGCGGCTGTTGATGTGAGTGCAGGTAGAATGCGCTCTTAGCGCGACCACATCCAGGCTTCCTGTCGACATCTCGAGGTTGGTGATGTGTCGAAACCCTATGATGAGAATTGAACTCCATGTATGACATGTTGTTGGCCATTTGGAACCAGGATTTTGACCAGTTAGTGGCACTGCATTCCGTGGGCCTGTTGATCAGTTGCCTGGTTGCCATCCTGTTTTTGGAGTCCAGCTTTGTGTTTCTACCTTTGCCGGGTGACAGTTTGATGCTGTTAGCTGGTGGCTTGGTCGGAGTCGGAGTGTTGGGGCCTGAGGTGACGCTGCTTTATCTGCCATTCGCGGCCGGGATGGGAAGCTTGCTGGCCTATCTGCAGGGGCGCGTTTTGCAAGGAACCGTGCTGATGGACTACCTGCAGCGGATCGTTCCCGAGCAGAGCCTGTTCCGAGCGACGCAACTGCTGTCGCGGTATGGCTTTTTAGCCATGTTTTCGTCGCGTTTTGTGCCTGTGATTCGGGTGTTGACGCCAATCCTGATGGGCATGGGGAAACTGCCGCCGCTGCGCATGGCTGTGGCCAGTTTTGCCAGTGCCTTCTTGTGGACTCAGCTGCTGAGTCTACTGGGCCAAGGCATGATGTCGATCCCGTTGTTTATCCGGCATCAAGAGTTGCTCACCCGGCTGCTGCTCACCGGCTCTTTGTTGCTGTTTGTCTGTGCCGTCGCTGCGCTCGGTATGCGCTTTGCCCACAGTAACCCGCAACGACATCCCCCGGCGAAACGGCTGAGTCAACGCCAGTGGCTCGGCAGCCGCGACGGGGCGTTCGGGCGCAACTGTTGCCGTATTGGCCGGAACATTGGCCCTCGGGGCTTGGTGCTATGTTCCAGGCGCTATGTTCCGAAAGCAACAAACGCAGCCTGGGGCTGCGTTTTGCTATGGTGTCCCCGCCGGGAATCGAACCCAGATCGGTCGCTTAGGAGGCAACAGTTTTATCCAGTTAAACTACGGGGACCCAGGACTCCAGGCGTGAGCCTAAGGCGGCGGGCATTATAACAAAGCAAACGTTGAAAGCCAGACTGGATGCACAATACACCCAGTCTGATCAGTGGGTTATTCCAGAATGGCCAGATCATTGATCTGGATGTTGCCAGCCGCATAGCGGTTCAGCGGCATCATGATGGCGTTATTGTCATACACTCGTTTGACTTCCATCTGTCCCATCGCCGGGTTGCGAACGGTTCGTTCCCGGCCATAGCCATCGGTGAAGTTGGCTTTGTGTTCGATGTAGAAGCGCTCGCCACTCTTGATGCCGTGACGCTTACCCAAATTGATATGGTAGTTGTCGCCATCGATGCGCAGAATGCGCGCCACCGGATTGGAACACTGCAATTTCATCCGCATATCCTGCACCGCCCGATCCAGCTGAGCGGTAATTTCCTGGCCATATGCCGAACTCCAGAAGCGTTGTGAGGTCACATCTACACTCTCTTGCTTGGCAAAATCCCAGATAGCTTCGGTTTCATAATGGGGTTGATCGACCAGCTCTCCGGTCAGGCCATCAAACAGATACAACTGCAGGGTAAAGTGACGGATGGGATCGCGCAGCCACTGTTCCAGCATATTGCCATCGGCATCGCGCAACGAAATATCCTCCAGCACACCAAACAACAGATACTGGCTATCGGTTTCGGCGGCCAGACTTTGCATCTGACCGATGTAACCCGTTTCGCCTTGCTCCAGTCGGCGCGGATCCAGCCCGAGGTTGGCGTCGAGCCACCGGCGAGTGACAAAATTCTGGCTTAATTTCCCCAGGCGGTTAAATATTTGACGGGTCAGCTCGCGGTGCAAGTCGAACAATTGGCCGTAGCTGGCCTGTTCCGGATTGGCAAAGCGAAAGCGAACCAGTGTGATGCCCTTGGCATAGCTGGCACCGACGCAGCGAGTGCGATCCGCGACTATATAGGCGCGGAGGCTGACGCTGAGCCGCCCGTTGCGGACTTCTTCTTGCAACAGATTGTATTGGCGGATCTCGCTGTTGGCGCGGATCTGGAATTGATCCCGGATCAGGGCGCCATTGCTCAGGCTCTGAATGCTGGATACCGATGCGCCTGCCTGCAGCATAGCTTGTCGTAGAGCATCCTGGGTAGCTTGAGCGCGGGCTTCATCCTGATCGCCATTGATGATGGGGGCACTGCCACTGGCGGTGATCCATTGTGCGTATACTGGCCATGCCAGCAGGAATATCAGCCAAATCCATCGTTTCATGGTATTCATCTTGCTAGGGATTTGAGCAGGTAAATGCATTTTGTATGCCGAACCTTAAAAGGTGCAATTCCGGCTTAAGGAATGCATGGTCTGGCCGATACAGGTGAAACGCCGAATAACAAACAGGTTGGAACACGTCATGAAAAAAACGGCCTTATGGATGTGCTTGTTGTTGCTGAGTGGCTGCTCCTCAGAATCTGCCAGCCAGGGCGACCCTTATTCCGTCGAGGGCGGTGAGCTCAATCGTCTGGTGTCAGATATGGCGGATCGGTTGTTTACTAATAAGCTGGCTGGCAATACCACGCTGTCGCCGATTGCAGTGACCTCTTTCGTCAACCTGAATACCCTGGAAAATACCAACTGGTTAGGCCAACAGATCGCGGAAGACTTGGTCCATGAGTTGCATCGTCGGGGTGAGGTGGTATTGGATTATAAGCTGACCGGCAGTATCAAGGTGACGCCGGAAGGGGACTTTGTGTTCAGCCGCGACTGGACAGAGCTTTCCAAGCGAGTACCGGCTTCGCGCATACTCACCGGAACCATGTCCCGGAATGAAAAAGGGATTGTGGTCAACGCCCGCATTGTCAGCCTGAAGACCCGGATGGTCGAGGCAACCGCGCAAGGCTTTGTGCCGACCAGTCTGCTCAAGGGGGGGCTCGACTCGGGGCGTGCGGTGACCGTGACCAAGGGCATGATTGTGCGTGGCGAGTTCCCGTATGGACAATACAGTAACTCGGTGCCATTAACCCATTGAGGCGAATATGATGTGGAAACAATGCCTGATCGTTGTGAGCCTGTTGTGGCTGGGTGGTTGCTCACAAAATGGCGTGACTCGATATCAGGTCGAGGAGCCGGAGCGTTTTCCAATCCTGCGAGCGATTGGTTATGCGGTTGTCGATGTGCAGCCTGGCCCCAGCCAAGGTGAGAAGATGTTACAGGCAATCCGGGCATCCAAGCTGGATGCCTATCGCGAACTAACCGAACAGGTGTACGGCCAATCGCTACAGGGCTCCACCACCCTGCGTGATGCAGTGCAAACCAGTAATCAGCTACAGGCCTCGGTGGATGGCATGGTGCGCGGCGCGCGAGTGCTTAAGAGCTACCCGATGGACAATATGTACGCCACTGAATTGGAGCTGGATACCAGGGTGTTGTTCGACCTGTACAAGCTGCAAGGTGCGTTCTAGCTGATCCCAAGGCTAGCGGTAGGAATGAAAACGCCAGGTCAACACCTGGCGTTTTCATTTCTCAATCGAGCCGCTACTGAAGCATTGATGCTCAGGCTTTCAAGTTGAGGTTCATGTTACCGACGGCATGGGCAGTGCCTTTGCTGTCATAGGTCATGCTGTTGCGATCTCGGATCTGAGTGAGCACTCCGGCCAAGCGACGATTGGATGCCAGACTCAGCTCCAGCAGCTTGCCATTGACTTCATTGCGCTCTTGGCACTGCCGCAGTTTTTCGACCAGATGCTCTTTTTGCGCGGAAAGCGGGCCATTGAGTTGCGGCTGATCCGGATGTTGGCTGATAGAGGCATCATTGCGTTGGAGCTGTTCAAGCAGGAGTTGTTTCTTGCTGGCAATATCGGGAAGGGAAAGCGCTTGACGCTGCTTGAGAAGGACAAACTCCTCCTCCAGCAGCAGCATCATGTCATCCAGCAATTTATCTTGCTGCAGCAGCAGCTCATTGAGTCCGGTCATCGGGTCAGTGAATCCAGATTGGATTCCAGATCCAACATCTTCTGGGCAACCCGCTGACTATCGACGCGATAGTCGCCCTTCTCAACGGCGGCTTTGAGTGCTTCAACCTTGCTTTGATTGGTTGATGGCGCATCTTTGATTCGTTGCTGCAATTTATTCAGCCCCTGAGCCTGATCGGTAAGCAATACCGCATCTTGGCGTGGCTGGCTTTTTGCCTGCGCGTCAACCTCTGCCGGATTGCTGACGTTCGAACTGCCTTGGCTTGCGGTTCCCGTCGTGATCTTACCGGAATGGTTGTTCATCAGGTTGTTGACGTTATGAATGGCCATGATGAGCTACCTATTGTTTGCGTAATTCGCTTCTAGCCTGCTTATCGGCTACCCAGGGACTAACTTTAGGAAAAAAGTAAATCTGTTTCACATTTTTACCTTCACCTGGCCCACGGCTTCGACCGTCGCTGTGATGACCCGTTTTGAGCGAAGATTTTCAACCCGGATCGATTGGCCAAAGGTACCATCTTGTAAGGCTTTGCCACTGGTTTTAATGGAAAGTGCCGATGTTGTCGCTTCAATCAGCACAGTATCATCTCTACATACTACACAGATTTGATTTTGTCGCACAGGCTGGCCTGGTCGCAGATCGCGTTTGCTGCGGCTGCCGACTAAAGGTTCAATTTCAGTAAAGCTGTCACCCCGCATCATGACTTCATCCATGAAGTCTAGTTTTAGATTGGCGGCCGTCAGAACGCTCCCCTTGGTGATGGCATCGGTGACCGTCACAAAAGGACGAAGAATGGTAACCCGGACAGGAACATACACCTCCCAGCGTGGCTCTGCTTCACAAATGAGCCTGACCGTAGTATTTCGTTTGATATCGCCATTTCCGGCTACACTAGCTGTAAGGTTCTTATCGCATGGGTGCATGGCGTGACGGGTATCGATCGTTGCTGCCGTGACGTCGACCTGGCTGGTTGGGTCTATGACCATCTGGTTATAGATAAACTGTTCAGCCAGTGTTCGCATCTGCTCGGTGATTGTCTCGTCGGCATGAAGGCTATTTGCGAGCAGGAGTGTTGGCAAGATCAGACTATGACGACTAATCATGTTCAAGTGCTTGCTGATAAAGCAAAATAACGACATATAAGAATCTACTATCCTTGCAATAAGACGATGACCCCGTGGATGATACAGGCATCGTGAAGAACAACCGCCTGCAACAACCGCTTTGCCTGTATCTGGGTAATGCAGGATTGGTGCCACCGGCCTTAAAATGGAGAGAATTATGGCGAGTATCCTGGACTCAGTAAATCAGCTGACCCAACTGGTGGGACAGAACCGCCTTGAGTTGTTGCTCTTTCGTTTGAATGGACGGCAACGATTTGGCATCAACGTGTTCAAGGTGCGCGAAGTGTTGCAATGTCCGCAACTGACGGTCATGCCGAAATTGCATCCTTACGTCCGGGGTGTTGCGCACATCCGGGGTCAGACTATTTCCGTGATTGACTTGAGTCTGGCCACCGGCGGGCGTCCTATCGCCGATATTTCCAAGTGTTTTATCATCATTGCGGAATACAATCGCTCGGTGCAGGGATTCTTGGTCGGCTCTGTGGAACGAATCATCAACATGAATTGGGAGTCCATTTTGCCGCCGCCCAAGGGTGCGGGTCGCTTCAACTACATGACGGCAGTGACGGAAGTGGATGGCGAATTGGTTGAAATCCTGGATGTGGAGAAAATCCTGGATGAAATTTCGCCCATTAACACCGAAGTCAGTAAAGAGTTAGTTGCCGAAAGTCCGAAGCATGATCCTCACGGCCGTCCGGTTCTGGTTGCTGATGACTCCTCGGTTGCGCGTAAGCAGGTTGAACGAGCCTTGAATACCATTGGTGTGAAATGCCTGCTGGCCAAAGATGGCAAAGACGCGTTGAACATGTTGAATGATATGGCGAAGAAAGGACCCATTGAGGATCAAATCTCCTTGGTCATTTCTGATATCGAAATGCCGGAAATGGACGGTTATACCCTGACCGCTGAAATCAGAAACACACCCGCACTCAGAGGTTTGCATATCATACTGCATACTTCGCTCAGCGGAGTGTTCAACCAGGCAATGGTACAGAAAGTGGGAGCCAACAATTTTATTGCCAAGTTTAACCCGGATGAATTGGCCAAGGCCGTTCAGGATGCGATGTAATCAACCAATGCAGAATTTTAATGAAGACACTGTCCGAAGACCTATATAAACAGTTCAGTGCCTTTTTGGAGGCCCAAAGCGGTATTGTGCTGGGCGCCAATAAGCAGTATCTGGTCAAGAGCCGACTTGCCCCCTTATTGGGGCAGTTCGGTGCGGCCACACTCTCTGATCTGATCAAGCGCTCGATGGATCCCAAGGAACGGGATCTAAAGATGACTGTGGTTGATGCCATGACGACCAATGAAACGTTATGGTTTCGAGATATTTATCCTTTTCAATTGCTTACCGATAAAATTTTTATTGAGCTGGGAAAGGCGGGTCGCCCGTTGAAGATTTGGTCGGCAGCCAGCTCCTCCGGGCAAGAGCCTTATTCCATCGCCATGACGGCGCTGGAACACCAGTTCAAGAGGCCAGGAACCCTGCCTGGCGGGGTGCAGATTGTCGGTACCGATATATCGGCTTCCATGTTGAATCAATGCAAAGAAGGGATTTACGATAGTCTGGCGTTGGCGCGTGGCTTGTCGCCAGAACGAAAGCGTCAATTTTTCGAGCCTTATGGTGACAACAAGATGCGGGTCAGCGAACGCGTCAAAAAATTGGTGAGTTTCCGGCCCTTCAACTTACTCGACAATTACAGTCTGCTGGGTAAGTTCGATATTATTTTTTGTCGCAATGTTCTGATCTACTTCGCTCCGGAAGTGAAGTCCAAGATCCTGAACCAGTTTGCTTCTAGTCTAAACCCTGGCGGTTACCTGATGCTGGGGGCTTCGGAATCATTGACCGGTCTGACCGATCGTTTTGAGATGATTCGCTGCAACCCCGGTATTGTCTACAAAGTCAAATAACCTTCCTCTTGTCATGGCACACCTTTTGCAAAGTTATTTGCAGCAGGAGGTGCGCCATGGCCATTTCATTTGATAAAGCGTTTGGGATTCATCAGTACACCATCGGAGCCCGGTCCGCGCGGGCTGAGGTGCTGGCGGCAAATATTGCCAATGCTGATACCCCTGGATACAAAGCTCGAGACCTCGACTTCTCCTCAGCGCTGGAGCAGGCGCAATCTCGCACTCAAAGCGGTTTCGCTCTCGCGACATCGGATGCGCGCCATATCCAAGGGGGCAGCAGCTCATCCCTCGCAGGAAACGTTAAATATCGTGTGCCAAATCAACCAGATACGGGAGATGGGAACACGGTGGATGTGCAGCAGGAGCGTACCTCGTTTATGGAAAATGGGCTCGAATACCAGGCGTCTCTGGAATTTCTCAATAGCCGCATATCTGGTTTGCTCAAGGCGATTAAAGGAGATCAGGCATGAGTCTGTTCCGTATCTTTGATATAGCGGGTTCCGCAATGAGTGCGCAATCGGTGCGTCTGAATGCGACTGCCAGTAATTTGGCGAACGCCGAAAGCGTCAGCTCCAGTGCGGAAACAACTTACCGCGCCAGGCGGCCAGTTTTTGCCTCTGCGTTAGCCGATGTTATGCAGGGAGAAAAAGAGGTTCTGTTGGGGTTGAGGTCAAGGGAGTATTGGAAAGCCAAGCTCCTCTATTGCGTGAGTTTAATCCGACGCATCCGATGGCTGACAAGGATGGATTTATTTACCGCCCGAATGTCAATCCGGTAGAAGAGATGGCCGATATGATGAGTGCCACTCGCTCCTACCAGACCAATGTTCAGGTCGCAGACTCTGCTAAGCAGATGTTGCTGCAAACCTTGCGGTTGGGTAAGGGCTAAGGAGCTGACCCATGTCAATTTACAGTGATGTTGGACTGACAACATCGACAGCCAAAACCACGGCCACGACTACAAATACCTCGACATCGAATAACTCGACGCTCAGCCAGGAGGACTTCCTGTCCTTGTTGACAACCCAACTGGCCTATCAGGATCCGACCAAACCTGTGGATAACGCGGAAATGGTTTCACAGATGGCACAGATTTCAACGGTATCCAGTCTGAGCTCGTTGAATAGTACGGTGAATGATCTGAGTTCGGTGGTGACGTCCAGTCAAGCCTTGATGGCTTCTAGTTTGGTTGGCCAGAAGGTATTGCTACCCAGCAGCACCGGCTACCTGACCTCTGGCGGTAGCATGACTGGTGTAATTGCAACGGGTGAGGGAGCCTCGGATTTGACAGTTTCCATCAAAAATTCCGGTGGCGCTGTAGTTTATCAGTACAACATCAGTGGCGAGCAGACCGGCAATGTGGCGTTTAGCTGGGACGGCAAAGATACGAATGGTAATGCTCTGGCGGAAGGCAAATACACCGTCAGTGTTTCCGGAGTTGTGGATGGAGAGAGTCAATCACTTTCAGGATTGGTTTATGGCCAGGTCAATAGCGTGACCCTAGGCTCCAGTACCACGTCAACAGCACTGAATATTAACGGATTGGGCTCCATTGAGCTCAGTAAAATTCTGGAAGTAGCCAGCTAATTTTTAGGCAATCGCGAAGGAGCCTCTATGTCATTCAATATCGCGCTGAGCGGACTCAATGCCGCGCAAAAGAACCTGGATGTGACGGCCAACAACATCGCCAACGTCAGTACCACGGGTTTTAAAGGTTCGCGAGCCGAATTTGCCGATGTGTATTCGAGTTCGGTATTTGCCAATGCCAAAACAACGGTTGGTAATGGAGTACAGACTGCTGCCGTGACCCAGCAGTTTCACCAGGGGGCCTTGGAAACGACTAACAATGCGTTGGATCTGGCCATCAAGGGGGAGGGATTCTTTGTTACCTCCGGTGACTTGACCAGCCAAGAGCGGACGTATACCCGGGCGGGTGCTTTTCAGGTAAACGATTCGGGGTATGTAACAACCGCACAGGGCGAATACTTGCAGGTGTATCAAGTCAATGAGGATGGCACCCCCAAGGCGGTTAGCCTCGACTCTACCCAGTCACTGCAAATTCCCTCGGTGGCTGGGCAGCCGACGGCAACTTCGGTGATTAATGCCAGTCTAAATTTGCCGGCCAGTGCCGATGCCGTAGATCCGGCAAACTTCGATGCGACCGACTCGGATACCTACACCTCATGGACTTCGGTGGTGATTTATGACTCTTTGGGGGAGTCACACACAGTCACCCAGTATTTCATCAAGGATTCCACCGCAGCTGCGACCAATCCGAACACTTGGCGTCTGGTCACCTATATGGATGATCTGCCGGTGGATATAGCGGGCGGTACCGGAACAC
>Ga0183099_1001566_pt1 | contig 13009 bp, 9 predicted proteins | sample Biomet1_FD_127788 | JGI IMG/M metagenome (GOLD analysis project Ga0183099, IMG submission 127788) | Microbial communities from bioreactor (seeded with anoxic lake sediment) at LBNL, California, USA - Biofuel metagenome 1 | ecosystem: Engineered > Bioreactor > Anaerobic > Unclassified ... | reverse complement strand
TGTATCTGCGCAAGCTGTTCTCTCGTCCGTTGGCCCTGCACCGCAGCCGCCTGCGTTCAAGGCGGGCGTCATCATTCGGCTTTTGGGCCGTGGGCGAACTTGTGTCCCGCGCCGCGCACCTGCCCGTGCCCGGCGGCATCATCGGCTTGGCACTGGTGCTGCTGCTGTTCGCCAGCGCCGGCTCAAGACCATCAGCCTGCGGCGCGGCGCGGACTGGCTGCTGGCCGAGATGCTGCTGTTCTTCGTGCCCGCGGTGCTGGCCGTGCTCGACCACCGGGAGTTCTTGGGCCTGCTGGGCCTGAAGCTTCTGGCCGTGGTGCTGGGCGGAACCCTGCTCGTCATGGGCGGAACCGGGCTGACCGTTGACCTGTGCTGCCGCCTGAGCCCCAGGCTGGTGCGCCATGACGACAAGTAGCCTGCTGCCGGGCGCGGCGTTCTGGGCCGGGCTGTTCTGGTCGGCCGCCACCATCGGGCTGTATTACGGCGCGCGCTTTGTGCACGGCAGGCGGCCGCGCTGGTGGTCCTCTCCGCTCACCCTGGCCCCGCTGCTGCTCATCGGCCTGGCCCTGCTGCTGCACGAGCAGTACAGCGAATACATCCGGGGCACGCACTGGCTGGTGGTCATGCTCGGGCCGGTCACGGTGGCCTTCGCCCTGCCCATATTCAAGCAGCGCGCGGTGATACGCCGCCACTGGCCGGTGCTGCTGGCGGGCGTGGTCATGGGCAACGCCATCGCCATGCTTACGGCCTGGGGCTGGCCACGGCGCTCAACCTCTCGGACACGGTGCGGCTGAGCCTTTTGCCGCGCTCGGTGAGCACGCCCTTCGCCATGTCCGTGTCCGGCGACATCGGCGGCATACCCGACCTGACGGCGGTGTTCGTGGTGCTGACGGGCATCTTCGGCGCCGTGCTGGGCGAGCTGCTGCTGGCTTGGCTGCCTTTGCGCTCGGCCCTGGCGCGGGGCGCGCTCTTCGGCATGGGCGCCCACGGCGCGGGCGTGGCCCAGGCCCGGCGCATGGGCCAGGAGGAAGGGGCCATCGCCAGTCTGGTGATGATTCTTGCGGGCTTGTGCAACGTGCTGGCCGCGCCGCTTTTGGCCCTGGCCCTGCGCTAGTTGTGAAGTTTTAGGCGGTTGTTCACTTGGCCCAAATTGGTCAGATTGTGTTTGCGAAGACCCAATCGGTCAAAGGAGAACCGAGTGGACATCCATAGAAATGCCGGATTGACCTTGGCGCGTCGAGAGGAAGCTGATGGTGCGAGTTGCGGTCGGTGAGTCCCCCGGAGCCGTGGCCTCAGCCTTGGAAGTCTCCGTGCGGACTGGTTTTAAGTGCCTGGCGCGATAAAGAAAAAGGTGAAGGACTTAGGGACCGCTCCTTGCGGCCCGAATATGCACCCACGGCGCTTGGCCCGCTCCTGAAACGCCGTCTGGACGGGCCGCTTCGACGTGCCGCTGGCGCGCGGCGCAGATGGGTGGGGACGGATGTGTCTGCGGCCTTCCGCCGCCCTTTGCCGGGGCGCAACAAATAAGGGCCTGCGAAACGTTTCGCAGTCCCTTATTTGTTTTGATGGGGGAGCGGGGCGCTACTTGAGCGAGAACTCCGCCCGGCTCAGGTTCGCGTCCTTCTTGCCGCCGCTGGTCTGCTTGGGCATGGGCTTGGGCGGCAGCAGAAACACGCGCTCCGCTGGGACCTTGCCGCCCGCGCGCAGCCAGTCGGCCACGGCCCTGGCGCGCTGGTCGGCCAATTGCCGCAGCTCCTCGTCGTCCACCGGGGCGTTGGCCAGCATCAGCTTCTCCATTTCCTCGCGCGGCAGGCTCTTGGTCAGCCCGATGAAGTTGCGCGGCTTGGGGAACTTCTCCAGCTTGTAGGCTTGCTCCAGCAGGTCCGGGTATTCCTTCTCGCTCACCACGACCTCGTCGAGGGAACCGGCCTCCTTGCGCTGCTTGACCATCTGGGCCAGCTTGCGCGCCTTGACCTTGCGCTCCATCCAGGCCTGGCGCAGGCCTTCGCGGTCCTTTTCCGGGTCCACGCTGCCCGCCACCTCAAGCTTGAGCGCGGGCCTGTCCTCCAGGGCCTTGGACAGGGCCTCCAGGCGCTTTTGGGCCTCCGGCGTGAGCTGCGCGTAGCCGGGAACGAAGTCTACGTGCGAGAGCTCCTCTCCGCCGCCAAAGAGCGAGCCGAGCAGGGCGAAGGGCGCTGTGACCGCCTTGGACAGCAGGTTCACGATGACCTGCACCACGATGCCGCCCACGGAGAACTGCGGGTCGTCCAGCGAGCCGGAAATGGGCAGGTTGATGTCGATTTCGCCGCGCCGGTTCTTGAGCAGCGCCACGGCCAGGGTCACGGGCAGCTTGGTGGCGTCGGGGCTGTTCACCTTGTCGCCGAAGGTCAGCTGGTCGAGGAACACGCGGTTTTCGGCCTGCAGCTTGCGGTCGGCTATCTTGTAGCTGAGGTACAGGGAGAGCTTGCCCTTTTCCAGGGCGTAGCCCGCGTACTTGCCGAAGTAGGGCGACATGGGCGTGAGCTCCACGCCGCGCACCTCGGTCTTGATGTCCAGCGCGGGCGAGGCGGAAAGCGGGTTCAGCTTGCCGGCGATGGTCAGGGGCGCGCCGTCGTAGAAGCCGCGCAGGTCCATGTCCGCGGTGCTGCCCGGGTCGGACGAGAGGCCGGTGATGCGCCCGCCGATCTTGGCCAGCTTGGCCGTGTAGTTGGGCTTGATGAAGTGGTCGGTGAAGCTCACCGTGCCGCCCTGCATGGTCACCTTGTCGATGCGCACCGGCGTTGCCTGCGTTGCAGGCGTCGCCTGCGCTGCCGCGAGGGGTGCGCTCTGCGAGGCGCTGACGGGCGCGGCCACGTCCTGCTTCTTCTCCTTGCCTGGCTTCCCGTCCTTCGCGTTCTTCGCGTCCGCGCCGTCTTCCGCCGGGGCATCGGCCTTCTTGACCAGTTGCAGGACGTTGAGCTTGCCTTGGGGGCTCACGATGAGCCGGGCGTAGAAGTCGGTAAGGGCCACCTCGCCCACGCCGACGGCCAGGGGCTTGAGCGCCACGTTCATGCGGCCCAGATGCAGCGACTTCCAGGTCAGGAAGTCCGCGCTGTTGACCTTGTCCACGCTGTGGAAGTTGCCCACGGTGAGCTGGCCCTTCCAGCCGCCCGTGAGGCTGCCGTCCGGCGCGGCGGCCAGGGTCAGCTCGCCGTCGCCCGTGAGCTGACCCTTGGTGACGGTGAGGTTGACCCTGTCCGCAAAGTAGGGCTGCAAGGGCAGCAGTTCAAAGCCACGCAGGTCCGCCTTGAGCTTCAGGGAAAGGGGCGTGAGCTGCACCGGGCCGTTCAGGGTCAGCGCGCCCTTCTTGTTGATGACCAGGGCGAGGTCGAGGGTGGTGCTGGTCTTGGGCGCGGTGCTCAGGGCGCTCAGGTTTAGCCGGGTGATGTCCAGGGTTTGCGTGGCCGCGGGATGCACGGCCTTGTCCTCCAAGCGCAGGCCCACATCGGCGATGGCGGTCTTGGCGATCTCCACCAGCCAGGCCGGGGCCGCGTCCTTTGCGGCGTTTTTGGCAAAGGGCTTGGCGCGGGGCTTCCGCGCGGCCGGAGCCGGGGTGCCAGCGTCGGCGTCCTGCTTGGGCATGAGGCCCTGCAGCCCGGCGATCTGTCCGTCGGCCAGGCGCGTGGCCGAAAGGGCCAGGCCGTTCAGCTCCACAGCGCCGACGGTCACGGTGGCGCTTGGGCGCGTCCACCTTGATGTCCTTGACCGCGAAGCGCTCCAGCGTGGCCGAGGGACCGGCCTCGCGGCCTTGGGCGTCCTGCCAGCGCAGCACGGCCTTGTCCAGGCGCAGGCCGCCCAGGGCCAGCTCCATGGGCTTGGGCTCGGCGGTCTTTTGCGCCTTGTCCGTCTTGGCTGTCTTGGCCGCCGCGTCGGCCGGGGCTGCCTTGCCGGGCGCGCTTGCCTTGGCCTTTTTGTCTGTCTTGCCCGGGCTCGCCGCCGCGTCGCCGCCGGGCATCTTTCTGGCCAGGGCCTGCCAGTTGAGGCTGCCGTCGCGGCCGGTGCGCACAAAGATCTCCAGGCCGTCGATGCCGATCTCGCCGAACTGGAAGCGGTTGTTCAGCGGGGCCACGGCGGCCAGGGGCACGTCGAGCTTGTCCAGGTTCAGCAGCGGGGCCTTGCCGTCTTCCAGCAAATGCAGACCGCTCAGGGTCACCCGGCCCGCGAGGTTCAGCGAGGGCGCTTCCTTGGGGGGCTGGCGGAACACCAGCGTGAGGTCGGTGTCCACCTGGCCGCCCGCGATGGTGAAGGGCAGGGGGAAGGGCAGGTAGGCCAGGTAGCTGGCGAGTTCGAAACGGTCCAGCTCCAGCTTGAGTTCGCTCTCGCGGTCGGCGGAGAAGGGCTTGCTCTTGCCGTCCAGCTTCAGGGGCGCGCCGTTGATGACCGCGGAGAAGGCCGGCTCTGTGTAGACGTTGGCCTGGTAGGCGAGGTTGGAGACGAAGGGCAGCGCGAGGTTGATGTCCGTCACCGCGTGCTGCTTGCCCACGGGCTGGTCGTCGAAGTCCACGCGGCCGCCGGTGATCTTGATGTTGTTGACCGAAAAGCTGGGCGTGGGCTTGTCGCTCGGCTTCAGCCATTCGTCCAAAAGGTCGGATATGTCGTAGCGGCCGGGAGCCACGCGCGCCACATGGATGCGCGGGCCCACGAGGCGGAACTCCTCCACAACGGGCGCGGCGTGGATGACCGAGGCGATGTCCACGTCGAGCACGAGCTGGTCGAAGGCGAAGACCTCGCCCCCTTTGCCGTCGCCCACCTTGAGGCCGTCGACCCGGACGGACATGGCGTAGGGATTGATGTGGATGGCTCCCAGGGTGACGGGCCGGTGCAGCTGCTCGGCCAGGATTTTGGTCAGCAGCGAATGGGCGATGGGAGGCCCGGCGAAAAAGCCCAAGGCCCCGAAGAGCGCGGCGGCCGCAAAAAAGCTGATGGCGGAGATGCGCAATCGGCGCAGCCAGGTGGGGGAAATGTGCGGTGCTTCCATGGTGGGACGATCGCCTTGTTGTGTGTTGGCCGCGGGGGGGCGGCGGCCTGCCTCTTGCTCTTGCGCACGGCCGCTGAACAGATATTTACGTAGTAAAGATAAGGATGACGGGCGTGTTTTTGTCAAGGAGAAACTGGCTTGTCTCGCCTTGGCTGCCCTGAGCTGGCCCGGCTGGCCCGGCGCGGCGTTCCTGTGCTCCTGCGCGTGGCCGCAACGGTATGCTTTTGGTAAGTGACGACCTTTTTTGTCCGCTCTTGCGCTTTTTTCTCCGGGCGCGCAAAACTGGCCGAAACCATCAACCGAAGGGGTGCCCCCATGAACGTCATCGCCATCAACGGAAGCCCGCGCAAGAAATGGAACACCGCGACCCTGCTCACCCACGCGCTGGAAGGCGCGGAGGAGGCGGGCGCGGCGACCGAGCTCGTGAACCTGTACGACCTTGACTACAAGGGCTGCACCAGCTGTTTCGCCTGCAAGAAGATCGGCGGCAAGAGCTACGGCCAGTGCGCCATGAAGGACGAGCTGACCCCGGTTCTGAAGCGCATCGCCGCAGCGTCCGCGCTCATCGTCGGCACGCCTGTCTATTTTCATGTGGAGTCGGGCGAGACGCGCTCGTTCCTGGAGCGGCTGCTGTTTCCGTACGTCACCTATACGCCGGGCTACAAGGCCATCTTTCCCCGGGCCATGCCCGCGGCCTTGGTCTACACCATGAACGTGCCCGAGGAGCAGAAGCCCGCGGAGACCATCGGCACCACCCAGGCCTTCATGCAGCGCGTGTTCGGCGGGTGCGAGGTGCTGCTGGGCACGGACACGCTGCAGTTCGACGACTACGCCAAGTATCTCTCCACGGTATGGGACGCGGCGGGCAAGGCCAAGCGCCGGGCCGAGGTGTTCCCGCAGGACTGCGCGAACGCGCGTGCCCTCGGGACGCGGCTGGTGGCCCAGGCCAAGGCGGGAGCGCCGGCGTAAGCGCCGGGGCGGCATGCCGGAGCCGCTCGCGTCCGCTATGCGCTGTTATCCTGCCGCGCACGCACGGCATAGGTGCTCTCCGCGTTGCACAATTCCCTGTATGCATCGGGCATCAAGGGATAGTCCCAAGAGCCGCTGCGGTACTCAATCCGCCCGCCAAAGCCGGTCTTAAACCGGTAGAGGCCGTAGAACGGGTGGGCCGGATCCGCAGCGGGCGAGACAGCCCCCAGCTCATAGCTGACGCAGCCCCGTTCGCGGGCCAGGAGCATGGCCGTCCAGTGCATGAGGCTTGGCGCCATCATGTTCCGTTTGATGTTGGCGGAAGCCCCGTAGAGGAAATTCGCAGCCTCGCCCGCGATGCCGACAATGGCTCCGGCAAGGAGGTCCGAGCCGTGCCTGGCAAGCAGAAAGAGCAGCTCTGAGTGGCAAGGCGAGGAGACAAGACACTGGAACATCGTGGTGAAGTGCCGCATTCCGCATGGCTGAAAGCCGTTGCGCACTGCGGTTTGCTGGTACAAAGCGTAAAAGGCGGGCAAATCCTCTGCGCCGCCCGCATGCACCGTCACGCCTTTGCGCCGCGCGACGTTGATGTTGTAGCGGGTTTTGGGCTTCATGCGTTTCAGCATCTCCTCCCCGCTTCCTTTGATGTCCACCACAAGGGAACTCGCCACTGTCATGTCTTCGGGCGCTTTTCTGATGTTCCAGAGACGGGTGCCCATGTTCATGCGCATTTCCCGCAGCCGCGGCTCCGGAAAGGCTCTCCAGCCGTTTTCCCGCATTTCGCCCGCGTAGGGGGATGTCCAGGGCAGGTCGTAGCGGATGAAGGCGACCCCTGGCCCGAGGGTTTTGGCCAGGGCCAGCGAAAAATCCTCAAGGAAGGCGCCGTACTCGTCTTCCGGAGGTGAATGCTCCGGGCCCTGGGGCACAATGGCGATGCTGTATTTTCCGAAAGGTTTGAGAAGAACCAGGACGTCTTTTTCCGGACCGGCGGCGGGAATGTCGAACGCCCGGGGCTCAAGGCCCAGGCGGGCCTTGACCTGAGCCCAGAAGGTGGTTTGGAACAGAATGTCCGTTGGGAGCAGTGCGCTCATGGCTTTTGCTGCGATATCCATGCTGTTGTTTCTCCAATCGTGAAGAGGGGCCGAGCGTTGGGTTCCCCGGGGCGAAAAGGCGCAAGGCTCTGGAGAGCAGAGCGGGGGAAGGCGCTGTTGCCGGGTGTAGCGGGGGCTGGCGCAGGGCGCCCCGCTTCTTGCGGGAATCGTCCACCGCTGTGCGGCGGCGGAGCGAGCCAAGGGCAGGAACCGCCGGAATCAGCGGAGAGGCGGTCCCTGCCCAGGCAGCGGAATCAGACCGCCCTGGCCGCATTCTCCTTTGCGTCCATGCAGCGGGTGCAGAGCCATGTGGTGGGCACCAGCTCCAGGCGGCGCATCGAGATCTCCTCTCCGCAATCTTCGCATATGCCAAAATCTTCCTCCTCCATGCGGCCCAGCAGCCGCAACAACTCCTGGAGGCGGCGGTCCGCTCCGTGCTTCCATTCCTGGGACTTCATCCGCACGGCGTGCTCCTCCACCTTTTGGCGGCCGTTTTCGTCCACGCCGTTGCAGGCGCGCCATGCGGCCATGGCCTGATGGATGTCCTGAATTTCCGTTTCAACGATTGTTCGCAATCGCGATAACTGTTCCGCAGTCATGCCGACCTCCTGTTTGTGCAAATAAAAAAGGCCCCATCCTTCCGCCGTTCGGAAAGATGGGGCCCTCATGCAGGCGTTTCAATGTGACGCGCTACACGATAGCCCCCTTCCTCCAGGAGAGGACACGGTCCTCCCGCTGGGCGCAAGCGCACCCGGCAACAGCCGCGCGCGGATGACGAAGGGAAAGGGGAATACGTTTCACGGGAACACTCCTGGGTGGTGTGATTGTCACTGCGAATTTGAAGTATACAAGCATCGCTCAAGAAATCAACCGCACGGGGAAACTGCCGCCACGCTATTGCGGTCGCGGGGGAAAGTCAGATCCGCCAAGCATTTTCAGCGGCTCAGGACGCGTGGAGCGCCCGCGCGGGGCGAAAGAAACAGGTCATTCCGCCGCAAACGGCCATTTGTTTCCAACGCGGCGGGGTGTAGCGGGAATTGAGCCTGTGGCTCCTTGACGGCCGGGAAGCGCTGTTCCCCATCGTGTGCATGGAGGGCGCATGCCCTAGGGGAAAAGCGCGCAGGGCAAGGCGTTGCGGCCGGGGAGGCGTTTGCGGCGGCCATGCCGCACGGTCCCGGGCGGGCTCTGTCCCGTGGGTGTTCAGGCCCGGCGCAGGCGCGGGGGAACAGGGGGCTCTCCTCCCGGATGTCGCGTTTCCCGCGGGCACGCCGCGGGTCGGGCCGGGTCAGGTGTCCTTTTGGCCAAAGCCCGCCACCTGAAACGGGAAAATCGAGTCGGCCGAGGACAGCGCGCAACGCTCCACGGCGCTGAACCAGGCCAGAAACATGTCCGCGATCTCCTCGCCCTCGCGTGTCAGACGCACGCCCTCGCGCCGGGCGCCGCGCTGCTCCACGAGCTTGAGCCCAAGGGCCTGCTCGCTCTGCTGGATTTTGCCCCAGGCCGCGCGGTAGCTCATGCCCATGTTCTGGGCGGCTTTTTTTATGGAGCCGTAGCTTTGAATATTGAACAGAAGTTGGGCGCGGCCAATGCCGAAGTACATTTCGCCCTGGCTTTCAAGCCAGATGTGCAGGCGGATGGTTGGCCGTTTCGCCGTTTCGGCCTTCAGCTGGTTTCTTTCAGAACGTGCGGCGGACCCATCCGAACCGGACGGGATTGCGGTTGTGGTCATGCGACGCTCACCCTCCCTCCTCGGGGCAGCCCAGCGGTCTGGGTGAACACCCCTAAGGTTGACACTTCACTTAGGCACATGCGCACGGCTTGTTCCTCCTGTCTGTCCATTGAAAATGTCATTCAGGACAATCCTGTCTCAGTATGACCCCACTACCTTTGGCCGTAAGCAAAGGCCATCGCTTCGTTCTTATCCAGCTTCTGGCACCAAGGCTTATCTCCCTGAAATAATGATTCAAGATATTGAGCACCGTGATATGTGTTTCAGAAAATACTTTAAAATAATTAGATAAATATTGCTCGGCCCGGTGCCTGTGGCATGTTTGCTCCACTCGGTTTCCAGCAGGCCAGCCCTCTGTCGCTGGCGGAGCCGCACCGTCTCAACACAAAGGAGGAGGCATGAGCGTATCACGTCGAGGATTCATCAAACTGCTCGGGGCGGGCACCGCCTGCCTGGGGCTGTCAAAACTGGGCATTGATCTTACGCCCACCCAGGCCTATGCGGCCGGACTCAAGATTGAGGGGGCCAAGGAGTCCATCTCCATCTGCCCGTTCTGCGCCTGCTGCTGCAACGTGCTGGTGCACGCCAAGGACGGCAAGATCATCAATGTCGAAGGCGACCCGGACTATCCCGTGAGCGGCGGCGGCCTGTGCGCCAAGGGCGCGGCCTTGAAGAGCCTGCACATGAGCCCGGAACGCCTCACCAAGCCCCTGTACCGCGCCCCCGGCAGCGCCAAGTGGGTGGAGAAGGACTGGGACTGGATGATGGAGAGGATCGCGCGGCGCATCAAGGACCAGCGCGACCGCGACTTCATGCCCAAAAATGCGGAGGGGGCCGTTGCCAACCGGCTGGAAAGCGTGTTCCACCTCGGTTCCTCCCAGGTCTCCAACGAAGAAGCCGCCGTGCTGCACCAGATGATCCGCGCGTTCGGCATCGTGCATTTCGACCACCAGGCGCGCATCTGCCACAGCCCGTCCGTTCCGGCCCTGGCCGAATGCTTTGGCCGCGGCGCCATGACCAACCACTTCGCCGACCTCGCCAACTCCGACGCCGTGCTCATCATGGGCAGCAACTGCGCGGAGCACCACCCCATGACCTTCAAGTGGATCATCAAGGCCAAGGAAAAGGGCGCTTATGTCATGCACGTGGACCCCAAGTTCTCGCGCACCTCTGCCCGCAGCAATCTGCATGTGCCCATCCGCAGCGGCACCGACATCGCCATGCTGGGCGGCATGATCAAGTACATTCTGGAGAACAAGAAGTTCTTCGCCGAGTTTGTGGTGAACTACACCAACGCGAGCTTCCTTGTGGGCGAGAAATATTCCTTCAAGGACGGCATGTTCTCGGGCTTTGATGCGGCGAAGAAGAAGTATGACAAGAGCCAGTGGGCCTTTGAGAAGGACAGCCAGGGCCTGGTCAAGCGCGACAAGACTCTTGCCCATCCCCGCTGCGTCATCAATGTCATGCGCGACCACTACAGCCGCTATGACCTGGAGACCGTGTCCTCGGTCACCGGCGTGTCCAAGGCCGATCTGCTCAAGGTTTACGAGACCTTCAGCGCCACAGGCAAGCCGGACAAGGCCGGGGCCTTCGTCTACGCCCTGGGCTGGACCCAGCACAGCGTGGGCGTGCAGAACATCCGCATGTCCGGGCTCATCCAGCAACTTCTGGGCAATGTGGGCGTTGCCGGCGGCGGCATTGCGGCCCTGCGCGGCGAGCCCAACGTGCAGGGCACGACCGACCACGCCCTGCTGTACGGCTACCTGCCGGGCTACCACAACATGCCGACGACCAACTTCCCGGCCCTGGACGACTACCTCAAGGCCAACACGCCGAAGTCCGCCGACCCCATGAGCGTCAACTGGTGGCAGAACAGGCCAAAATATATCGTCAGCCTGCTCAAGAGCTGGTATGGCGAAAACGCCACCAAGGAAAACGACTTCGGCTACTCCTACGTGCCCAAGCTCGACCCCGGCCAGGACTGCTCGCATTTGTACATCTTCGACCGCATGTACAAGGACAAGATCAAGGGCGGTTTTTGTTTCGGCCACAACCCCTGCCAAAGCATTCCCAACTCCCACAAGGTGCGCAAGGCCTGGGACAAGCTCGACTGGCTCGTCATGGGCGATGTGTTCCACAACGAGACCACGGACAACTGGCGCAGGCCCGGCGTGGATCCTAAAAAGTGCAAGACCGAGATTTTCCTGCTGCCGAGCGCCTACCGCGCGGAAAAGGCGGGCACGGTGTCCAACTCCGGCCGCTGGCAAATGTGGCACTATAAGGCCGCGGAGCCCCTGGGCAAAAGCCGCAGCATGGGCGAGATGTTCGTGGAGATGATGAACCGCGTGCGCGACCTGTACAAGAAGGAGGGCGGCGCCTTCCCCGATCCCATCACCAAGGCCGATTACCCGGCCGCCTTCGACGCCGAGGCTGTCGCCCGGCGCGTCAACGGCTACTTCACCAAGGATGTGGAGGTTGGCGGCAAGCTCTACAAAAAGGGCCAGCTCGTGCCGGGCTTCCCGAACCTGAAGGCCGACGGCAGCACCACGAGCATGTGCTGGGTGTACTGCGGCGGCTACACGGAGGAGGCGGGCAACCTGGCCAAGCGCCGTGACCTGACCCAGACCCCCATGCAGGCAAAAATCCACCTGTATCCCAAGTTCGCCTGGGTTTGGCCCATGGACCGCAGGATACTTTACAACCGCGCCAGCGTGGACGTGAACGGCAAACCGTACAATCCCGAGAAGGCGGTCATCGCCTGGGAGAACGGCAAATGGGTGGGCGACGTGCCCGACGGCGGACAGCCGCCCATGGCCATGAAGGGCGGCGTGTACCCGTTCATCATGCACACGGAAGGACACTCCCAGCTCTTTGGCCCCGGACGCGAAGACGGCCCCTTCCCGGAGCACTATGAGCCGGCGGAAACGCCCATCACCACCAATCCCTTCTCCGCGCAGATGAGCAACCCGTGCATGAAGGTCATCAAGAGCGACATGGACGAGCTGGCGAAAAACGGCGACCCGCGTTTCCCCATCGTTCTGACGACCTACAGCCTGACGGAGCACTGGTGCTCCGGGTCCGAGACGCGCAACGGCCCGGCTTTGCTGGAGGCCGAACCGCAGCAGTATGTGGAGATGAGTCCGCAGCTGGCCAAGGAGAAAGGCGTCAGCAACGGCGATGTGGTCATTGTGGAAAGCCTGCGCGGCAAGACCGAGGCCGTGGCCATGGTCACGGTGCGCATCAAGCCCTTCACCATCATGGGCAAAACCGTGCACCTGGTGGGCATGCCCTTCTGCTTCGGCTGGACCAAGCCCAAGTGCGGCGACACAACCAACCGCGTCACCGTGTCCGTGGGCGATCCCAACACCAGCATTCCGGAGTACAAGGCCTGCTTGGTGAACCTGCACAAGGCCAAAAAGGTAACGGAGCTGTAGCAACAGTCTTGAGACCATAAGGAGTGGAAACATGCCTAAGGCATTTTTGATAGACACCACGCGCTGCACGGCTTGCCGGGGCTGTCAGGTGGGCTGCAAGGAGTGGAAGAACTTCCCCGCCGTGCCCACCAAACAGCGCGGCACACACCAGAACCCGCCCGATCTGACGCACTACAACTTCAAGCTGGTGCGCTTTTCCGAGCATATGGCGCCCAATGGCAAAGTGACTTGGAACTTCTTCCCGGACCAGTGCCGCCACTGCCTGGAGGCCCCGTGCAAGTCCGGCGCGTCCCTTGAGGATTCCATCATCATCGACAAGGGCACCGGCGCGGTGATCTACACCGAAAAGACCGTGAAGGAGGACTTCGAGACCATCCGCTCCTCCTGTCCGTACGACATTCCGCGCAAGGATCCCAAGACCAAGCGCATCGTCAAGTGCGACATGTGCATCGACCGTGTGAAGAAGAACATGCTGCCCATGTGCGTGAAGAGTTGCGCCATGGGGGCCATGAACTTCGGCGACCGGGCCGACATGCTCAAGCTTGCGGCAGAGCGCCTTGTGGCTGTGCAGAAAGAGTATCCCAAGGCCCAGCTGTGCGACATGGAGAGCGTGAGCGTCATATACCTGATAGCCGACGAGCCGACGAAGTACCACACGTTCGCCGTGGCCGACGCGGCCGGCGCTCAAGCTTGCGGCAGAGCGCCTTGTGGCTGTGCAGAAAGAGTATCCCAAGGCCCAGCTGTGCGACATGGAGAGCGTGAGCGTCAT
>Ga0183099_1001565_pt1 | contig 13029 bp, 13 predicted proteins | sample Biomet1_FD_127788 | JGI IMG/M metagenome (GOLD analysis project Ga0183099, IMG submission 127788) | Microbial communities from bioreactor (seeded with anoxic lake sediment) at LBNL, California, USA - Biofuel metagenome 1 | ecosystem: Engineered > Bioreactor > Anaerobic > Unclassified ... | reverse complement strand
CAGCCACTGATATTGCAGTGAATCTGGCACTAAGATCAAAACACGTTTCGCACGGCCAGACAGCAGTTGCTGGTGGATGATCATGCCGGCTTCAATGGTTTTACCTAAACCCACTTCGTCAGCCAGTAATACGCGTGGCGCATGGCGATGACCCACTTCACGGGCAATATGCAGCTGATGCGGGATCAAACTAACACGGCCACTGGCCAGACCTCGCGTTGGATTGCGACGACGGGCATGCTGGTGCGTCAGTGCTTCGTAACGCAGCGCAAAACGGGAGTGACGGTCGATTTGACCGGCAAACAGACGGTCTTGTGGTTTATTAAATTTGATGAAGTTATTCAGCACATCCCGCCGGAAACAAGTGCTCCCGCCGCAGCATACTCCGTAAGTAAAGCTCCGGCCGGCGTTTCCGGCGCGGCCGTCATAAGCCGGTTGTCCGTAAAAAACTGTCCGGCGTACGCGATACGCCCCGTTTTTAGCACCACCGGTTCGTACACGCCGCCCGAAACGTCGGAAGCCTGAAGCTCCATTCTTGCGCCGCTCCCGCGTCCCACAGACAGCCGCCCGAAGCGCGGCATCGTTCCCGGGCCTGCCCAGGAAAACGTGTACGTTTTTTCCCCGTTTACCGTACCGGCATACGACACGCTGCGTATCACCATACGTTCAACGGGTGCCGGATATTCCACCGTCGTACCGTCCGCGATCGAATACGAACGGACTGACCACGCAAGTCCTTTTTTATAGACGTACACCACGGTACCGTCTCCGCCGTCAGAAAGCGAAAAAGCGGTACTGCCCGTCGGGAACGGTATCTGCGCCGCAAGCCGGGCACCGGTGATCCGCGTCCGGGCTGCGTTCTGCGTGAGCGCGTACACGTACAGTGCCTCATTCTGCGACTTCGTCTTTACCGCGGCAAGATACAGGCTGCCGCCGTCCGTAATAACCGCCGCGTTACGGAGCCCGGTTTGCTCAAGTAAAAACCAGCTCCGGCTGCGCAGCGAATATACCTTCACTTCCGTTTTCGGAACCGCACGTCCGGTGCCTGTAAAACTCACGGCGGCGCACGTTCCGTCCGCAGAAAGCACCGCCCGGTCCATACCGGCTACGGTGAACAGTTTCCTGCTCTTTTTATACCGTCCGGTCTCTGCATCCCATTGTGAAAACCAGAAGCTGCTGCTGTAGTCGTCGCAGTATGCAAACCCGGCGGAACCGGCAGAAAGCGACGTGTAGAGCGACCCCCTGCCGTTTTCCGGCGAGCGGGTCTTCGTCCCCGAAAAGTAGTCCGCCACACCTTCGCCTGAAAGCGGATCGGCGGCAGCGGCAGGCACACTGATTGAATTCTCAAACGCCTTCCACGCATTCTTCACCGTAATTCCGTATACCGAAGAAAAGGCAAGCGACTGATGGATCGTCCGGGCGTTCACGCACTCGTACCAGAACGCAGCGTACTTTTCCATACCGTACGTTTTTTGCAGCCACCCGTCGAACGCGCTTCCGAAGTAGTAATACTGATTCACCGGATATCTGTCGTGCGCGCCGTATATGTCGGCATATCCCGGAAATCTTCCTTCCAGCTTCGCCTGCCGAACCATCTGCGCGCTATACGGATCGTTGAGACGGCCTTCCCCGTTCATACTTTCAGACGTGACCGCAGCACCTTCCGCGTGAGACCCGGTCATAATAAGCCAGCCAGGATCGATCAGGTCGCCGAATATGGAACCGACCGTTCTCCAGAATTTATTTTTCATATTGTACGTCACCGCATGGGTCAGTTCGTGTCTGAACGTAGACAGCAGCGTGTCTGAAAACACCGCCATACTTTCCGTTTCGGGCGTATCGTACAGCACGATGTGATTGTAATACGCCGACGTAAAATACGCGTTGAATTCATCCTGTGCCGGAGTGATCACGACAGGAAACCGCGCCCACACTTCCGTTCCAAGCGACCCGCAGACGTCCCTGTAGATGCTGTCGGCATGTTCAGCCAGCAGCGCCGCCGAGGCCGCCGAGCCGGGCGTATATATAATGTCGAACCATTCAGTCCGCACAACCTTAATGTTCTTTTCTCCGGACATAACACCGTCGGCGGCAAACGCCGCGCACAACGGCAGAAACGCCGCAAGCAGCGCGACGTACAACTTTTTTTTCATAAACCCATACTCCTCTATGCGGACACCTTATTTCCGCCGGACTTTGCCCCGCTCCATGAACGTCATGTGCGCCAGTTTTTTCCCGCTCACGTAATTTTTTGCCGCCCGTCCGGCTTCCGCATAACTGTTGTCTTTTTTGACGTCTTGTTCCCGGTAAAATCCTTCTGCCACGCCGGAACCACAGGATGAGCGTCGCCTTTCTTCACGTATTCCATCCATTCTTCGGGTTCAGGCACTTCGAATTTCATATGTTTGCCAGTCTCAGGATGCGTAAATTCCAGCGTCCGCGCGTGCAGCGCGAGCCGCCCGAACGGATCAGTCTGGGCCCGGTAATTTTCATCACCGGCAAGAGGATAACCTTTTGACGATAAATGCGCGCGTATCTGGTTTTTTTTACCCGTGTCAAGGTCGAGTTCAAACATCGTATGAGTCGGACCCCGCTCCAGTACCCTGAACCGCGTCCGTGCCTCAACCGTTTTAAACTTCGCTTTACCGTCGGCGTGCCCGATATGACGCTCGTAGACAGAGCTTTCCTTTCCCCCGGTTCTTCCTCTGCGGCCTGTTTCGGACGGCTTGTCCCCCGGTTTTAACACAAACCCCACGTTGTACGCATTGTACGCCAGCGGATCGTCGATCGTACCGAAGTCGGGAAGCCTTCCTTCCGGCGGATTTTCACCCACGGCCCGGTACAGGCGCCCCGTCACCATCGTCTGCCACGTCCCCATGATTTTCTTCTGCATATGCTCCGTCACGGCGAACATCATCACTCCCGACGTATCCCGGTCAAGCCGATGAACGACAAACGGACGGTGCCTCGCGGAGTACGTCCCGTTGCTGCGCATCAGCTGTTCAAGAACCGCTATCGCAGTCCTCGCACGGCTCCCGGGATACGGAACGGAAAGCATCCCCGTCGGTTTTGTGATAACGACGATCGAGTCGTCTTCATATAGAATTTCAATTTTTTCCCGGCCAAAATCAGGCTTATGTTCACGCTTATACAGTGTACTCGCTTTTTCCATATACGTTTCCTTTGTACTATCGAACCAACCGTCTAGTAATGCGGCGGTTTCCTGTTCGGAACCTCTTCAAGGCTGTCCGACAAGTCCTGAATTCTCCCCGACATAAGTTTACTTTCCTGCTTAAGAACGTCGATATACTTCGTCTGAGCAACAGTCACTTCCTGCAGCTGACTCACAAAATCCTCAAGATAAGCAAGTTTGGTTTCCAGCGCGATCATGCGCGCTTCTGTCTCTTTGTCCATAGACTTCCATTGTAACTTTTTCATACTCCAATGTACAGTTTTTTCGCACCCTCCGCAGCGCACCCTTGTACATACGGGGGTAAAGAAGTAAAATTAAGACAAGACACAGGAGAGAGCCATATGACAACATTTATCATGATCTGTGCCGCGGCAGTGATCTGTATTGCCCTTTTTGCAGCATGGAAAACTAAAAAGAAGCACACAGAATCTTCAGTCACGGCCGCCGACGACGCAAAAGATACGGACGAATTCAGCAAAGCATTTTTCGAACGCGTACAGGCAGGAGAACAGGCTCAGCCTTTTCTTCTTTTTGCAGGCCAGAGCGACTGCGCACTCGTACAGAGCATGATGCAGTCCGCTGGCATCCCGTCATATACGGACTTTACGCATATCAACAAGTTTTACGGACCTCTCACCGAAGCGACCGCATCCGGTCTGAGTATAAAACTTCAGATACTTATTAACGATTACGAAGACGCAGTCGCCGTTCTGAACGATTATCTCAAATCAAAAGGAAACAGCGTCGGTATCACCGTCTATCCCAAACAGCAGTAGTATCCGCCCTTTACCACGGAACCGGTTTTTCTTGTTTTCCTGCAGCACCGGCAGTATAATCAAAGTAACGATATGCAGACATCCGTAAATAGTACATTTTATTGGAGGTATATGATATGGCAAAAGTTAAGTACACGTGCGAAACGTGCGGTAAAACCGTAACCGCAGATCCGAAAAACGGAATCCCAGAATGCTGCAATAAAAAAATGAAACAGCTCCCCCTGGACACCTGTTCAATAACACACGACGCCGAATCGTACCGACTTGACAACGACGACGGCCCGTGCGACGAAGGGTATCCCGATAAATAGGTGATACCGTCCTTCAGACACTGAAATTCACCAGCCGGCGCGCAGAACGCCGGGCATAAAAAAGCCCCGGATCAGAACCTGATCCGGGGCTTCGTTCTGCTTACGTACCTTTCCGGCGGATAACGATCATCCGTGCTGGAGCAGTACCCGAATTGCCGCCGGCAGGTATATGCCGGCGCTCCATGGTTTCTGCCGTATCAGGCAGCTTCGATTGCAATTCTTTTAGGCGCGGCAAGCTCCTTGCGGGGTATGCGTACCGTCAGGACACCATTTTTGAATGTCGCCCCGACACCCTCACCGTTCGTATCATCCGGCAGCGTAAAACGGCGGGAGAACTGGCTCACGCGGCGTTCGCGGATAAGCCATTTTCCCTCTTCCTTCTTCGCATTCTTTTCCGGTTTTTCTTCCTTTTCCTCTTCATGGCGGGAAGAAATAGTCAGCACGTTATGGTCAAGCTCAACATTGACATCTTTTTCCGTCATTCCCGGCAGATCCATCTGCATCACGTATGCGTCTTTCTCTTCTTTTACGTCTACCTTGGGCATGCTCAACGAGCGCTCAAAGGTAAAATCCGGCATAACGTCGCTCAGCGCGTTGTCGAAGAAATTGTTGAAAAGTGCTAACTCGTTCATATAAAGCCTCCAAATAGTATGTATATTTTCGTAAGCTCAACCAGCTTACAGTAAAATATATAGCAATAATTGTGCCAACTATTCGTTTATACATAAAAAACTTGCAAAATCCGCTTTTTTTGCAGCTACACCGCTCTGCATGAGCGTAAAACCCTGTCTCCGTCAGCCGCGTTCACGTACCGCTGTGTAAAATATGCCAACTGTATCGTTTTAACTCACTTAAACTGTGTCACTTTTACTCAAAACAGCAGTATATCGGTAAAAAAGTGTTCCCGGCACCGTACAGCAGGTATCCCCCATATCTGATGTGCCGCTTTTTCTGCAGCTGTGATAACGTGGCAGGATACAATAAAAGTGCAGTACAAAATACCCGAAAAAAGGGGGAAAATATACTCAGTCCGCTATATGTGCAAATCTCTTTCGGTAAGTGAAAGCGGTTTTTACAAGTGGCAGAGAAACCGCAGCAGGTAAAGCAGTCGCTTAAATAAATTCAGGGCATTTTGGAACTGAACTATTATTGACTATTTCTCTATAATAACAGTATGGAACCAACAAAAATCTATCTTGATATGGACGGAGTTCTTGCAGATTTTGACAACGGACTTCGTGAACTTTTAAATGTTACACCAAAGCCTCAAGGCCATCAGACACAAGCCTTTCAGAATGAAATGTGGACCAAAATGGCAGAATATCAGCATTTTTACAGAGATATGAAACCAATAGCTGGTGCAATTGAAGGTTTTGAGGCTTTATGGAACAAGTATGTCAACAAAGTTGAAATCTTAAGCGGTATTCCAAAACCTCATAGAAACATCACTTTTGCCAGTGAAGATAAACTGTCCTGGGTTCGAAAGTATTTGAACGAAGAAATTACAGTGAATCTTGTTTACAGAGCAGAAAAGAAAAATTTCTGTAAAGACAGTTCATGTATTTTGATTGATGATTATGAATCCAATATCAAAGAATGGAATGCTGCCGGCGGAAGTGGGATTTTGTTTAAGAGTTGGGATGAGATGGATTTGTAAGATGTGACCTGTCGTGACGGTGTAACAAATTCTGTGTAAATGGCAATTATTAATTGAGCGGAACCCGCTCACCAAAAACAATAGCAAACTGATTCATGGCTGTGCGCTTTCGGGATATACTCCGTTTTTCTTCATGTACGCAGTATATCCCTTTCGTTTTGTTTTAAATAATACTTTTCAGTTTTTCCCGTCATATGTTCTGAATGTATTCCATACGTTGATCCCTTTCAGCATAAGATGCAGTTCTACCGCTGTGATCGCGCGGACACTGTTTTATCCCTTGTCTGGAACATATAGAGGTCTCAGCTGTACGGATCTTTTTTCATTCCGTATTCTACTATTCCTGCCATGGCTTCTACCGACCATTTTACTCTTGTTCCCGTCCACAGACAAATGTGTACTGTTTCCGGCGGCGGCATAAGGCTCCTGTCCATCCCTTCCAGTATGCTTTTTACTTTTTCTTCCATTTTTTCCCTCCGGAATCGGAGTCTACTGTTTTTCCTTTTCTCTTTTTAGGTGGGGTTTATTTGATGCTTACCGTAATGCATTGCTCTACGCGCTGTAATGCAATGCACTTTTGTGCGTAATGCATTGCATTTCTGACAAAAGTACACTGTCATTCTGACAAAAGTACACTGTCATTCTGACAAAAGTACACTGTCATTCTGACAAAAGTACGCTGTCATTCTGACAAAAGTACGCTGTCATTCTGACAAAAGTACGCTGGCCTTTCGTATAAGCGTCAAATGCCCCCGCCTGAAAAGATGATATGCACCCCTAAAAGGTAACACTTTTTAATCGGACCGGAAAAACGAAGTACACACTATATCTGGTGTCTGCATCCCTGACAGGGACATTTTGTTCAGGCACTGCTTCCACATACACACACAGCGCTGCCTGACTGCTCCCGAAAGGGAACACTTCTTATCAGCCGCTGCCGCCGGAATGTAACACTTCTGACTGCGTCTGCACCCGGATGTATATACTAGTTCATTTTCCTGTTCTGTCAACCTCCTGAACAACCATCGGCCATGTTCCCCCGGGATTCTGCATTCTGAATTGTACCGGACTCAAACCGCCCAGCCGTTCTTTCGGACGACGATTGTTGTAATACGCAATAAACTCTTTGACCGCCTCCACTATTGTTACTATCGGGATGCGCCGGTCTTTCACATTTGTCTTACCGAACCTGTTGTACAGGGCTTCTGTTTTCAGTATTCCGTTACAGGATTCCATTGATGCGTTATCCCAGCAGCATCCCCGCAGGGAACAGCTCTGCAATACTCCAAGATCAAGCAGCCGCTCCTGATACTCGAATGACAGATAACTCATACCCTGATCGGAATGAATCACTGCTCCCCTGATGTCTTCTTTTGCTGCCAGTTGATTTACCGTGTCAATGCACAGCAGCCGGTCTGGATGACCGCTTATGCAGTATGCTGCAACTTCTCCGTTGTACAGGTCTTCAATCATGCACAGGTACTCTATTTCTTCCTGCCCATACAAATACGTAATATCAGTTGCGTATTTCTTTGCCGGTTCAAGAGATACAAAATCTCTTCCCAGCAGGTTCTCCGGTACACAGGCTTTCAGATTCTTCCGCCTCAGGTATTCTTCTGGAGTGAACTTCCTGCGTCTTACGGCTGAAAGCAGGCCGTTTTCCTTCATAAGATGGAGCACTTTCTTCCGGTTCACTTTCATCCCGTACTCCCGCTGCAGTAAGGCAGCTACCTTCCGGTACCCGCTTGATGATCTGCTCTCATACTGGATGAGCCGGATGTTTTCAATGATGTCAGTGTCCTCATACAGTTCCTGGTGCGAAAGAAAATGATACATATTTTTTCTCGGAATTCCTGCTATGGCACAGATCAGTCGTACGTTTTTGAATCCTCTCGTTCTGACTGCGGCAGCTGCCCGGTACCGTTTTTTTTTGACGGATTTGTAAGGTCTATGCCGCTCTGTTTTGCAAGTTCCTCATAATAGGCTAGCTTGGCTTTTAGGTATTCGGTTTCGCGTTTATAGTCTTTCAGGGTTTTCTTGTTTTCGTCTTTTTCCATACCATTTTTTTCCAGAAGAATCTGGAACTTTCCTTCGTCTGCAAGTTTAACATAGCTCAGACATTCCTGCACGATCTGCCGCTGTCCATGGATCCATTTTGCTACCGCCGTCTTAGATGCTCCATATTTTCTTGCCAGCGAAGATGCCGAAGCTCCCATTAACAGCGCTTCGTTCAGAATGGTAAATTTCCTTTCGAGCCTTTTTTCTGCATTGCTCATTGATCCGTACCCCCATATCTGGTGTACCATTTTTCCCACTGCATGGATAAAATGTGTACCCTTTTTGGGGTGCAGATCATACGCTGTCATTCTGACAAAAGTACGCTGACCTTTCGTATAAGCGTCAAATGCTCCCGCCTGAAAAGATTAAAAACAGCAGACTTTGCTCTCCGAGGAAAAAAAAGAAGAAAAAAAACATACCGGCAGGAATAAACAGAAGTCTGATGCCGCTGCTTTTATAACGGATATGTCAGACCAGCGCCGGTCCGCTCCGCAGTTTGTTCATACAGTACCGTACGCTGAGCAGAGCCTTCAACGTACGGTAAACAGAGCCTTCACCGTACGCTGAACACACCCTTCATCGTACGATGAAAGGTCTGTTTTGACAGGAAGCGTATAAATTGTATCTGTGTTCCGGAAAAGCTGTACTGTTTACTGTTTTTCTGCTTCAGTACGATACCCTGATACGGTTTCCGACGTACTGTTCCTTGGACAAAACTGCCATGCTCCGCATTTTCACGTTCGCTTCGTACGGTCAGGGTCTGTCCGTCTTTCCGGTAATTTAGGATAAAGCACCATGATGCGCGTACGCTTCAGCACGGGACGGCTGTCAGGCTTCTAAAAAACATACTTCTTTCCAATCTGTCCTGATTTTTTCAAAAAAAATCAGGAAATTCCTGTTTTTTCAAAAACCCGCGTTATACTGTAAAATAAATTAAATAATTGTAATTGTGGTGGCAGCTATATGAATAATAAATTAATAAAACTCCATAATCTCCAGTTGCAGGTCACAGCTGACTGTTTGAAGCGTCATTATTTTCTTATCCGTACTGCGCCACTGCTCATTTTAATAAATTTATAGAAAAGAGGCAGAGGATGATTTTTGACACCTACCTTGCAAAAGTCTCGGACAATAAAGACCCCGACAAAATGAACCGTATACGGGTAACAAGAACACTGGAAAAGGATGCTGTTTCATCATGGATACCGTACCTGAGTATCAATGCCGGAAGCGGAGCAGGGTTCAGCACGCTGCCCGACGTAGACGAACAGGTTCTCGTCGCTACCCTTGACGCAGTAGAGACGTCACAGGTTGCAGTCGGAACGATCTGGTCCGAAAATTCAAAACCGCCGGAAACGGGGGAGAACAGCGATGCGGAGCTGAACAAGGACGGAAAAAACGAACTGCACTTCGTAAAGAGCAGGAGCGGCAGCATGTATATAATCGACGACACAAAAGATGCTGAAAAAGCACAGATGATAGCAGCAGGCGGAAAAACACGCCTTGAATTCTCAAAAAAAGACAAACTGGTCAATCTTGAAACTGATGAAAAGATTGGTTTTTCTGCAAAAAAGGAAATGGACTTTGAAGCCGACACCATAACGATGAAAGCAAAGAAAAAAGCAGATATTTCCATGGACGAATTCCAGGTAAAGGCGTCAAAGGCATGCAGTATACAGGCAGATCAGGACATGTCGCTCAAAGGCTCGGGAATTGCACTGAACTAAAAAAGGAAGAGGTAAAAAATGGCAGAAGATTCAAACAAGCACTTAACACCGGCATGGATAGTATATGTTGAGGGAAAAAGGCTCGGCACCGACCACGAAGGTGCCTTGAAATGGATAACGGTCGACGACTGCCTGAACGGAATCGGACGCTGTACACTTCTGTTTGACAGCAGTGCAGTAAAACTGCGCGACGCAGGAACACTTGCACTGGAAAAGAAAATAGCAATACACATGGGGTACAAAGACGACTTGGACGAAGTGTTTTGCGGCGAAATAACAAAGACCCGTATAAAGCTCAACGAATACGGACACGAGGAGCTGGAAGTATGCGGCTGTAACGCCTTATACAAACTAAAGCACGGTAAACATCTTATTTCATATGAAAAGAAAAGAGTCAGTGATGCAGTGAAGGAAATTATCGGGAAATATTCACTGAGTGCGGAAATGGATACATTCGGCGGGAAGCATGATTTTTCTACAGAGACGGAAATGTCAGACTATGAGTACGTAATGAAAGCAGCTTCTGAATACGGCAGGGAAGTGTATGCATACGGCACGAAAGTATACGTAAAAAGCGAAGTGAGTATAAGCAGCGAAGACATAATCTACGAATGGGGAAAGAGCCTCATATCGTTTGAATGTTCCGATGATATAGAAAACCTGCTGGCACAGGTATCCGTGACAGGCTGGAATATTGGTAAGTGTACATCATTCAGCGGGAATGCAGCAGCAGGCGACGTACCGGTGAAAGCGGGCGGTTCAAGCTGCTGGACGACAGAATCAAAACAGAGCAGTAATTTTGCATCAGTAGAGCTGGACCGTATGGCTTTAGACGAAGACGACGCGAAATCGCGGGCGGCCGGCATTTTGCAGAGGAACTCATTCAGGTACATATATGGAACGGGAACAGGAGAGGGAAACTACAAGCTGCACCCCGGTATGAGGGTGAGTATCAAATATGCAGGCGATGTGTACAGTGGAGAATACATTGCGGAAGGCGTGACACACCGGCTTGATGTCGGCGGTGCGTACACCACGTCGTTCAAACTGAAACGTAACATGAAAAAATAGAGGAGCATAAAAAAGTATGAAACTGAACAAAGAGATCGCCGCAAACCTTCGGTTTGCTTCCCGAGTTTTGCAGACAAAACTCGAACGTGGTGAACAACATTATCCCGGGCTGTATACCCGGTGTAGATAAAAAGTATGAGAGGAAGAGTTATGAATTTAAACAAAGAGATTGAAGAACTGCTGAAAAAATATCCGGACCCGCGTCAGAAAAACAAGGGGGTGCTGGAGTTCGCCAGGAAACTCTACTACGCCTCGTGCCCGCCGCAAACCTGCGGTTTGCTTCCCGAGTTTTGCGGGCAAAACTCGAAAATGCTGAACAACATTATTCTGAGTGATGTACCCGGTGTAAATAAAAAGTAAGGAGAAGGAAAAAGTTATGAACCTGAACAAAGAGATTGAAGAACTGCTGAAAAAGTATCCCGACCCGCGGCGGAAGAGTGACGGGATACTTGAATTTGCGCAGAAAATGTTCAATGCCTCATGCCCGCCGGTAATGGGAATCGTTGCAGACAACAGGGATCCCGACTGCCTGGGGCGGCTGCGCATAGCGATGGACATGCTTTCGCCGGGGTGTGTAGGTCCGTGGTACCCCATGTTGAAACAGTGGGCAGGCAACAACAGCGGAATGTGGATACTGCCGGACATCGGGACGCAGGTGCTCGTATTTTTCCCCGAAGGCGACCACGAACACGGGGTAGTGGCAGGCTGCATATATGATGAGAAACATATGCCGCCCGGACACAGTACGGACAATCCGTCTGACAGCATCGTGTACCAGACAAAGAATTTCAGACTGGAAATAATAGACGAAGAAGGAAAAGAATCAACACAGATATGTACCCGTGACGGGAAGGTCCGGTTCGTGCTGTCGAAGAAAGACGGTATTTCCCTTGTGAACGAAATGGGCGGAATTCATGTAAAGTGCAAAGAGCTTGAAATAGACGGAGAAGACAACATCAATTTCAAGGCAAAGAAAATGAGCATAGAAAGCGAGGGCGAAATAAACTATAAGGCAAAAAAAACAATCAAGATAGAGTGCGACAAGAAGGTGGAATTAAAAGGCAAGAACATAAAGCTTCAGGGCAGCAAGGGCGTGACGACGGGCGGCAAGCAGCTGGCGACGGAAGGAAGCAAGGTGATGGGCTTCGATGTGCACACGATGGTGGTACCTGCGGGGAACCATACGGAGAACGTACCGCTGCCGCATCCGTTCATAGGCAAGCTCGTTGACAAGCTGGCGAAGGACGTGAGCGTGGGCGGTCATAAGGCTGCGGTAAAGGGGAGCAAGGCGAAGAACGACAGCCCTACGCACAACCAGCTGCCGGGAACGATCAAGTTCCAGCAGAACCCGAAGAACGAAGGAGAGGTAACGGGCGGAACGGCTGACAAGCTAAAGATAGACGGAAAGGAAGCGTGCGTGATCGGGAGCCAGGTGACGACGTGCAACGACACGGGAGCCCAGAACAACAGTACGGTGATAGCTCCCGGGGCGAGCATACCCATGCCGGTGATCATTAATCCCAAGAACATGGAGAAATGGAAGGAAGACAAGGCAAAGGAAAACAATACGAAGCCGCAGTTCACGACCGTGAAGTGGGGAAAGAGTTCTGCGAAGGAAGGAGAGGAAGTAGAACTTTCCGCGAACGTGAAGGACATAAAGGACGGGAACATGGTGACGCTGCAGGTGTTCCCTGAAGGCAAAGGGCCTGAAAACGGGTTTGCATATGCGAAGTTCCCGCTGACGGTAAAGGGCGGGAGCGTGAGCGCTAAGTGGAAATGGTATGCGGACAGCAGGGAGCTGCCGCCTGAGCAGGACCCTAAGTTCATATTCAGCGCGCACAGTGCATGGTGCAACTACAAGAAGAGCAGCGGGACGCTGACGGTGGAACTGAAGCGGCCTGAGATAACGAAGGCTGAATGGCAGGACAGGGACGGGAAGAGCGTGAGCAAGGGACTTGTCGGGGAGACGCTGAAGCTGTACGCGGAAACAAAAGACACGGCGGAAGGGGCGGGAGTGACGTTCCGCGTGTACGACAAGAAGAGCGGGGAGCTTGTTGCGGAACCGGCGGTGAAGATGGACGGGAAGAAGGCGGAGGCGGAGTGGACGTACCATTACGAATACGACCCTGCAAAGCCGCTCAAGGAGAAGCCTAAGTTTTACTTTACGGCAGACACGCCGCGGGCAAAACAGAAGAAGAGCGGGGACGCGGAGATAAGCCAGACGGTGAAAGGGTCG
>Ga0183099_1001564_pt1 | contig 13030 bp, 10 predicted proteins | sample Biomet1_FD_127788 | JGI IMG/M metagenome (GOLD analysis project Ga0183099, IMG submission 127788) | Microbial communities from bioreactor (seeded with anoxic lake sediment) at LBNL, California, USA - Biofuel metagenome 1 | ecosystem: Engineered > Bioreactor > Anaerobic > Unclassified ... | reverse complement strand
CCATTCCTATCATGTCTTCAACTAATGAACCATCTACTTGTCCACAAATCCCGCCTATTAACTTGTTTCCTACATGCTCTTTTGGTGCTATAAGGATATCACAAGTTGAAGTTCCTATTATTTTTACAAATGAGTATGATTTTGCTCCTGACCCAACGGCACCCATGTGACAGTCAAAAGCTCCAATTCCTATACTTACTGTTTCAGGAAGTCCTAATTTTTCCGCCCATTCTTTAGAAATAGTTCCTACTGAATGCTCAGAAGTAAATGTACCATTTCCCATAGTTTCTACCATTCCATCTAGTAATGGGTCTATTTTAGTAAAGAACTCATTTGGAGGATATCCATTGAACTCTTCATTCCACATACCTTTATGTCCCGCAGAACATCTACCTCTTTTAATATCTTGTGGATTCATGTTTCCTGTTAAGTATGCAGGAAGCCAGTCACAGTGTTCTATCCATGTAAAAGCTCTTTCCCTAACTGCTTTATCTTCTCTAGTCACATGAAGTATCTTTGCCCAAAACCATTCAGATGAATATACTCCTCCAATATATTTAGTGTAATCAATATCTGAAATATTTCTTGCAACATGGTTTATCTCATCAGCTTCTTTAATTGAACTATGATCTTTCCATAATACAAACATTGCATTAGGATTTTCTGCAAACTCTGGAAGAAGTGCTAGAATATTTCCATCTTTGTCCATTGCAGCAGGTGTAGAACCTGTAGTATCAATTGATATCCCTTTAATATTAGCGATAACATCTTTAGATAAATCTTTTATTACTTCTTTAACAACATATTCTAATCCTTCAACGTAGTCTAATGGATGTTGTCTGAAAATATTTTTTTCAGGTTCACAGTACATTCCTTTAGCCCATCTAGGATAGTAGAAAACAGCTGTTCCCAATTCTTCTCCATTACTTACGTCTAGTACAACAGATCTACAAGAATCACTTCCGTAATCTATTCCTATTACATATCCTTTCATTTTCTTATCACTTCCCCTTAGTTAAAAATGCTTGTTTTTTGAACTATTTGTTTTTATATCACAAATATAACTCCTAAAAGAAAAAAAGTCAACACATTTTAGAAAATTTTTTCAAAAACAAAAAAATTTTTTCACTTTTTTTCATATAAGTTGACTTTTTTTTATATATGTTATAATAATTTATAAAAATTAATAGAGGTATATTTAAGGAGGCTATATGAATCTAAAAGAGATTTCCGATAAATTGAATGTTTCTATGTCAACTATTTCAAGGGTTATAAATAACAAACCTGGTGTTAATGAAAAAACAAGAAATACTATAAGAGAATATTTGGAAGAAAATGGCATTATAAAAAATAATGAAAATAATAACATTGTAATTATCATACCTGATTTTGAAAATCCTTTTTTTGGAGAAATAATAAAAGAAATTTCAAGAAATTTATTGAAAGAAGGTTTTCAAGTATCTATATATGATACTGATGAAACACTAGAAATTGAAAAGCAAATTGTAAAAACAGTTTTAAAATCAGGAGCAGCAGGAGTAATTTTCTGTGTTAGTGATGGACATGGGTCTGCAAAACATATTGAAATGCTTCAAAGTTCAAACATTCCTGTAGTCTTATTTGATAGAGAATTGGAATTTTCTTTAGATGGAGTTTTTCTTAATGATTTTCAATCAGCTTTTATTGCTACAGAATTTCTTATAAAACACGGCTGCAAAAATATTTCTTTATTACACGGTCCTTTAAGGCTAAAAAATATTTCTAATAGATATAACGGCTATAAATATGCTCTTGAAAAATATGGATTGAGCCTAAATAAAGATTTATTATTTGAAGGAGATATGCGAATTGAAAGCGGTCATAGTTTGATGAAACAAATAAACGAGAAAAATATTGTTACCGATGGTATTTTAATTCTTAATAATTTTATGACTATTGGTGCTTTGGATTACATCAATAATACAGATATAGATTTATACAAAAAATTTAAGATATTCGGTTATGACATCCCTGAATATCTACATTCTTTAAATCAAAATTTCAACTACATTACCCGTTCAAGAAAAGAAATGGGAATACAAGTTAGTAAATTAATGGTTAATAAAATAAAAAAATTAGATTCTCATACTAATACTATTATTATTGATCCTATTATTGTTTAGTATTTCAAAACTACATAATAATCTTAGAACTTAAAAATTAACAATTATTTTTTAAGTTCTTTTTATTTGAAAATAATAACATAAATAACTCGACTTGTGCATTTTTTTGACTAAATAAATAATAGAACCCAACTTATGCTCTACAGGATAAGTTCCTTACAGTCACAAAAGTTCCATATCATAAGCGCGACACTTTTTACGAAGTGTAACCAAGTTTATCCTTTAGGAAACCCTTTATAAATTAGAGAGAATTTGTTATTTTCTATAATTCAATCTAACTTAAGAATTTTGAAATCTGCAAGGTTCACACCGATTTAGGTATCCTGTAGAGGTGCGGTGTACTGCACAAGTAGTGTTAAATAAGAAAAATATAATAAATTCAATGTTTGAGTTATAAAAAACTTATGCTTCATTTAATCATTTAAATTAACTAAACTATAAAATAAAAAGGAAAACAATACAGCACAAAGTAAATAATACTAATAAGTATGTTTGCCAGTTTTTTCTTATTTAAAGGAGTGATAACAATGTACTCTGTTTTAATCGTAGATGATACAGTTGAAAATTTAGATATTCTAACAGAAGTATTAAAAGACGAGTATAATATTAAAGTTGCAATAAATGGAGCAATGGCTCTAAAAGTTGCAGAAAAAACTCTGCCAGATATAATTCTTTTAGATATAATGATGCCTGATATGGATGGATATGAGGTCTGTTTAAGATTAAAAAATAATCCTTTAACAACCAAAATCCCCGTTATTTTTGTTACTGCTAAAAATCAAGAACTTGATGAAATAAGGGGGTTTGCCCTTGGTGCTGTAGACTATATTACTAAACCCATCAATTCTGTTATAGCAAAAATAAGAATTAGAACACATTTAGCCTTATCAGACACAAAGAAAAATCTTGAAATTGAAATAAAAGAAAAGACTAAGGAACTTTATGAAACAAGACTAGAAATTATACACAAATTAAGTAAAGCTGCCGAATATAGAGACGATGCTACAGGTCATCATATTGAAAGAGTTTCAACTTATTCATATGTAATTGCAAAAGAATATGGACTTGACGAAAGCGAGTGCGAAACGATTCTTAACGCTGCTCCTATGCATGACATAGGTAAAATAGGAATCCCAGATTATATTTTGAAAAAGCCAGGAAAACTTTCATATGAAGAATTTGACATCATTAAAAAACATCCTGCAATTGGTTCTGAAATTATTGGCAATACTGATAACGGGCTTATTCGTATAGCAAAAATTATAGCACTTGAACATCATGAAAAATGGAATGGAGAAGGATATCCTAAAGGATTGAAAGGTGAAGAAATAAATCTGTACGCTCGTATAACTACTGTTGCTGATGTTTTTGATTCTCTTTTAAGTAAGCGTCCATATAAAGATGCTTGGTTTCCTGATAAAACTATTGAATGGATTAAAAATCAATCTGGAGAGCATTTTGATCCAAAAGTTATAAATGCATTTCTTAGAGCTATTCCAGAACTATTAAAAATACATGAAAAACTTAAAGATTAATTTTATTTTACTCGACTTGTGAGTTTTTGATAGAAGCACTTAAAAACCGTGCTTGTGCAGCACACCGCACCAACCTTACGTTGGATTGAATTATAGAAAATAATAGTTTTATTTTTCTTTGATTTACAAAGGGTTAAGCGTCACGCTTATGCGATGCAACTGCATAAGTTGCGGTTCTATTATTAATTTAATCAAAGAAATGCACAAGTAGAGTAACTATATTAAAAAGGAGATGAATAATGAAATATTTAAACTTACACAAAAATTATTTTAACATTTGTATTGTTATTAGGAATTAGTACTGTGAGCTTTGGAAAAACCAAAGTTAAGCCATTGGTTATTAAAGAACAAGGAAGTTTCGCCGTTGGAGGAAAAGTAATTACCGCTCCAGGAACTTTTGACCCAATTAAACAAGGAGCTTATAACCCAATGGGAGCTGACCCAACAGGTCAAACTCTTCACGGAGATCATGCTTTTGTTACATACCAAATTCCTGAAAAAGCTAAAAAACTTCCTTTAGTATTTTGGCACGGATATGGACAGTTTAGTAAAACTTGGCAAACTACTCCAGACGGTCGTGAAGGATTTCAAAATATTTTTTTAAGAAAAGGATTTCCTGTGTATTTAATTGACCAACCAAGACGTGGAGGAGCTGGTAAAAGTACTGTAGACATCTCTGTTCCTGTTGTTCCTGATGAACAATTATGGTTTGGAATATTTAGAATAGGTGCTTGGCCAAACTATTATGAAAATGTTTCTTTCCCACGTGATGAAGAATCTTTAAATCAATTTTTCCGTCAAGCAGTACCAAGTCCAAACTCATTTGATATAGATGTAAATACTTCAGCTGTATCTGCATTGTTTGATAAAATTGGTTCAGGAATTCTTGTTACACATTCTGCAAGTGGAAGCCAAGGATGGCAGACGGCAATTAAAAATTCTAATGTAAAAGCTATTGTATCTTATGAACCAGGAGGAGATTTCCCATTCCCTCAAGGAGAGAAACTTCCAAATCCTGTAGCTTTTAATAATGGGTTTAGTATGCCATTTAATACAATTCCAATGAAAGACTTTGAAAAATTAACTAAAATACCTATAGTTGTTTATTTTGGAGATAATATTCCTAAAAATCCTTCAACAAATCCAGGACAAGACCAATGGCGTGTATTTTATGAAACTGCCAAATTATGGGCAGATGTAGTTAATAAACATGGTGGAGATGTTACTATAGTTCATCTGCCTGAGGTTGGGATATATGGAAATACTCATTTCCCTTTTGCTGACTTAAATAACTTACAAGTAGCCGATGAACTTTCAAAATTTCTTAAAAGTAAAAAATTGGATATTAAATAAATAGGGAGGACATAAAATGATTCAAAAATTAAAAATATTTTTTTACCACTTATGTTTTTATTAACTGTTTTTTCAATGAATGCAAAGACATTACAGATTCAAGAACAAGGAAGTTTCGCAGTAGGAGGAACTGTTGTAAGTAATCCCGGAGAATATAAATTTAGCTTTACGTCTTCTGAAGGACAAACTTTACACGGAGATCATGCTTATGTATTTTATCAAATACCTAAAAAAGCAAAAAAAATGCCGATAGTATTTTTGCACGGAGCAGGGCAATCTTCAAAAACTTGGGAATCTACTCCAGACGGGAGAGAAGGATTCCAAAATATATTCTTGAAAAAAGGATACCCTGTTTATCTTATTGACCAACCACGTCGTGGGAAAGCTGGACAAAGCACAAAACCTATCACAATTTCTGCTGCTCCTAGCGAACAAGTTTGGTTTGAAATGTTTAGATTAGGAAAATGGCCTAACTTCTTCGAAGGTGTGCAATTCTCTAAAGACCCTGAAGCTTTAAATCAATATTTCCGTCAAATGACACCTAATACAGGACCTTATGATGCAAATGTAATTTCAGATGGTGTTTCAGAGTTATTCAATAAAATTGGAAAAGGAATCCTTGTTACTCACTCTCAAGGAGGAGGACCAGGATGGTTAACGGTAATTAAAAATGAAAATGTAAGTGCTGTTGTTGCTTACGAGCCAGGAAGTGGTTTTGTATTTCCTAAAGGAGAAGCTCCTGCTGATATGCCTAGCAGTGCAGGGACTCTTAAAGCCGAAGAAATACCTTTAGCAGACTTTATGAAATTAACAAAAATACCTATAGTAATCTACTATGGAGACAATATTCCAAAAATACCATCTACAAATCCAGGGCAAGATAACTGGAGAGTTCGTTTAGAAATGGCCAAAGTTTGGGCGGATACAATAAATCTTCATGGTGGAGATGCAAAAGTAGTTCATTTACCTGAAATTGGAATTTATGGAAATACTCATTTCCCATTCTCTGATTTAAATAATTTAGAAATTGCAGATTTAATGTCGGATTTTTTAAAGGATAAAAAACTAGATACAAGAAAGTAAAAGGAGTTTTATAATGAAAAAAATTATTTTACTTGGAGTTATTGTAATGGCATCTTTAGTTACATTTTCTATATTTAGCAAAACTAAAGAAAATACCACGATTAACTCAGTGACTAAAACTAATGGCTCTAAAACTTTAATTGTATATTTTTCAAGGGTTGGAAATACAAATCTAGGGAAACAGGTAGACTCTGTTGCTTCTGCAAGTATTATTGTAGATAAAAATGATGTACTGGGAAATAATGAACTGGTTTCTAAGATGATACAAAAAAGAACAGGTGGGGATATTTTCCCAATTGTAGGCAAAAATCCATATCCTTTAGACTATGATAAAGTAGTAGATCAAGCTAGTGAAGAGCTTGACTCTGAAGCTTTTCCTCCATTAAAAGATAAAGTAAAAAATATTAATGAATACGATACAGTGTTTATCGTAGTACCCATATGGTGGGGAACATTTCCAAGACCAGTATTTACTTTCTTAAAAGAAAATGATTTATCAAACAAAAAAGTGATACTGTTTATTACACATAAAGGAAGTAATTTTGGAAGGTCATTTAATGACTTAAAAAAATCAGCTCCAAACTCTATAGTAATTAAAGGTCTTGGAATTCCAGCTTATTCTTTGGATGATTTAAAAGATTCAGAAAACGATATTGAAAAATGGCTTAAGGAAAATGGAATTATTTAGTTCTAATAACGTTACTCTACTTGCTCATTTTTAATAAGAGTACTTTAAAACCGTGCTTGTGCAGCACACGGCACCATCCACAGGATAAGCCTCGCAAAACCTTGCGTTGGATTGAATATGAAAAAATGGAGGGAAATATGAAAGTTTTGATACTGGGAGCTGCTGGGCAGATATCCCAAATGCTTACTAATGATTTATTGGAAAATACCAATCATGATTTAGTGCTTTATGCACGTAAAGCAGCAAAAAGATTAAATCTAAATAACAATGGCCGTGTAGAAATTATAGATGGGGATTTCTTTGAACATAATAAATTGGTAAATGCAATGAAAGATGTTGACACAGTATATATTAACATTGCAGGAGGTCCAAAAGAATTTACGGCTATAGCAAATGCAATAAAAGAATCAAAAGTAAAAAAAGTAATAGCTGCATCAATACTTGGAATTTATGAAGAAGTTTTAGGTAATTTTGGCAACTGGAATAAGCGTATGGTAGGAATATCAAGGATAAAAGAAGTAGCCGATTGTGCTTCTACTATAGAAAGTTTAGGGATTGATTATACAATTTTAAGACTGACTTGGCTTTATAATCAAAAAGGGAATGAGTCTTATGAACTAACTTTTAAAGGAGAACCTTTTAAGGGAGCTCAAGTTTCCAGGCAAGCTGTAGCCAAATTAATTTTAGATATTATAGAAGATAAAACAGGTAAGTTTATCAATGCAAGTGTGGGCGTTGGAGAACCTAATACTAATTGGGATAAGCCATCATTTTATTAGGAATATTTATAAATTAAAACAGAAGGAGATTAAGGAATGTCTAAATTAAAATTAATATCATTATTATTAGCAGGAGTTTTTACTATTTCAGGAACTGCATTGGGTGCAGATTACAAAAATAATCCATTTACTTTGGTCTACGATGGAGCTATTACTAAAAATATAGAAGGAAAAGTTAATATACATCCAGTTACTTACAAATTAAACGGTATTGATATTTCAGCAAATATATATACCCCAGCGAATTATAAAAAGATTAATAAATATCCAGCAATAGTTGTAGCTCATCCTAATGGTGGAGTTAAAGAACAAGTAGCTGGATTATATGCACAACATTTGGCTGAACAAGGATATATTACAATTACTGCAGATGCTGCATACCAAGGAGCCAGCGGTGGGCTACCTCGTAATGTAGATAAACCTGCAAATAGAATTGAAGATATTCATGGCATGGCAGATTATATATCACAATATGCTGGAGTTGACACTAATCGTCTAGGTTTATTAGGGATTTGCGGTGGTGGTGGTTATTCTTTAAAAGCTGCGCAAACAGATAAACGTTTTAAAGCAATTGCTACTGTAAGTATGTTTAATTCTGGACTGGTTAGAAGAAACGGATTTATGGATTCTCAAATTTCTACAATTCAAGAACGTTTAAAAATTGCTTCAGATGCTCGTGCACAAGAAGCAAGTGGAGGAAAAGTTATCTATGCTTCTGATACAATACTAACTGATGAGCAAATTTCAAAATTGCCATTTGAGTTATACCGTGAAGGCTTTGCATATTACTGGAAAACGTATGCTCATCCAAACTCAACATTTAGATACACTATGAGTAGTCTTCTTGACTTAATGAGTTTTGATACGAATACAAATATGGATTTGATTAATCAACCATTACTAATGGTAGCAGGTAGTAAAGCTGATACAAAATACATGACAGATAGTGCATTTCAAAATGCTGTTAACTCTAAAGAAAAAGAATTATTTGTAATTGATGGAGCAACCCACATTCAAACATACTGGAAACCAGAATATGTAAATAAAGCTATTAATAAATTAACTCAATTCTTTGGTAAAAATATTTAAACAAGGAGGAAAAGTGAAAAATAAATTTAAGAAAATATCTATTTTTACAATGCTATTGTTTATTAGTACAGGCATCTATGGAAATGAAATATCACAAAATAAAGGTGAGGTTAAATCTATGGAGAATCAAGTTCAAAAAAAATTATCTGAAACATTAAGCATTAAACAGAAAAGCATAATTCCAATAGCAGCTCACACTGCAACTGGAGATATTCAAAAACTTGAATTTGCATTAAACAAAGGGTTAGACTCGGGATTAACTATAAATGAAATCAAAGAAATCTTTGTTCACTCCTATGCATACGCAGGTTTTCCTCGTGCTTTAAATGGTATAAATACATTTATGTCTGTACTAGATAAACGTACAAAACAAGGAATAAAAGATGTTGTGGGAAAAGAGGCAACAGCTGTTCCGGTCAATTTTGACAGTAATTCTTATGGACACAAAACTAGAAATTATCTTGTTGGAAGAGATATGTCAAATCCTACGGGAGGTTATCAAGTTTTTGTTCCGACCATTGATAAATTTTTGGTTGAACATCTATTTGGAGATATTTTTTATAGAGATACTCTTAATTATCAAGAACATCAATTAGTTACTATAAGTATCTTGTCCGCAATGAAAGGAACTGAACCACAACTTAGGTCTCATTTGGGAGTCTCTATGAATGTTGGATTAAGTAAGGAGCAACTAGAGGAATTTGTTGAAGTACTTAAGGTAGAGGTTAGCAAAGAAAGTGCTTATAGAGCTTTGGAAAATCTAAATAATTTACTTGGAATTAAATCACCTTTAAAACAAAATGAAGATATTGAAGTAATAAAAAATAAAGGAAATGTAAAAGCATCGAAGAATAATTTCACGGGAGATGTTACTGTAGAATCAATGTTTGCTACTGATTCATCGAGCAATTATCAAGGAGGTACTGTAAATTTTGAGGCTGGTGCACGTACAGCATGGCATACTCATCCCCTAGGGCAGACTCTAATTGTTATTTCAGGTCATGGACTAGTTCAAGCAGAAGGAAAATCTATTCAAGAAATATCGGTTGGTGACGTAGTATGGATTCCTGCAAATACAAAACATTGGCATGGAGCAAGTCTGGATAGTCCTATGTCTCATGTTGCAATATCTTCCCCAGAAAATAATTCGACAGTAACATGGGGAGAACAAGTAAGCGATAAACAATACAATGCTAAATAAAAAGGAGAAAAAATATGAAATATGTAACTTTAAATAATGGAGTAAAAATGCCAATTTTAGGATTTGGAGTATTCCAAATACCTGATGAAAAAGAATGCGAAAAATGTGTAGCAGATGCAATAGAAGTAGGTTACCGTTCTATTGATACCGCTCAATCTTATGGAAATGAAGTAGCCGTAGGAAATGCTATTAAAAAATCAGGTGTACCAAGAGAAGAACTTTTTATTACAACAAAAGTTTGGATATCTAATGCAGGATATGAAAAAGCTAAAAAATCAATTCTTACATCTCTTGAAAAAATGCAACTTGAATATATTGATTTAATGCTTATACATCAGCCATTTGGAGATTATTACGGAACTTGGAGAGCAATGGAAGAGCTATACAAAGAAGGAAAACTTAAGGCTATCGGTGTAAGTAACTTCTATCCAGATAGATTAGTAGATTTAATTAAGTTTAATGAGATTGTTCCAGCGGTAAACCAAGTTGAAACTCACCCGTTTAATCAACAAATAGACGCTCAAGAAAATATGAAAAAATACGGGGTACAAATTGAATCTTGGGGACCATTTGCAGAAGGGAAAAATGGATTATTTACAAACGAAATCTTGAAAACCATTGGAGAAAAATATAATAAATCTGTAGCACAAGTAGTTCTTAGATTTCTAATTCAAAAAGATATAGTAGTTATTCCTAAAACAGTAAATAAAGACAGAATGATTCAAAACTTAGATGTATTTAACTTTGAACTTTCTGAAGAAGATATGGCAAAAGTTGCAACTTTAGATATGAAGCAAAGTCAATTTTTCTCTCATCAAGACCCTGTAATGGTAGATTATCTGTCAAAATATAAAGTAGATTAATATTAGTATAGAAGTGACAGGTTGAAAAGTTCAACCTGTCACTTTTCAAATCTCATGGGATTAATCTTTAGTTTACAGAAGAAGATATGGTAAAAATTATATATTCAGACATAAAATCAATTCTTTTCTTATTAAGATTTAGATATTATAAAATAGTAAAAGACTAGTAATATAATTAGAATACATGGAAGTGCTTAGGATTATTTTAGACTAAGCTCTTCTTTATTTGGGTTTTGTAAAGAGAGAAATAAACGGAAGAGAGGTGGAAATGACAAGGATGGAGATGAAAAGAGCTATGATTAAATGTTTGGCGTTTTTTTTAGTATTTCAGCTTACCGCCTGTGGAAGTTCCAAAGAAGCTTCAAATATGACAGGAAAATCTCAGGGTGGACAAAAAGTCAAGATTTCAAAGGAGATTGAGAATATACCCGACAAATATATGTATAATTCCGAAGAGCCAGGAACTTTGGTGGAATTTTATTACGATACTTATGAGTCATTTTCTTATAATGAAAAATCAAAAACTCTAAAAAAGCATGCAATTATTTATCTTCCTTATGGTTACAATAAAAACAAAAAATACGATGTATTTTATCTGATGCATGGAGGATGGGGAGATGAAACAACAACTTTAGGAACACCACAAAATCCATCTTCTTTTAAGAGTGTGATAGACAATGCTATTGCTACAGGAGAGGTAAAACCAGTTATTATTGTGTGTCCAACCTATAATAATACAAATAATAATGGATTGGATTCCAACAATTATTCTTTGGCTATGCAGCTGACAGAAAATTACCACAATGAACTCATAAATGATTTGATTCCTAAGGTAGAAGGAGCATATAGTACCTATGCCAAAAGTGAATCTTCCGCTGATTTGATTGCTTCCCGTAATCATCGTGGATTTGGAGGTTTTTCAATGGGATCTGTTGCAACATGGCGTACATTCCAATATGGACTGGAGTATTTTAGTTTTTTTCTTCCAATGAGCTGCGGAACATCGTTGAATGATAAAGAAATATTTGCAGCGGCAAAAGGATACAAGCCCAATGATTATTTTGTCTTTATTATGACAGGAACAGATGATTTTGCTTATGACTATGATAAAAACCGTGCAAATCTTATGAAAAATTCAGAGTATTTTTCTGATATTGATGATAATCCAATCGGTAATTTTGCCTTTCGTGTGAAAAAAGGTTATTCACATGATGGGAAAGCAGCGACGGAATATATTTATAACGGACTGAAAACTTTTTGGAGTGGAGATAAAGCTACAGAGGAGGATCAGGGGACAGTGAAACAAAAACAAGATAAATTTACGATAAATACAAAGATAAAAGACGTAATTTCAGATTCAGCTTTTGGGGATTATGGAAGACTTATCTTTCCAGCAAATAAAGGATACTACAGTGGTGATACCCTTGGACAGTTATCATTAATGTGGTATGGGAATATGAAACCTGACAGAACGGTGAATATAGTAAATTATATGAAAGAGCATGCAGAGGCAGGAAATGCTGTTTTTTACGATATTTATTCTGAGGAGGAGAAAGCTAAAGACTCTAATAAAAAAGATACTGGCCTGTTTTTCTTTCGTGGAAATAAAGGAGCAAAGACAGCTATTGTAAATGCAGGAGGTGGATTTGCGTTTGTAGGTGCAATGCAAGATAGTTTCCCACACGCTCTTGTGCTCAGCCAAAAAGGATATAACGCATTTGCTTTGATTTATAGACCAGAAGCTCGTACTGCCTGTGAAGATTTGGCAAGAGCAATCGCTTTTTTGCACAAAAATGCTGATAAATTGGGAATTAGTATGGAGGATTATTCTTTATGGGGCGGGTCTGCAGGAGCTAGAATGGCAGCATGGCTTGGAAGTTATGGGACAGAAAGATTTGGAGAGAATGTATATCCACGTCCGGCAGCAGTTATTATGGAGTACACTGGTTTATCAGAGGTAACGGGAACAGAACCACCAACATATGCTTGTGTTGGAACTAACGATGGAATTGCACCTTATAAAATAATGCAGAACCGTATAGATAGAATAAAAGCCAATGGAACTAATGCTGAGATGGAAATTTTCAAAGGTCTTTCACACGGATTTGGACTTGGAGAAGGAACTGTTGCTGAAGGATGGATTAATCGTGCATTAGAATTTTGGGAAAAACAAATGTAAATCTTATATACTTAGAAATATCTTTCTAAGACTACTAATTTAGTGTAAAAATGGAGGAATTAATCCTCCATTTTTTATGCCAATCTATTTTATAAAAA
>Ga0183099_1001563_pt1 | contig 13037 bp, 17 predicted proteins | sample Biomet1_FD_127788 | JGI IMG/M metagenome (GOLD analysis project Ga0183099, IMG submission 127788) | Microbial communities from bioreactor (seeded with anoxic lake sediment) at LBNL, California, USA - Biofuel metagenome 1 | ecosystem: Engineered > Bioreactor > Anaerobic > Unclassified ... | reverse complement strand
GATGCTATCGGTGCCACCCCTGTTGCTGTCTTGTTACTATAAGTGATTGTCTTGCCGTCCATGCTTATGGCCGTGACTTTAGCGTAGTTATTTAGCGGGAATGTTGGGTTGACGATATCTCCCAAACTACCATCACCGTTAATTTTTTATATTCAATGTCTGCATAAGTCTGTATGGATTTGAAATCACATCGTATGCGTATAAGCCCTCGTCATTGTGCAATTTTGTATTGCTGGCAATATAGCATCGGCCCAGCCCCTGCCCGCTGCCTTTAGTTTACTGATAATCGATGGATCAAAGCCGGTCATATCGCCAGCGATCAAGGCGATCGTGCTGCCACCGATTGTGCCGCTTACTGATAATCGATGGATCAAAGCCGGTCATATCGCCAGCGATCAAGGCGATCGTGCTGCCACCGATTGTGCCGCGGGTAAATTGTGCACCTGCGGTAGTGCCGCCGATGCGCGATGCTGTGCCCGTCTGGACAAAGTGCTTGGCGATAATCATTGCCGCGCCATCGCCAGCGTTGAGCAAAAATTGCTTTACCGTGATGTGGTTTTCCCATCCCGCATATTTATCCGTGTCGGCTGTTCCGTTAATTTCCTGCGTGGTTTTTGGTCTGTATACTGTTGAAGCTGCCGGAATACCTTTATCGACAAGGTTTATATTGCCGCCGGAAAACGTCACCGTATCAGCACATTTGAGCAGTAAAATACCGCCATACTTATACGCCACCGAAAATGCAGGCGGCGTTATCGTCACCGTGGAAAGCGTCATATTTTTAAACTGTGCGACGGTGATTGCCTGGACGATATAGTTTGTCAGCTGCGCGGCTGGCATAATCGCTGTAAAGTCCTTATCGACGGTCAGTATGCTGCCGCTGACCGCTGTAATTTTGCAGATGATGTACCGTCCCAAATAGGTAACATCTTGACTCGTGCCGTTCGTTGCCGAAACATGTAGCATTATTTCCTTGCCAGCTGCAAATGTCTCATAAGCACCGGCCGCCGCCGTGCCAATCGTGATGCTGTTGGCTGTATAAGCCGTCACATTGGCATAGCTGTTGATCTGACCGGTCGGGTTGCTTACCGCGCCAAGGCTGCCATCGCCGTAATTGTTTAATATTTTTAAATCACATGCCATATATTTATCCCTCCTTAATTTGTCGCTAAAGTAAACAGCCCGTCAGCTGTAAATGCGACGTCACCGATCTTGGTAAATGAGTCCGCATTGGATTGTGAGGTATCTACCTTTACGACGGATGCCGCATTTGCGCTTACCCCTGCCCATGTTGTCCCCGGTACCCAGTTAAATCCTTTTTTGTCGCCCGATCCATAGGCCACGCTGCTGCCGATCTCGGCTGTGGTGCGATAAATCATGGTGTCCGGTACTGTATAGGTGTTGGCAATATTGTTATTGACCAGTATGCGATATACGCTGCCGTTTTTGATGCAGGATTTGACCTGTATATACTCTTGATTGACGCCATCCGTTACCCAGTACCATGCGCCCGGGATGATGCCGGTCAGTGTCTCAATGTCGATGCCGTTATCTCCGGCCACGATCGATAAGACTTGCACAGCAAAGGTATCGATTTTATCTGGCGTGGCAAAATCCTCTGCCAGCAGCATATTGCTGTCCGGACAATCGTTTTCAGCGACTAATTTTAGTGCGATATTGGATAGCTCTGTTTCTACCTGATTTACACGACCCGACAATACCGGGATCGTGCTGGCCTGGTCGCCCAGGATAAGCGTTCGGGCATTATCCAGGCTCATGCCGTGCAAATGCTTGTCCGATGCTGATTGCACCCAAAACCTGTCGGTGGTCGTGACGTCGGTCTTTAAGCTCGGCGCATTTGGATGCGGCGCCACGCTGTCGATGTGATCATAAAAATCTAAGCGAGTGACATATGCAATGTCGCCGTTGATTGTGGCCGTGATATTGTCCGCCTGGTCGACGACCGTCACGACGTCATAAATAAGATCCCAAACTTCTGACCCGCCCCCGGCCGGAATATATTCCGAATCATCCCCGGTATTCCGGACTGCGTATAAGATTTCTGCATCTCCATCCATAGCAAAAATGCCAACCTCACGCGCAAAAAATCCTGCAGCAAGATTGACATTTTTGAGTTCAGTTTCCATGATCGTGGTTCCTACGCCGCTGACCTTTACCGACTTGATTGGTAAATTTAATTTTGGATTAATCAACCCTGTCAGCTGTCGCAAGTCTTGACTGTCCGCTGTTTTCCCGTCGCCCATAGCGACACGCGAAAAGTGCAGTTCCTGCCCCGTCTGGCATTTTGCCAGCAGCGACAAGCCAAGATACGTTAATTTTGTTCCGCGTATTTCGCTCATCTACTTTATACCTCCTATTGTTATTCTGCCAGTGCGGCGAATCATCGCCCCGACGTAAAGCTTGCCGGCCATTTCCTCCGGCTGCGCTGATCCGATTGATTGCCGCCCCGCCCGGATGTAAGCAATGCCTGTTTTTGCACTTGTGCTCGTCGCCGGCACCGTCGGCAGATAAATCTTTTTGCGGCCAACCTGTGCGGTGAGCAGGCCGTACCTTATACGATCACGGTCCGTAAAATCAAGCTCTTTTTTGATTGCAATACCATAGCCAAGGTGCGCCGGTTTAAAAGTGTTGATTGCTTCGATCATATCAGCCAAATAAAGAATATTGCCGTTCGTCGTCACGATCCGAAAATCATAATCCTGATTCTGTTCCTCGACTTTTACGACCGATCCAGCCGACATATACCGTTTGACTAAACTTTCAATGTAGGCGGCAGTCGTTGTCTGTACTGACTGAAACCGTATCAAGATCCTATTCCTGCGCTGCGTGTAATCGTCGTTAGCATTCGGCGTAATTCCTAGAACATTTTCCCAGTATGACAAGCCCCATGTTGCCGTTGATACAAAAAGCTGCTGAAACACATCCTGTAGCTGCAGTCGGATTCTTTCATGCTCTGCGCTGCAGGTGTCAGCCACGGTCTTAAAATTTTCATCCTTTGCCGGAAACTCTGGCAGATATTTAAGGATATTTACTTTATTTTGCCGCATCCATCCCATATCAAGAGACATTTAAAACCACCTCGCCACAAACCGGCAATTGACTATCAGTTAAAAATAGATTTGTTGCCTGCTCATTGATTGTTAGATTGCTATAGTCACTTATGCCGGAATCAAGCAGAATTTTGCCAATTCTGGCAACTGATATAGACTGCAGACCAAATCCGCTGTTTTTGAAGTATTCATTTACTGTGGCTTTTATTTTGTCCATATTAGCCATTCCAAGCGCATCAGCTTTTATATTGACTGTCAAAGGTGTCGGACTTGTGACTGTGACCGTTGCACCAATTGGGCGAACAGTTTCAATATAATCAGTGACCACCTTTATTAAAGCGTCGCTCGCGGTCTGATTGTTACTGTCTACGATAATTACTTTCACCGTGCCGCGACCAGCCCAAAGCGGCAGAACTTTGACCTGTCCAACCCCAACGACTGATAAAGCCCATTGCTGATAGTGATAGATATTGCCAGACGTTGTAGGTGTCCGGACTTTTAACAAGTACCTTTTAAGCAGTTCTGCGTCAATTTCCACGTCATAGCCATCTGCTGCAGCTGATTCATTTATTACGGCAGAGATTCCAGGAATCGAATACGGAATCTTTGTGATTGCTCCGGCTTCTACATTTCCGCCCACCCCGGTAGTCTCACATTGTGCTTTTACCGTGACTGTGCCGTCCGCGCTGACTGTTGCATCAGCCAAAGCATGAAAGCGCATATCGCTTGCCGTAGCAAATAGGCTGCCTTTTATAATGCTTGATCCTGCCGATCCGGTAATTTTCAGCATAACGACTGCATATGTTGCTTCTTTCCGGATAACGCCAAATTCTGCAGCCCGCATGGTGAGATAGTCGTCCCACGCCGTACCAGCAAAAGCAGCTTCAATCATCAGATTTATTTCATTATAGGCTTGCCCAAATTCAATAGAATTTGCCGTCAACATGTCAGCATTGAAAGAACCTTCGATTGTTGTAGCTGTATTATTTGTCGTGGCTAAGTCTGCTTTCAACCGTACCAGAACGTCGCTGGTACTTTCCTGTTCAAAACTCATTTTTTCACCTCCCTTAAATTAAAAACGGCTACTGATTTGTAGCCGTCATACTGCCGTATATCGTTGTCAAAGTGATTTCATAGCTCAAAGAATCGCCATTAATAGAATACTGCATATCTTCAATGCTTTTGATGTACGGATTTGCAAGCAGCGCTTCACTGATAAACTGCTCTACTTCTCCGGCACTGCTGCTGTTATTTGTACGCCTTCCGATAAACTGTTCCAACTCAATGCCGTAATCATTATCATATACACGATATCGCCAGCGCTCTGTTTTTAGCGCCTTATAGATCCAAACTTTGAGCGCTTCGTTTTCCGTGACAATTTTATGCTTTCCGGCTTCATACAAAAATCTATCATTTGCAAAATCCCAAGCATATTCCGTAAACACCGACAGGCTGTTTTCTTCCGTGACCGCTGCCGAATCTGCAGACGATCCGGAAACAAAAGGATTGCTCATACTGCTGCACCGTCCAATCTCACAATTTTGTCTAAGATAACATACTGTTGGCTGCTGCCGTCCTCCGAAACCATAGGCATAATACTGACATAATCGCCCGGTTTTAAAGTATCCGTGTAAATGATATTGTCTGTATAATCATTGTCGATATCGTGATTATGGCTTTCATACTGCGCATAGCCACCGCCACCGGCTCTGTTTTGCGTAGCACTGACAATATGCCCTTTCGCTTTGCGCTCATAGCCAACAAGCAAATATTCGCTGATCCATATTTCCTGCTTTTCAAGGATAATGCCGTTATAGCTGATCTTTATTTCCGGCGGCGCTGCAATTACTTTGCCGATTTGAATAGAAGGGCTATTTGTATTTTTGCTTACCCCGGCCATAACACCTAAAATCGTACCATATGGATTTTTGTTGTTTTCCATTAGCTACCAGCCACCTTTAAAAACACTAAATCCAATTCCATAGTGTGAACGCCATTTTGTATCGTGTGCCGATCTGATTTTATAGTGAAAATCCCTTTGAGCTGTTCTTCCTGCACCGTCACAGCATAACCGGCAATACATTGTACATTCCCGACCGCTGACAGGCTCGACTTAAAAGCGACCGTTTTTAAAAGCGCTTTTGCCGCGCTCTGCGTGTCCTGCTTTGCATCAACCTTATAAACATTTTGGATCTTTCCATATGCATCTAAGTCCCCGCTATTACTTACCCTGCCGACTTCCGCGCCGTTTGCATCAACAATCATCACCGTATTAACCATATCCTCTATGCTTTCACCATGCTGTGAATTTTGGACGTTTACGGAATCAGAAGCTGTATAGTTTTCAATGGTTTCCGCATGGTCCACAACATAAAGCCTGTCTTGATGCAGATAAAAGTGATACTGTTTGCCAGTCTGTGCATATGCCAGCGCAAAGGCTTTCTTTAGGATCTCGGTATAGCTCATATTGTCAGCGATAAAATCAACATAAATGCCTATATTACAGATATTACCAATTACAATACCATTATCATTGGCAACCTGCTCAATAACAGATTCAACCGTTATATTGCTAAATTTCCGCGTCGTTTTTGACTTTGCCAAATAGATAAGCCGATCATATGCAGTAAATTCCATTGTAAAATTGGCTGTATTTCTGTTCCGGACAAAGATAATGCCGCGGAAAATCTCAATTGGTTGCGCGTCTAAAGCATCGTCGTCAGTCCAGTAAATAAAAACTGTGTCTCCAACAATCATATTTTGATTTACAAAGCCTTTATCTTTTGTATTATAGGCAATAGCAAAATCTATCTTTCTGGCTGCTTGATCCGTATCACCTGACCACGTACAGGAAGAACCATAATCAGAAATATCTTTTGTTTCGCCACTTCCGCGGCTTTTATGTCTAAAGCTGAACATTTTTCCCGTTCACCTTCTTTATTGATCCGCTTTCGTAGGAAATAACATCTCCTGTTTTAAAACCGCCGCCTTTAGCAATTGATTTATAAGCTGATAACATATTTTTATCAGCTGCACCCATTGCTGCAGTTTTTCCAATGCTTCGGCCAATGACATCACCGATACCATCGGCAGGATAAACCGTTATATTCTGCAAAACATTTTCAAGCAATGACTGTGGCCTGTCTTTCATACCGGATAATGCACTAAATTGCGTTGTATCTTTTGCATTGCCTATGAATTTATATTCTTTAAAATCCAACGTGAAATAAACATCGCTTGTTCCATCACGTTCGCCCCACTTGAAATTTTCAATCGTTACCGCATAATTGACTGGCGTATCAGATATGATAAACCTGCACGGTTTGCCAGACGTGCGCCAATCATCTATTTTTTTAACATATGAATACGGATCATCAGCCGTACAAGCGCAAAACATATATTGCTGCGCCGGGAAAAAACTAGCGAGGCTCATCGTAGCAAGTCCTGTTTTGCCAATCATATTTAATTCGCCAATGTTATTTATATTAACCATGCTATTGTTCTGCTTTACTGAAACTTCAAAGCTTGACGGCGCGACAGGAAACTGTATCCTGCTGCCACTGTTTTGTAAATAAACCTTTGGCGGCGTATTGCCGCTCGTACTACTCGCAGTCAGACTTGACATTACGCTAGATAAAAAACTCATGCTATCACCCGCCTTTTAAACTGCACCAATCGCCTGATTCATGGCATGAGCTTCAAGCTTTTGGGCGATGGCCGTTGCAATTTTGTCGATGTCGGCATCTTCCCGTACAAAGATGGTATCGGCCAGCTTGGCGATTGTAAGGCTGATACCATCTTTAACCGTATCGGCTTTGCCTCGCTGGTACTCTTCGCGCATTGATTTATTATGTGGGATAACCCGGCTGCCAGACGGAAGGTCAACGATCTCCGGGCCGGCATCATGAATCATTGCCGGTCCGCCGCGCCAATTATCTGTACCGTTGGCCAGCATCGGAATATTTGGTGCATAGTGCTGCCCACCGACTCCTGGAACCCAGTCCGGGATATCAACGGAAACGCCATTGATGCCACTAATCACCGTATTAATGGCGGCTTTAATCCCCTGCATTACATTATTGCAGACACCTTCAATCGTGAAAAAAATGCCGGTGAATATCTCGACAACTCCTTGCCATGCCTGCGACCAATTGCCTGTAAATACGCCAGCAACGAAGTCAATAACTCCTCCGAATATAGTCATTATCCCAGTGGCAATAATCTGTACATTGCTTAACCATATCCCGAAAATCCCTTGGCATATAGCAACCATGCTGCTTATGCCGCCCGCAACAAAACCGATGATCCAGCTTATCACGGCCGATATAGCCGATCTTGCTGCCGAAATCGCATTGCCTATACCGGTCAATAGGTTTTTTATTGCATTGACTGCCCATGTCACATTATTGACAATTCCATCCCACAAGCCTTTGAAAAAGCCGCTGATTGGCCCCCAATACGTATAAAGCAGGTAGGCCAGGCCGATGACCGCCATGATGGCTATTCCTATCGGGTTGGCAAATAAGAGCCTTGCCGCTGTTCCAACCAGCTTCAGTGAGCTCACCAAACCACCTAGCTTGCCTGCCAATAATGGCACTAATCCTCCCGCTTTGCTGATGGCTGCGGCCGCGGTAGTGACCGAACCAAATAAACCGCCAAACATTGAAACAGCCTTGCCAGCGGATGCGCTGACCATAGTCATGACAATAATAAATCTAAGTGCCGAGAATATCATCTGTTTTTGCCCATCATCCAAGCTATTAAACGCTCCGACCATTGCCTTAATCGACGTTGCCGTGCTGGTCCACAATGGCGCCAACCCTTCGACCAGCTCAACACCGGCATTCTTAATCTGGTTCATAGCCTTTGCCGTCTCCACCGCCGGGCTTTTTAAATGACCTAAAGCATCACCTGTTGCACCGCCAGATTTGTTGATCTGATCTAAAACATTAGCAAATTCCGTAGCACCATCACCAGATGCCATTTTCATTGCCAGCTTAAACGCTCCAACGTCTTTGATAATCTTGCCGATGGCCTGCTCATCGCCGCCCGTCTTATCCTGTATCTCCTGTAAAAATGCCGGAAAGCCAATGGCCTTGATATGTGCCTGATTCATTTCAATACCAAATTCCTGCGCCGCCTTAATGGCTTTTGGTGATGCTTTGGAAAATGAATCAAATAATCCGCTTAAGGACGATGCCGCCTGTCCACTGTCAGTACCTCGCCGGACCATCATGACATAAGCCGCATCCATCTGCTGAACGCTTACGCCGGCATCCGCTGCGCTTTTTGCCACACCGGCCAAAGCCGGCGACATCTGCGCCATCTCAACATGCGCAAGCTGCGCAGTCTTAATCTGCTGGTCGTTGAGGCTAGCCACATCGGCCAGAGTCAAATTATAGGCCTTAGTATAGGCGATTGTATTCGCCGTAACCTCATTGAGCTCCATGCCGGAAACCTTGCTGTATTTGATGCACTCATTCATGTATTTCATGGAGTCCCCGGCGCTGATGCCACCGGCAATCGCTTTTTGCGTTGCTTCTGCTATGGTTTCGGCTGCCACATTGGTATTATTCGACAGCTCCACAATATCTTTTTTGATTTGTGCTGTCTCCGTAGCCGACAGCTGCCCCAGCATTCCCACGCGATTTACTGCCTTATCCAGACTTTGCGACAATGTCCATCCCGCTGCAGCCGCTCCAAGCAACGGTACGCTGATAAACGCCATAGATTTGCCAACGCTGCTAAGTTCCTTGCCAGTATTCTGTATGGATTTCGCTACCCGCTGGTGGATTTTCTCGTTTTCCTCCATATTTTTCGAGTAGCTTTTCATTGATGCCCCCGCGTTTTTGGCGGCTGTTGTAGCCGCAGCCATCGCGGATTTACTGGACCCAATAGCTTTATCTACCTGTCGAAGCGTCGGGCTGAATTGGTCGATCAATTTCAGCGTTGCATCAATAATCTTTGCCATTATCCATCACTCCCGTCATCTGCCTGTGCTTCTTTTGACCGCTGCTCCAGTTCGTACCTAATAAAACTGTATAAAGCCTGTTGCTCACCAACCGGCAGCCAATATATTTCACTTGGCAGCTTATGATGCAGCCGCCAAGCGTAATACATTAGTTGTGTTTCCCAGTCGGTTTCAATTAGTTTTTTATTTCTTCATTCGCGTCGTCATCATCTTCCTCATAACCAGATAAAACATTGATTCTATTATAAATATCCTCAATTTCACCAGGCAGAAAAAGCTTTGCGATGAGTTCTTTCGGGGTCACTGCTTTAAAATGTGCCAGCAGGTCTTTATTTTTCAGATCAGGCTCTTTGATTCCTTCGAGTAAAGTAGCAATCTGCATTTCGTAGATATTGACGCCCCGCACCGTTCCTTTTTTCCCAATATCAATGCCTAGGCGCTTGATTTCAGCACACCGCTGGGCCCCTACTGCCCGCAATTCAAGCTCAAATTTTGTAGCAAGCGCCATAGACAAGCGCTTTACCTCGTAGACTTCATGAGGCTTCTCCGTGAGTTTACCGGCGTCCGCCTGCAGTAATTTATCAATCAATGACATATTTCTTCATCCTCTCTTATTCACTTGCTGAATCCAATATTCCCCAGTCGGTAAATGTAAAATTATAGCTTTCTTCGCCTAATTTTTTAGCTGACCAATCTGCCAGCGTTAAACTGTCAAAAACAGCATCTTTAATAACGATTCTTTCAGTTCCAATTGCATCCGGATCTGAAAGTTTAGAAATAATCGTACAAGAAGTCTGTTTACCGGCTTTCATGTTGTCAGACATTTTTTCCAACATATATGATGAAACATGGTTCATTTTCAAAGACCCTTTGCCATCGTAACCCGTCATTTTATACTGCTTAAAACGTGTTTTTACGATATTAACAGCTGTCTTTTCAATCGTTACGGTAGCTTTGAATTCGATGATTTGCGCCATATAATCGCTATCAATCCAAACTTCACCTTCAGTGCCATTCATGACCTGTTGCGCTTTCATACCTTTCATTTATACTCAACACCCTTTCTTGCTCAAAATAAAAAGGCCACCTATAAAGGCAACCTTTGCTTTAAACTGCTATACCCAATTTAATATTTTCAATTGCATCAAGCATACTGATACCAGATGCCAAAAATACATTATCACCCGTGTTAAATTCTTTTATTTCCAGGATTTTCATTTCAGCAATTTCTGCTTTTGTCTTTTTACCATTTGACAAGATCCATGCAGCCGTTGCCTCTAAATCAATCCAACAATCATTCTGATCTTTTTCCAGCAGCCCATCTAGTTCCAACTGTGTATAATATCCCTGTATAGCACTAATGAGCAGACATTTATTATCACAGCTGTTTGAATATTTACCGATATAATACCTTTTAGCTGTGCCATAAATATCATCATAAATCATATCCATTAGATCAACGAGCTTGATCTTTTTGAATTGATCCCCTTTATCTTGAATGGTGGTAACGAAAGAATTAACACCGCGCGCAATCTTAAATTCTTCTCCATCATACATAATGAACAATTCACCTTTACCAACTTTGTCAATCATCTGGTCGTCAGTGTACTTGTCACAATCAATCACTTCCGGTAGTGGTGCATAGGTACAGCTGATCGTCATAGGCGTACCGCATATCATACCAGCAATCCGACTGCAATACTGCGCTGCTGTATAAGTTTTGGCTTTCGTGACAATCTTCGTATTCGTGAAATTGACAATCCCGTCGAAATCCGCCGGACAGTTCGGCAAAACAGATTTTACCTTTTTCTTTTTTACCGTCCGCATACCTTTAATCCATGTTGCTATGGTCATAACTTCGGAATCTTTGATTTCTGGAATGACAAGATAATCCCAGCGCGCATGCTCCAGTTCTATCAATATTTCGTTATAATCTGCAGCTGTTGCGTCCTGCACATACAATAAAACGTGTTTAGGGGCTGTCTGATACCCCATAAGCGTCAACTCAATCTGCTCCTGATTATCAGCTTTTAATCCGTCTGGAATATCGGTACTGGTATAGACCGTATAAGGCGCACCAGCAAATAATGCTTCATTCCCTGCAACGCCATCCGCTGCCGCCACTTTTTTCTCTTTTAATATCAGTACAACAATGCCGCGCTGACTACGTTCTATTGCTGTAATACCTATTGATTTAAACGTGATATCAATACTCGGCAATCCAAGTTTTGCCATACTTAATCATCCCTTTCTTTTTAAAATTAAATGAAGGCAGCTAATTAAAGCCACCTTCATTTAATATTTACATTCAGCTCTTGCATCAAGTCATAGCCAGCATCGCCGTCGTAGCCAGTGCTGTCGAAATAATCCGTGTCGATGATCATTTGCAAGATATCCCGATTCTCGCCGATCCGTTCGGCTGCAATAGATTTTACGTGCAGGTACCTGGCGCCGGCGTTAAAGCCATTACCGAAAAGTTCCCCAACAGTATCTTCAACGTCCAAAAAAGCAAGCTGCTTATTCGCGGCCGTATCAGCAAAATAAGTTAAAGCAATGCTCAAACTATTACTGTTGGTATTTTTCGTTTCGGTACTCCGCTGTTTAATCATTTTCACAAAAAAGCACGGCTGCTTATACCCCTCGATAATTTCATCCGTATAAAACTTTGTGGCTTCATATTGTATTTTTAGCAGCGATATGACCGCTTTCAATATGGCCTTTTGTTTCAGCATGATCAATCACCCATCTTTTTGCTGATATCTGCATACATCTTTTCTATTTCCGCCGGAACAACTTCGGCTTCGACTTCTTGCGCTGTGCTTGCCAAAAAATGCTTGCCCTGTACAAACCCCAGTGTTGTGCCGTTTTTCCCGACAAGTTTATGTCCACGGTCGACAAGATGAAAATGCGGCGATGTTGACCATATATCCATGCTTAATGCTTCACCAGAAAATCCCTTCACTTCGGATTTCCAGCTTTTATTCAGCTTGTTTTTATGGTTTTGGCCGCTGTCGGGGCTTTTCTCTTTGATGATTTTTTTGAATTTGTTGCCGATTCGACGTAAATGTTTTTCAGCAGTAGCCGGATATTCATTCGCAACCTCGGCAAGTTGTTGACGAAAAGCATCCAGCTCGCCCAAGTCAAACCCATTGTCACTCATGATGTATTACCTGCGCCGCGGACTTTTTCGATACAATACATTTCCAGTGACGTATGCGCTTCATATGAGTCCAGGATATTCTGAATGCTGTAGCTGTGCCCGTTGTATTCAATAGCCATAGCTTCAGTGATGCCCTTATGATATCGGGTAGTAATTTTATACGAGGTTTCAGCCCGTATCTTTTGCGCATCATAATATTCCCGCCCCCTCGCCGGCTCAATTGCGGCCCAGCAAGCCAAAAACACCTGCGGTGTCAGTTCGGTTCCGCCGATATCGTTTTCAGCATCCACATAGTGCACGATATTTATCCGCTTGTTCAATTTTCCAAGTCTCATACGTTCACCTCAACTTTGCGATAATCTAAGCTGGACAATCATGCCGTTTACTGTAATCCCCGCACTTTCAGTGAGTTTTACCAGTAAATCCGGATTCTCGACCATGCGCGTAACCAAAATCACAATAATGACCTCGCACAGCTTGTTTGCATAGTCGACTTTGCAACCGGCATTCGTGATATACGTTTCAGCTGCAGCCAAATAGCCGGAAAGGATATCATCCATTTCCGTGATATCCTCATCAACCTTAAGATATTTTTTTAGCAGTACAATATCCATTATTATTTGCCTGCGCCATCCGCATCAGTCTTAGTATCATCGATAGCCCCATCACCTTTATTCCAATCGGTTCCAGTGTTATCCTCACCAGCCGTCTTTTTGTCAGCAACTGCGGTCGTTTTCTTGGCTGCAACATCTGCTAGAAAACCCGCTGCACGCAGTTCTGCAATACGATCTTTGTCACCTTCATACATATCACCACGATTATAAGGCTCGTTTGT
>Ga0183099_1001562_pt1 | contig 13038 bp, 6 predicted proteins | sample Biomet1_FD_127788 | JGI IMG/M metagenome (GOLD analysis project Ga0183099, IMG submission 127788) | Microbial communities from bioreactor (seeded with anoxic lake sediment) at LBNL, California, USA - Biofuel metagenome 1 | ecosystem: Engineered > Bioreactor > Anaerobic > Unclassified ... | reverse complement strand
GTCCTGTGCGGCAGGATCGTCGGCGGGGGACTGTCCGTGCGTGAAGCTGAAGAGCTGGCAGGTTCTCTGAACAACGGCGGACGTGCTGCCGACACGAAGAAAAAGCAGAAAAAAAATGTGAAAAAAGACCCTGACATAGCGGCGATCGAACAGCGGTTCCTGGAAAAGCTCGGTACTAGATGTCTGCTTAACGGTACGCTCGACAAGGGCGTTATAGAAATAGACTATTTTAGCCGTGCCGATCTTGACCGCCTGTACAATCTGATCGCGGGTTCCGAGTGACCGGCTGTCAGTTTATTTTTATAGCGCCGAGTACTTTGCCGATGGAGTCGTGAACGGAAAGACGGGCTGCAAGTTCGTTTGACGTTGCCGACTTGTTGATAAGTATGAGTTTGTTTCCGCTGTAATAATCGATCAGGCCTGCTGCGGGATATACAGAAAGGGACGTTCCTCCGATGATAAGCATATCGGCGTTCCTGATCGCCGCAACTGCTCCTTCCATACAGCATTCGTCAAGTTTCTCCTCATATAGTACGATGTCCGGTTTTACTATACCGTTGCATTTCGTACAGTGGGGAATGCCGTCGGGTGTGCCTGCGCTTGCCATGATAAAGTCGGTGTCGTACGATGCGTGGCAGTTCATACAGAAATTGCGCACTATGCTGCCGTGCAGTTCAAATACGGTTCTGCTGCCCGCCGCCTGATGGAGTCCGTCTACGTTCTGCGTGACGACCGCGCTCAGTTTGCCGGCCTGTTCCAGTTCCGCAAGTTTAAAGTGCGCTGCGTTCGGTTTGATTCCCCGGATGAGGAATTTTTCACGGTAAAACCGGAAGAATTCGGCGGGGTGTGAGTCGAAGAAGCTTCTGCTCAGAATCTGTTCCGGAGGATACTGCCATTTCTGATTGTACAAGCCGTCCACGCTGCGGAAATCGGGGATGCCGCTTTCTGTCGAAACACCCGCGCCTCCGAAAAAAACGATGTTTTTACTCGTGTCGATGAACTTTTGAAGTTCAGCCACGTTTTCGGTCAGAGTTTTATCAGTCATACGTATAATTATACACCCATCGCGGGGTAAATATACCAGTAATATAAGGTAAGTATTGTAGAAAATGAGTTTTTTTCCGATAATAGAAGTGATTATTTGACAAATCTCTAATATCTGCAATAATTATTATATTAAAGATTTAACAGGAGCAGTGTCATGCTTATTTGTAAAAAGTTATGTGCGCTTAGTGTTGTGCTTTCGCTCTGTTCTTTTATGGCAGTATACGCGCACGGCGCGAAGGATGTTGAAGAAAAGGAAACTGCAAAACTTGACAGCTGGCAGGAAACGTTCGACTTGACCGGGAAAAAACCCGGTAAGTACAACATTATGGTCGAGGCGACTGATCTGGGAGGGAACCAGAGCGTTGAAGGGCCGTACAATATGTACGTGGATCCGAAATCCGATCTTCCTGTCTGCGGCATTACGAATCCGCGTCAGAATATGCGTGTCGTAGGCAATCTTAATATTGTAGGAACGTGCGTGGACGACGACGGCGTGGATCACGTTGAACTTATTCTGGACGGCGACCGGGAACATCCTGTGCGCGCGTCAGGAAAGGATTCTGGTCGGTTTTATCTTGATACGCGGAATATGACAGAAGGGAAACACTCTATTGAAGTGACTGGTACCGATATTAACGGTCTTGCAGGCAATCCTGTGTCTATTACGTGGAATCTTGACCGGCGTCAGCCTGTTACTTCGGTTGACGATTACAGTATGGGCGCGCTCGTTTCCGGAAACGTGAAATTCAGGGGAACGGTGAGCGACGGGAACGGTATAAAATCCCTGTCCTATTCGCTCGACAACGGTAAAAATTTTATTGACGCGAAGATATCGGATACTAAAAAAGACGGCAGCCGGACGTTTGAACTGCCGGTTAATACGAAACTGTATCAGGACGGACCGTCCGTAATATGGTTTAAAGCCGTGGACGACACGGGCAGCGTGGGCGTGTATTCGTTCCTTTATTTTATAGACAATACCGCGCCGGACGTGAAGATCGTTCTTCCCGGGCCGAAGGACCCCCAGAACGGGAAATTCTCCGTTGCGGGATATGCGAAAGACAAACTTGGTATCACGAAACTTTCATGGACGTTCGGCGACCAGAAGGGCGACATAGCGCTGATCCCGGGGAATCCGTACTGGTCGGTTGATTTTGACTCGGCAGGGTGGAAGGACAGTTCCCGTAAATTTACAGTGACGGCGTCCGATCTTGTGGGAAACGTGATAGACGTGTCACAGACGATCGCGCTGAATCAGGAACTGGACAAACCTGTCGTTACTATTTCGGAGCCGACGGCGGCAACCAGTATAGATGCAGACAGCGGCGTTTTTGTACGGGGCATCGCGGTGGACGACGACGGCGTTCAGTCGGTGCGCTACAGTCTTGACGGCGGGCCGGAATCTACGCAGGACACGAAAGGTGTGTTTTGCGCGGATCTGGGTTCAGGAGCAGACCTGAAAGCTGGAAAACATACGGTGAAAGTAACCGCAGTTGACGTGAACGGAATCGCCGGTAATCCGGCGAGCGTCACGTTCACCGCTGCCGGCGCCGTTCCGTCGTTCAGTCCGGCAAAATTAACGGTCGGAAAGGATATTGCCGACGCGGTGAACGGCACCGGCGTTCATCCTGAAGCGGGCGCGCTGTTTTCCACGACGGCTTCGTCTACGAGCGGAATTGTTAAGATCACATGGAAGCTGACGTGGGGAGCGGACGGGAGCGAGGCGCACGAACAGGTTGTGAAGAATGCGCTTTCCATTCCGGTGACTATTCCGGTCTCGTCTGATTTCCCCGAAGGTGTGGTGCAGGTTCTGGTGACGGCGGAGGATATATACGGACGTACTGCCGAACAGCGTACGCTGCTGAACGTGACGGATACGGCGGTTGTAAAAACAGACACCCCCCGCGTCGTGTTCGACGACAGTACGGTGGGTACGGACGGCAGCGTGCGTCTTTCCAAAGAATTTCCGGTGAGCGGCTATTTTACAGGCGGAACCGCGGCGAAAGTTGAGATAGTGCCAAAAACGCCGTTTGCTTCCGCGCAGCTGAACGGTAACTGTATTACGCTGACGGCGGGCGACGCGGTCGGCGCGTCCGCTCCGGTAAAGGTACGCGTAACGACCGATCAGGGACTTTCGTATGAATCTGCCGAGCTGACGTTCAGGTCGGATACGGAATTCCCTTCGGTGAGTATAAACGGCGCGACGGGAACGGCTGCGATAGACGGTACCGGGGGGCCGGTGAAGATAGACGGTACGGTAACGTGTCCGACCGGCGTAGGTCCGTTCGGGTACCGCGTGCTCGGCGTGAGCGCGGCGGTGGATGCTGCCGGACTTGTTTCGGCAGCTAAGGCGCTTCCTGCGGGTGACTTTATTCCTGTCGTTCCGGACAAAAAAGGCGCGTTTTCGGTCAGTTTTGACCCGGCTCCGTTGGGACCGGGGATGTACATGCTGGAGTTTACGGCACAGAGTGCCGGCGGCAACACTTCTGCGGAAGCTGTGTGCGTGAACGCGGTTCCGGCGCTTCCTGCCGGAGACGGGACAAAACCGGTGAAAGCGAAAGCTCCGGTGACTGTCTGGCTTGACGGTTTTGACGTGTATTACACGGTTGTGTCCCAGGGGGATGCCGGACAGAATTTCGGCGTGTTCCGCAGGGCGGATATGAAAACAGGGGCGAATCAGCTGACTGCCGGTTCGTCAAAATATACGGCGGTGAAAGCGGCGGAACTTGACGCGCATATTGCGCTGGTGAACGATCAGCCCTATATGAGCGGCATGAACGCTGTCGTCGCGCGTCCGGGTTCAAAGGACGCGCCGGGCAGAATGTCGGTGTACGTTGATACTGCCGACACTGTTTCTTCTGTAACGTATGAATTTTCCGGTAGTACTGTTCCGGGCGGAGACGTAAAGCAGAGCGGTACGGCAAAACTGCTCAAGCCTGCTGCCGGCGGCACACGCTGGACGGCCGACATTCCGCTTGCAAATCTTCCGGTCAGGCTGACGAACGTAAAAATTACGGTAAAAACGCCGTCCCGGTCCACGGAACTGCGCGGAACGCTTTCCGTTGTCCGCAGCGTTGATCCGTCACGGATAGACGATAAGCGGGCGGTGTATGCAATGCCGTGCAGCGGTACAGGATACGACGCGGAAGCGAACGCGTACCTTCTGCAGCCGGGACAGCAGTTTGCGTTTTACGCGAACGTTTCCCAGCCCGTTACTGCGTCGCTCGTCACGGCAGACAGTGCGCTTTCGCTTTCAACCAGCGGCGGGCTTATCACGCTGACGCCTTCTGCGGAAGGCAGTTTTAAAAACGTGGCTGTGAAAGTGACCGACAGTCAGGGGGTTTCGTATACGTCTGCGGCGGTAAACGTCGTGGTGGACGCTGGCGCTCCTGAGATACATATCGACACTCCCGTTCTGAGCGACTGGGTAAAGTCGTCCGTAAAAATTTCGGGAACGGCTGCCGACAAGAGCGGAATTAAGTCTGTTGAGTATTCTGTCAACGGCGGGGAAACATGGACGCCTTTCGTGCTTCCTAAAAAGGCGGCTGCCGGCGTGACGTTCAGCGCGGACGTTTCTGTTGCGGACGTTCCCGACGGGCTTATCCGCGTGGACGTGCGGGCGGACGACAACGGAGGGCACTCCGGCAGTGCGCGCACCGCGGTATACAAGGATACGACTCCTCCTGACGTGAAGGTTGTTCTGCCGCTCGATTCTGACATTGTGAATGGAGAGAACCTGATCGCGTTTATTGCGAAGGATGCAGAGGGTGTTGACAAGGCGTATTACGTCGCTCCTCCTGCCGTTGTAAAGAAGGGACAGCCGGTACCTGCTCCCAAACGCACGTCCATCCCTGTGGCGCCGCTCATCGTGACCCGCGTGGGAACGCTTGACCAGCCTATAGACGACGCGATGTCGTTTGAATTTACCGATTATGCGGGAAACACGGCATCGGTGGAATCGTGGAAATTTAATATTGATTCCGAATCCGATCTGCCCCGGGCGGAAATACACATACCGGCTGACAATGAAGTTATAACGCGCGACTTTACGGTTTCCGGAGTTGTGTACGACGACGACGGACCGTCGAAGATATGGTATAAGATCGACTCCGGCGAGTACAAACAGCTGCCGGAGGCAGGAACGAGTTTTACGATCGACGTGCCGCTTTCTTCCATGGCGGACAACGAGCATACGGTTACGGTGTATGCCGTTGACGTGAACGGCGTAAAGGGACCGGAAACGGTCAGACACTTCCGGATTTCTCTCGAGGAGCCTAAAGGTGCCGTTACGGAGCCTTCGATAGACACGTCGGTGAAGGAAGTCGTCCAGATAAAGGGCGTCGCCAGCGACAAGAACGGGATCGCGAATGTTCAGGTTTCTCTGGATAACGGAAACAGTTACAACGACGCCGTCGGTACGGAAAACTGGATATATACCGTGGACACTCGCGCTATCCCCGACGGAGCGCAGGTTGTGTTCATAAAGATAACCGACAACTACGGTATTACCGGACTGTATTCGAGTCTTATTAATATTGATAATATCAAACCGGAGCTGTCGCTGGAACTTCCGCTGGACGATTCAAAGACGACGGGAACGTTGTTCTTTTCGGGATATGCGTTCGACAACACCGCTATCACAGATATGTACATTACGGTGCGCAGTCTGGAACAGAAGACGGTAAGCAAGCAGCTGTCGCACGTTGCCGTGACGCCGGACAGGATCATTACTCAGGCGCTCGACATTTCGAGCCTTGACAATGGTTTTTACAACATAGAACTTACGGGAACGGACAAGGCGGGCAACGTAACCCGCGTGAGCCGCAACATTCAGCTTGATAAAACGAAACCGCTCGCGTCCGTCGATCTGCTGTATCCGCTCGACGGGGAACACAAGCAGGGCGTGTTTACTATTTACGGACAGGCTTCCGCCGAGAAGGACATAACGAATCTTGCGCTGTACGTCGACGACAAGAAGATCGACGAGGCGAAGGTTACGGCGAGCAGGTTCTTTAGTTTTCTGATCACGCCGTCGCAGCTTACGGCGGGCACGCACACATACCGTGTGGACGCGCTCATTGACGGGAAGATCGTGGTGCAGTCGCGCAGACAGACGGTCGACTATACGCCCACCGGTCCGTGGATCACGGTCGACAACTTTACGTACGGGGATTTTGCAACGAACCGTCCGTATATCAAAGGTTCTGCCGGATATTCGATAGACGAGGACGAGCTGCTTTTCTCCAAGACGAAGGAAGCGACGAAGGAACAGAAACAGGCGATCGCAGACAAAAAGGTTGCGCTCGTTGAATTGAGTCTGGACAACGGTAAAACGTTCATTCCGCTCTCCTCGGGAGAAAAATGGTACTACCGTGTGGAAAATCAGGATATTGCGGAAGGGTATCATTTTCTTCTGCTGCGCGCGGTCATGAAAAACGGAGAGACGGCGATAACGCGTCTTATCGTGCAGGTAGACAACACGAAACCGTTTATAAAGCTGATCTCTCCCGGTGCGGGGGGTAAGTACAATCAGCAGCTCGCTTTTTCGGGGCTTACGACGGACGACGTGGGACTTAAAGACGTAAAACTGTCGCTGCGGAAAGGCGATAAGCTGTCGTATGAAATACCCTCGTTCATTCAGGGGCTGTACTTTGACTGGCATTTCTGGGGCGCGACGCTGTATGATATCGGCGTTGGTCTTACGTTCTTTAACGACACCGTAAAAGTTCAGTTCCAGTGGGGGCAGTTCACGCAGGCGCAGCGTAATATTTTCTCTCAGTCGGAAATGCGCTACGGCGGGGACAACGTGATGGGAATTAAGATCCTTGCGAACGTAGGGCATATTCCGTTCAGTTATTTCTTCGGTCACGACTGGGAATGGCTGTCGGCGAACTTCGCCGTCGGAGCGGATTTTTCACGGTTTAACGAAACGAACAGCGGGAAAGCCCAGGTACTGAGCGCTCTGCTCGGGCAGATTGAATTTCCGCGCGTAACGCTGCCGAACATGAAACGGTTCCGTACGTTCTCGCTGTATACGGAAGGGTCTATATGGTTTATTCCTACTGACGTGTCAAGTCAGGTTGATATTCAGAATATGGTCTTTCAGATTGCCGAGGGCATACGCCTGAGCGTGTTTTGAAAAAGACAGCTGCGGATAAAAGGAGATTCGATTTTGAGAAGGCATATTACTGTTAAAAAACTTACCGTCCTCTTTGTTGTCTGTGTCGTTTTTGGAATTGTTCCTGTGTCTGCAGTCGACAATGCGATAAGCGAATCCTACAGACAGATCGACACGGCGTTCACCGACCGTTCGGATTCTGAATTGGGCGCGATACTGAAGTCCGGACGGACGTCGGGCAATTACGATCTGATCGAAGCGTACACGATGAAGCGGATACGCCGCCTTATCATCGCAAGCGACTTTAAATTTGCGGAACAGGCGGTGCTTGTCGTCATAGATGCTAATCTTGACAATTCAGAAGCCGTAGATATGTATGCGTCGATTCAGGACGCGCTGGAAAAACAGGCGGCGTATGAAAAACAGCAGGAAGATCTGAAGGTTGCGGAAGAGAACAGAATTGAACGCGAAAAAGAGTCGCAGCGGAAAAAAGCTGATAAGGAATACAAGTCGGTTAAGACGGCATCCGGCGGTTCCGTGTATCTTACAGGCAGGGACGAGCGGTATTCTTCCGTGTATTGGAACGCCTGTTTCGGTCTGGCAAACCTGATGTTCGTTTCCGAATCTCCGCACGACTACAGCTCTCTGCGCTACGGTCTTTCCGCTTCGTTCGCGTACGAATACGCGCTGCGTCAGGGATACGTGCTCGGCGTGGACGCCTCCGCCGGCGGTATTATTCTGCCTCTGTACAACGACGATAAAACCATGATGGGCTCGCTGCGGATCGTTCCAAAGATCAGCTTTAACAGTTTTAACAGAAATATTTTTATCCGCGCCGGTTTTGAAAGCCTTATAACCGCAGCCGCGGGTTCCGTAACGGTGCTTCAGGGAAATTTTATGACCCCTGCGGTCGGGATCGGATTCAGTCACTTGAAATTCGGAAACATGAAACTGTCGGGATATTTTGATTATTATCCCGGCCACGTGTTCTATGAGAACATCAATTCCGCTATGGGAGCCGGGTTTACGGCCGCGCTGCCTGTGGCGAGAATGGATCAGATACAGCTTAATTTCAACGTAGGTTTTACGGACGACGTGTATATAAAGGCGGACGGCGTAGAAAATCATGCTTGTGTAATTTTTGCATTTGGAGTGGAAAATGTTACGGAATAAGAGTGTTTTATTAGGATTATTATGGGTGGCGCTGGCAGGGTCTCACGTATTCGCCGCGACGGCGGAGCTTGCGGCGAAATACTTGGATAAGGCGAACGATTCGTACGAAAGCGGGAACGTTGACGACGCCTATAAATACGTTAATCAGGCGATGCTGCTTTCAAAGCAGGACGGTATTCCGGCGAACATCATATACGTTGCCCAGTCGATTTACACGAAAAAACTTCAGACGATCAGAAAGTCGAAGGACTATATAGAACTTGTTGATGTAAAATCAAACATTTCGCAGTTTCCCGACGTGCAGAATAATACGATACGAAAACTTATAGCACAGATAGAAGCGGAAGAGCAGCACGCGAAGGATACGGCGCAGCAGGCGCAGGCCGACGCCCAGCTTCAGGAACAGAAGGCCGCGCGCGCCGACGAACGCACGCAGTTTGAACAGCAGCAGCAGACGATGAAGCAGCAGCAGGAAGAGACGCTCAAGGGGCAGCAGGATCTGATCAACAAACTTGATTCGGGCATCCAGGGGCTGAATTCGGGCTTGAACGCGTCGGCTCAGGCGTCGAAGAAAACGGGCAGCGTCATGATGATCGCGATCTTTGTCATTGCGGGGCTTATCGTTATCATCGTGCTTATCGTCGTCATTATCGTGCACGCCGGATTCAAAAATCAGCAGGCGCAGCAGCAGCAGTACGTGGAAGCGTTCAAGCTCCTCGCACAGAACCAGAATCAGACGAACCGTCTCATGCTTGGCGGCGTGACCGACCTGTACGGCTCGAACGGGCTTAAATCCGCCGGAAGTTCCCGGTGGGGTATGGACGCGCTTCCCGAGCCGGAAGAAACTCCGGAAGAAAAGGTGGAAATGCGCGACCTTGCGGCAAAATGCGAAGATCTCGGCACAAAGATCGATCAGGCAACGAACCGGAAGAATAATTCAAAGAACGTGAGCGAGCTTGTGTATAAACTGGCGATGGCGCTCGGACTGCGGCAGCGGGAAGCTATGGTCTTTTTCTGCGCGTCCATGGTGTATGACGCGGGATTTCTGGCGCTGGACCAGGATCTGCTGTCGGCCGAAACGCTCTCTGACGACGAGCGTGAACAGCTCAAGCACCACACTGATCTGTCAGACTCATATTTGCAGTTCGTCCCCAAACGGTACTGGCAGATATTTGAAGACGCGGCGGGCAAACACCACGAGAATATGGACGGGTCGGGGTACCCTGAAGGGCTGAAAGGGGAATCCATTCCGCAGATAGCGCGGCTTATACGCGTTGCGGACAGTTATATTTCACTTTCCAGCAGACGCAGTTACCGCGAGATAAACGATAAGGAAACGGCTATAGCCAAACTCAAGGCGGAACCGGGCATATACGATCCGGACGTTGTTGCGGCTCTTGAATCTATCATATAAACTTTATGACAGTTATGCCGATAATCGAAATATGACAGTATTGTTTTTAGTCTTATCCTTACTGATTTGTACTCCTGAGAATGCGCACGCACAGGATATGAAACCCTTATATCAGCTTCCCGAAACCATTGATGCAGACACTGTTTCGGGCGAAAGCCCGCTTTTTATTGCCGGATCAGACAAGGGACTGTTCCGGATTTCGGGTAATAACACCGCCGTTCCGCTGTGGACTGAAGGAAAGGTGGAACAGATTCTCCGGACGGTTGCGCCCGGCGCCGACGGTGCTCCGAAGGAGCGCTGGTATTTCCGTACGTCGGAAGGCATTCTGTACAGCGAAGACCTCGTTCATTTTGAACAGAGGAACGAGGGTCTTTCTTTATTAACGATAAAACAATACGACGGCAAGAATACCTCGTTCGTAAAGCAGGTCGCCATGCTCCGCGACCTGAGCGTTGATCCGCTGAATCCGCTGTGTCTTGTGACGGCGACGGAAAACAGCGTGTTCATAACGCGCGACGGCGGTAAAAGCTGGACGTCGCTCGGTTCCACGAGCGAAGCGACGCCGGGAATGAAGGCTGTCGCCGTTGCGACCATGCCGGACGGGAATCTTGCGGTCTTTCTGTCGCACCCTATTTTCGGACTGTCGTACATGCTTCCCAATACGAAGGACGCGCACTGGACGGATGTTTCCAGCGGAATCAAAATCATGAATTCTCTCACGTCGACGGACGAGATCGCTGATATTTATCCCATGCTCAGAACGCGGGCCGACGGAACGAAATACGTTGAAATTTATTTTTCACAGACGTTCCTGCCTTATCTGTATAAATTCAACTGGGATAAAAAGGCCGGTGTGTGCGTGTACAGCGACGACCAGCCGAGTGAAACGTTCGACGGGCTGACGAGCATTGACAATACGCTCATTTTTACGCGGAACGAAACGCTCGGCTCGATCGACGTGAATTCGCTTGCAAGTCCCGGTATTCCGGCGAACCTTACGCAGTGGAAACAGAGTCTTTCCTGCGTTCCCGGCGTTGTGAACACGTCGTGGGTACCCCAGAGCAGAAGCGGTTTTTCCAGAGGCGTTCTGCTCAACGAATTGTGGCTGCTCTATCCGGGTACGATCAACACGACGTACGGAAAAGAGGCCGACGGTAAAAAATCGATCTACGTTTCCGCGTATCAGTGCCGGGAACAGGCCGGCATAGACAAATTCCGTAAGATAATAAAAAGCAATAACTTGAATTCGCTCGTGATCGACATGAAGGACGATTACGGTTTTCTCCGCTACGACACGCACGATCCGCTCGTTATGAAGAAGGGGCGTCAGTCTCAGTATTCGGTTGATCTGGATCATTTCGTTTCGGAATTCAAAAAAGACGACGTGTATCTTATCGCGCGTATCGTCGTGTTCAAGGATAAGAATCTGTCGAAGTACGAGAACGGGAAATACGCCGTGTGGGACCCTGTGACGAACGCGCCGTGGGCGGGGATCAAGGGATATGAAGAAGTAAAAGACGACGCGGGAAACGTCACCGGGTCTACCGTTAATTATTATGACGAAAGCTGGGTTGACCCGTATTCGCCGGAAGTGTGGGAATACAACATCGCCATAGCGAAGGAACTCGTGTCGCGCGGATTCGACGAGATCCAGTTCGATTACATACGGTTCCCCACAGACGGTTTGAATTTGAAGCGCGCCACGTTCCGCTGGTTCAGTCCGGGGATGAGCAAGGAGAGCGCGCTCATTTCTTTCCTGTCGTACGCGAGGAAAAACCTTACGGTGCCGATCGGGATCGACATTTATGGAGCGAACGGATGGTACCGCAGCGGTACGCGCACGGGGCAGGACGCGGAGATGCTGGCGGAGTACGTGGACGTTATTTCGCCGATGTACTATCCGAGCCACTTCGAGCAGGACTTTATGAACTGCGCGCCGTATCCGGACAGACCGTACCGTATTTATTACTACGGGACGTACCGGACCACGGTGATAACGCGCAACCGGGCGATCGCGCGTCCGTGGGTGCAGGCTTTTAAATTGAACGTGAGCTACGACCGGCAGTATTATGGTCCCGATTACATTCAGAAAGAAATTTTTGGCGTTCGTGATTCGGTCGACCGAGGATATTTGTACTGGAATAACGCGGGAGACTACGACTATCTGCAGCCGGACGTGACTCCCGAGGCGAAGTATCCGGGAACCGCTCCCGAAGCGTCTGAAAAATTCCGCAGACCGGCGATCGGAACAGCGGTAAAGCCGCCTTCTGTTGACGAAACGCTTTCGGTACTTGACAGCATACTCGAGCAGGAAAACAGGAAAGGCGCTGGAAAAGGCGTGTATACGCCGTTCCTTATGATTCCCTTTTCCCGTGTAAAATAGCGGGCGGCTGCGTATGACGGAAAAATATACACCAGACGAACCTGTTGCCGCAGTCGCGACCGCGCTTTCTCCGGCGGCGCTCGGAATCGTACGGGCGTCCGGGAAAGGGTGCATTGAACTTGTGTCGCGCGTATTTTCACGTCCCGGAGCGCTGCTGAACGCAGCCGGAAACACGATCGTGTACGGCTGGATCATGAACGGCGGAGAACGGATAGACGAAGTGCTCGTTTCCGTGTTCAGGGCGCCTAAAAGTTTTACCGGCGAGGATATGGTTGAGATTTCCTGTCACGGCGGGCCGTCCGTCGTGACTGCCGTGCACAATCTGCTGCTTTCGAGCGGGTTTCGTCAGGCTGAGCGCGGGGAATTCACGTTCCGCGCGTACATTAACGGGAAAACGGATCTGACCAAAGCGGAGGCTGTGCGTGAAATAATCGACAGCCGGACGGACGCTTCAAGAAGCCGCGCGGCGGGCCGTCTTGCCGGTTCCCTGTACGAAGTGATCGACGGAATAAAAAAATTAATAACAGACACGCTTGCTTCGATAGAAGTGGAAGTTGAATACCCTGAAGACGAGGAGACGATCGCGGGATCGTTCGACCGCGCTGGTATTGAAACTGCGGCCGCGTCGCTTCAGACGCTCGCCGATTCGTGGAAAAGTGAGAAGCTGTATCAGGACGGCGCGCGCGTTGTCCTGTGCGGAAAGACGAACGCGGGTAAATCGAGCCTGTTCAACGCCGTACTCAAGGAAGACCGTGCGATCGTGTCCGACGTTGCCGGTACTACGCGCGACTGGCTTGAAAGCTGGGCCAGTTTCGACGGGATACCGGTCAGGACTTTTTGACACGGCGGGGCTGCGGGAAACGACGGACGTTGTCGAAAAGCAGGGCGTGGAGTTGACCCGTT
>Ga0183099_1001561_pt1 | contig 13040 bp, 12 predicted proteins | sample Biomet1_FD_127788 | JGI IMG/M metagenome (GOLD analysis project Ga0183099, IMG submission 127788) | Microbial communities from bioreactor (seeded with anoxic lake sediment) at LBNL, California, USA - Biofuel metagenome 1 | ecosystem: Engineered > Bioreactor > Anaerobic > Unclassified ... | reverse complement strand
GGATAAAGCAGCTCTTCAAAGCTCTTGATATAAACGTCGCAGAACCCCCTCAGCTCCGCCTCGTCCGAGGCAAAATAGCTGTCGTAGACGCCCACGACCCGCATTTTCGCGGCCCGGGCCCCCTTGCAGGCGGCAATGCTGTCATCAAAAATCGTGCAATCCTCCGGTCGGACGCCGCATTCCTTCGCGGCGTAGACCCAGATGGCAGGATTTTGTTTTTCAAGTCCCAGATCGTGGGCGAACACGATGCGCTCAAAATACTTTTCCAACTCCAGATGTCCCAGCGCGGTGCGGCAGTGGGCGGGCACACTGCTGGTAACCACTGCCATCCGCCGTCCCTCCGCTTTGCACTGGCGCAGATACGCCCGGACGCCGGGTTTGATAGGGACATGCTCATAGAGATTTCCGGCCAGCTCCATCCACTCCGCGATGATCTCTTCGGTGGACTCGCTGAGATGGCAGTACTCCTTTGTGAATACCGCCGCTTTGGGCATGATGGTATGGGACACGCCCTCATAGTAGGCGTGGGTGTAAGGCAGCCCCCTCCGGGCCAGAAACTCCCGGTCCACATCCTTCCAAATGCGGTTAGACTCGATCAGAGTGCCGTCCATATCGAATAAAAACATGTTCATTCCTCCGTTTTCAGCCGGAATCGCCAGGGAAAATCCCTCGCTTCTTCCGCATAATCAATGCCCACCCGCGGCCCCGCGCAAATTCGCTCCCGCTTAGGGGATGGGCATGGGAGGCCCAGATCACTGGGACTTTCGCAAAGAAACAGGACATCTTCCGTGAGATCCAAGCCGTTTTCTGCGGTGGTAAGCGAGAGACCTTTACAGAGCTTGCCCGGTCCGTTCAGGAAATTTTTCTTCTGATAGGCGTTGAGTTTGCCGCCGCCCCCATCCCCAAACCGCAGGCGGCGGATGACCTCCTCGCCGGAGAGAGCCTCCAGCCCGCGAATCAGGACTGCCGACGGTTCACCCTCCGGCTCCGTTACAAGGTTCAAACAGTGATACATTCCATAAATAGAGTAGATATAGGCGTGGCCTGGCGGGCCAAACATAACGGCATTTCGGGCGGTGCGGTGGTAGCCGTAGGCATGGCAGGCCTTGTCACAGCGGCCCACATACGCCTCCGTCTCCGTAATGCGGCAGACAAGAGGCTGACCGTCATAGACCCGAACCAGCGTCTTGCCCAGCAAACTGCGGGCGATATCCACCGTGTCACCCATATAATATTCCCGGGAAAAGCTTGCCATTTTCTTACCTCAATGTTAAACTATAACTTCATGGCGCATTTTGTAAAGAGATGAATATGCTGCGTCAGCAGATACGGCTATTCTATCATTTTTAGAGAGTGGGAGCAAGTATTATGCAGAAAACCAAATTCGTCCGCCAGAACGTTCTGCCGGTGCTGGCGGCCTTCATCTGGGGAACGGGTTTCGTGGCGCAGAGTGTGGGTGCGGATTATGTGGGGCCGTTCACCTTCAATGCGGCCCGGTCGGCTGTCGCGTTCGTATTTTTACTGATTTTATGTATGGCGTTCCGCGCCCGGCGAAAAAAGGATTTTCACGCTCAGGCGAAGCCCCGTCCCAATCATTGCAGGGATCTGCTGCTGGGCGGATTGTGCTGCGGCGTGGTGCTGACCTTGGGGACCAATCTTCAGCAAAAAGGCCTTGAGACCACCACCTCAGGAAAAGCGGGTTTCATCACGGCGCTGTATATCGTGATTGTTCCCATTCTGGGAGTTTTCTTGAAAAAGAAAGTGGGGAAAACAGTCTGGGTCGGCGTGACGCTGGCGGTAGTTGGGCTATACTGCCTGTGCATCCAGGAGAATTTCTCCATTTCCAAGGGTGATTTTTATATCTTTCTGTGCTCCCTCTGTTTTTCGGCCCACATTCTGATCATCGACCATTTCACGAAGAGGGTGGACGGCGTGGAACTGTCCTGCGCACAGTTTTTGATGCTTACGGTTTTTTCCTCCGTCGGAATGCTTGCATGGGAGCAGCCCTCATGGGAGGCGCTGCGCCAGTGCGCGTGGCCCATCCTGTACGTTGGCATTTTTTCCAGCGGCATCGCGTATACGCTGCAAATCCTCGCGCAGAGGGACTCAAATCCCACGGTGGTGTCATTGCTGCTGAGTCTGGAGTCCGTGTTTGCAACGCTGGCGGGAGCTCTGCTCCTGGGGGACCGCATGAGCGTCAGAGAGGATTTGGGCTGCGTTTTGATGCTGGCGGCAGTGGTGCTGGCGCAGATTCCTGCGCGGAAGGAAGGGACTGCTACGGATACGGCAGAAGGGGAGAGCGGAAAGACGGCTTTTCTAAAAAGCTAAGCAGAATTTTAGCGAGAGGCCTACGTTTTCTGATTCTCTGCTTCAATGGATGGGCCGGCCCAAACACCATGGCCGGCGCGTTCGGCTGCCGTTGAAAAAGGCAATCCGGGGTGTCGGAGTCTCGCTTTACAATCCGTCGGGGGTGTGATATGATGCACCCGTTGCAGTTTGCGGCCCCCGGGGCCTTGAAGGAGGATCCATTTTTACTATGAGCAATCGAAAGAAGAAAAACCAACAGACCGCAGCGGAGCGGGAGGCGGAGATTGCCGGCGCGAAACTCTTCGGCAGGCAGGTCTCAAAAGAAAAGGCACTGGCGTTGCTGATTGCGACACTGATCGCCTGCGCCCTGCCTATGATTCTGGGTGCGCGATTGTGGAAAGACATTCCGGAGATTGTGTCCAGCGGCCTGATCGGCAGCAACGGGAAGGACGACTCCATTCCCCGCTGGGTGGTGGCTTTTGGCCTGCCGGGGTTCATGTGCCTGATGGACCTGATTGCCCACGGGCAGCTTATGGCGAACCAGAAGCGCATGACCATCCCAAAGCCTGCCGTCCGACTGGTGGGCAGGTGGGGCTTTTCCATAATATCCGTTCTCTTTTGCAGCGGTATGATTCTGCAGTCCTCCGGAGGCGACCTGACGCTGCCCTTTGTTACCCCCTGTGTTCTGGGTCTGCTTTTGATGATGCTGGGCGGTCATATGTGGGACTGCCCCAAGGACTCGCGGATCGCCCTGCGTTTTTCCTCTATCGAGCACAGCGACGCCGCGTGGAAAGCTGTTCACCTGTTTGCAAGCCGCGTCTGGATGGCGGCGGGTCTGCTGGTGATCGCCGGTGTCATGATGACATCCACCTCTACCGTATTTACCGCCGTGCTGATCGTGGTGGCGCTGCTGGCCCCTATGGCTTTTGCCGCGCGGCGCACAGATGCGGGTGACCTATGAAAGCCTGTGGAAAGCGCCGTTTAAAGGAACGGCGCTTTCTATCGTTTCTTAACGGATTTTTGATAAGTATGCCAAAAAAAGCATCGCTTTTTCTCTAAACAGTTTTATTGACGGTTAAAACAGCTGATGGTAATATGGTATTACCAAAAAAGGAGGCACAGCTATGCAGCTGGAGAAAATTCAATACGCACCACCAAAGATTCCGGAGCTTGTCATGAAGGCCTTAATTGATGCCATCGACAGCGGCCATATTCAGGTGGGAGAGGAGTTGCCCTCGGAACGTGATTTGGCGGAGACCCTGGGCGTGGGCCGTGGTTCTCTGCGGGAGTGCCTCGCCATTTTGGAGTTTTTAGGCGCAATCGAGAACCGGAGTAACCGGAAGGTAGTTATGCGGGATGCGGATTACATTCAAAAGGCGATTTCTTTTGTCCGCGTGTCCAATCAGTCCGACACTCAAAGGGATTTTAATGAGTTCCGCCGTATCAACGAGGTGGCAATTGTAGAGCTGGCTTGCCAGCGGGCCACGGCGGACGACCTGTCTGCCATCTATGAGGCGATTCAGCATCTGGAGGCCACGCCGGACGACTACATGACCGACGTGGAGTTCCACGACGCGCTGGCTGTCGCCAGTCACAATGTCATGCTGGCTGCGACCATCCATCTGGTGAACAGCATGATCGCCGACGTGCGGCGGCGGTTCTTTGGTTTGCAGGATTATCAACAGCGGACACAGGATTCCCACCGCGCCATCTATCAGGCAGTGATGGACCGAGATGCGGCCCGCGCGAAACGCGAAATGGTCCTTCACCTGGCCATTGTTGAGGAGTTTTCAGAAAAATTCCCAGAGCGGGATTGAGTGGAGTTCGACACTTTGTGCAATTAAACAATAAATTAGGAAAAAGTTTGGCATGTAGTCCGCATGTCTGAACTTGACTATGGAGGATTGAAATGGTATGGTGTTGTTATAACCTTCACGGTAGGACCAACGTACCATTAGACCGACAACCAGCGGTTGGTCGGACCAAAATTGTGATGAGGGGTGTGGATGTGTCATTAGCAGCCTGACGAATTATTTGGAAACAGGATCACAAAATCCCTGTTACAATCTGGCGTTTGAGGAGACCGTGCTGGCCCGCAGAGCGGTGGGGGACTATCTGCTCTTGTGGCAGAACGACAATACCATCGTCATCGGCCAGAATCAGAATGCCGAGGCGGAGATCAACCGCACCTTTGTAGAGGAACACCATATCCATGTGGTTCGCCGCACCACCGGCGGCGGCGCAGTGTATCACGATCTTGGAAATCTAAACTATTCCTTCATAACCGACGCCGGAAATGCCGAGCGCTTGGCTATGGAGCGGTTTACAAAGCCCGTTGTGGAAGCGCTGAAGGGCCTTGGCCTGAACGCGGAAGCCTCCGGTCGGAACGATATATTGGTGGAGGGACGCAAGGTTTCCGGGACAGCCCAGCGATTGATGAAGGGTCGCATCCTTCACCATGGGACGCTGCTGTTTGACGCGAATCCCGGTATGGTGGCCGGGGCGCTGAACGCGGACCCGGCAAAATTCCAGTCCAAGGGTGCCAAATCTGTCCGAAGCCGGATCGGGAACATCCGGGAGTTTCTGCCCGAGGAAATGAGCATAACGGATTTCTGGAACTATTTAAAGACCGCGCTGGCAGGCGGTGGTCTTACGGCCGATTCTCTCACGCAGGAAGAACTGGCCGCTGTAGAGGAATTGAAGCGCACCAAGTACGACACATGGGAGTGGAACTTCGGACGTTCTCCCAGATATGATTTTACCGATAAGCGCCGGTTTGACAGCGGTACGCTGGAGCCAAGGATTGCCGTGGAGAAGGGCTGCATTACGAATATCGTGTTTTATGGCGACTTTCTTTCGGTCTGCCCGCTGGACGAGCTTACCGAGGCGCTGAAGGGCTGCGCCTTCCGGCGGGAGGACGTGGCGGCGGTTCTGGATCGTTTCCCGTTGGCGGAGCTGTTCGGCGGAATTCAGAAGGATGAGATTTTGGATACGATGTTCCGTGCGGAGTGAGTGAGAAAGGGGCTATTCATTGAAAACGGAAGAAGCAGTCTGCACAGCGGGCTGGTACCGTGAGGCTTACCGGCGGATGGCTCTGATCAGGGCTTTTGAGACGAGGGCCGCCGAGTGCTTTACCCGCAGCGAACTGGCAGGCAATATTCACCTGTATATGGGTCAGGAGGCCAGCGGCGTGGGTGCATGTCTGGCACTGAAGGATACGGACTATATCACATCCACCCACCGCGGACACGGACACTGCCTGGCGAAAGGAGCCAGCGTGGACCGGTCCATGGCGGAGCTGTTCGGCAAGGAAACCGGCTATTGCCGGGGCCGGGGCGGGTCCATGCATATTGTGGATGTGAACCTGGGTATTCTGGGAGCCAATGGCATTGTGGGTGCGGGTATCCCGCTGGCAGCAGGCAGCGCGCTGGCGTCGAAGATCAAGGGCGACGGCGCGGTGACGGTGGCATTCTTTGGGGATGGGGCCTCCAATCAAGGGACCTTTCACGAGACGCTGAACATGGCTGCCACATGGAAGCTGCCCATCGTGTTCCTGCTTGAAAACAACTGCTACGGGGTCTCCACGGAGATTCACCGTATTACCAATACTGACCGTCTTGCGATCCGGGCGAAGGCCTATGGCATCCCCGGAGTCACCGTGGACGGCACGGATGTTGAAGCGGTTTTCCACACCGTCGCCGGGGCGGTGGAACGCGCCCGTTCCGGCGACGGACCCTCTCTTGTGGAGACGATGGTCTATCGGTATCAGGGCCACTATTGCGGAGATCCTGCGGCATACCGCCCCAAGGAATACCTGATTGAAGGAAAGTCCAGGGACCCCGTCGACAAGGCCCGGACCCGGCTATTGGAGCTGGGCGTGAAAGAGACAGAGATCGGGAGTATCGATCGGAGCGTGGCGGAGGAGATCGAAAGCGCATATCAGTTTGCGAAAAGCTCTCCCGACCCCGACCCCGCGGCGGTCATTGACAACGTCTATTCCTCCGACAACGAAAGGAGCGTGCTGCGATGAAACTCACCGTCAGTAAGGCTATCGGCCAGGCGCTTCACGAGGAGATGGAACGGGACGAAAATGTAATTCTTCTGGGTGAGGACGTCGGCGTTATGGGCAACGTGTTTGCCATTACCAAGGGCTTTCGGGATGAGTTCGGTTCCGACCGGGTGATCGACACGCCCATCAGCGAGTCCGGCTTCACCGGTATTGCCGTGGGCGCGGCTATGAGAGGACTCCGGCCCGTGGTGGAGTGGATGTACGACGACTTTATCACGGTGTGCCTCGACCCGGTGATGAATCAGGCGGCAAAGCTGCGGTACATGACCGGCGGACAGGTAAAGATTCCTGTGGTTTTTCGAGCGCCTATGGGTGCGGGACGGCGAAACGCCGGACAGCATTCCCAGTGTCTGGAAGCGCTGTTTACCCATATTCCCGGGCTGAAGGTGGTTTGCCCGTCCACGGCAGCAGACGCCAAAGGCCTTTTGAAGGCTGCCATCCGGGACGACGATCCCGTGGTATTTCTGGAACACAAGCTGCTCTATGCAAGGAAGGAAGAAATTCCAGACGGCGAGTATCTCATCCCTCTTGGCAAGGCCGATATCAAGCGCCCCGGCAAAGACGTGACCATCCTTACCTGGTCCCGGCAGGTCTTTTTCGCATTGGAGGCGGCTGAGACTCTGGCGGCGGAGGGCATCGACGCGGAGGTTGTGGATCTTCGGACGCTGGTGCCTCTGGACTGGGAGACCGTGAGAGCCTCCGTCTGCAAGACGCACAACGTGATTGTTGCAGAAGAGGGCGTGAAGCGGGGCGGCGTGGGCGCAGAGCTGTCCGCACAGATCACGGAGGAACTGTTTGACGATCTGGATTCTCCTGTGGGCCGCGTGGCGGGGCTGAACGTGGTTTCTCCGTTCTCTCCGGTGCTGGAGGACGCGGAATTTCCCCATTCGGCGGACATCGTATCCTGCGTCAAAAAAACGCTGGGCCGCTGAGGGAGGCGTGTATGGCAGAGAAAACAAGACTTCACGTGTCACCCTACGCCCGGAAAACGGCGAGAGAGCTGGGTGTGATGCTGGAGACCCTGACCGGTACCGGCCCTAACGGGCGGATTGTCTGGCGGGACGTGGAGGCAGCGTCAAAGACGGAGGAAAAGCCATCCTGCGGAGTGATGGCCGGATATTATACCACGGCGGACATAAGCGAGCTGCTGGCGGCCCTGAAAACTCTGGACGGCGCGCTGACTTTCCCGGTGTTCACGGAGCGGGCTGCGGCCCGGCTGAACGTGCCGGTCCGGTTCGCCGGAAACGGCATGGAGGGCGTATTGCCCACGCTGAAATCCGATGAAACCGCCGCCATGGCGGTAGGAGACCCCACGGACGGACATGTGCGCATACATTTGGCATACGACCCCGGCTCGGTGAGCGACGAAATGGCGGCAGATCTGCTGCGGTCCATGAGACGGTTGCTGGAAAAACCGCTGACCATGTTGGTGTGAACAAAAGGGAACGCGCAAAGCGCGTCCCCGGAGATCTATTCAAAGATTTCTCGCTGAAGCGGCTCCAGAAACAGCCTCAGGTCCTCCACCTGGACCTGTTCCGCGGCCTTGAAGACCGCCCGGCGATAGCCGAAAATGTCATCCGACGCAAAGGGCAGATGATACACCGCCAGACAGCGTGGTCGGATGAACTGCTCAATGAACCGTTTCCCCTTACTTAACGTAATCCATGGGAAGTCCAGCAGAGCCAGGTCCACCGGGCCGGTCTCCTGCAGGAACTCCCGCAGAGCGGGGCTGGCCACGGCGCAGTCCCCGGGGATCAAAACCCGAAAACCGCTTCCGTCAAGAAGGCACCCGTAGTGAGCTACGTTTGCATACTGTTCCCCCTCGTGTGGCAGGCGGATCGTAATCCACTGGGAAGTCCAGCAGAGCCAGGTCCACCGGGCCGGTCTCCTGCAGGAACTCCCGCAGAGCGGGGCTGGCCACGGCGCAGTCCCCCGGGGATCAAAACCCCGAAAACCGCTTCCGTCAAGAAGGCACCCGTAGTGAGCTACGTTTGCATACTGTTCCCCCTCGTGTGGCAGGCGGATGAATTGAACGGACAACTCGGGCAGAAATAGCTGCTCCCGGGGACGGGAGAGAAGAAGCTGGTTTTCAAACTGCCGTTCCGGCAGGATTGCCTTTGCGAAAGGCCACCGTTCCATGGCCAGCCGGGTCAGACGCTGAGAGAAATGGTCCGGGTGGCAGTGGGTATAAAAGATCAGGTTTGGCTCCGCAAAATCCGGATGAACCGCCACGGCGGCCTGAAGCTCTGGAGAGAGCGTGGAGAATCCAGAGACGGCTTTATCGTGCAGGGCGTCCACCCATAGGCGGATGCCGCCGAGCTGCAGGGCCGCGCCGGCGTTGGCACTGAGTGTGATCTGGCATATAGGCATATTGCAGGAGCTCCTTTGTAAAAATCAAATAAATTTTCACTTTTAAGACAGGGTCAGGCTACTGCCAGTATATCACGACATTTTAAAAAATCCAGAAGAAATTGAAAAAAAGCGCGATTTGTGCAAAGTGCTTTTTTTGACAAAAAATCATATATAAAGTGCTGAAAATGCAAATATTATAAGGATTTAGTTGCTATTTAGTCGTGATAATGTTATAATTGTCCACGTTAACGGAAAATTCATAATTTTCTGTGGAGCGGATCTGACCAAAGAATAATCTCCTGCGCCACATTCGGAATGCACGGCTGATTATCCGGATAACGCGCATAAATATTCTAGTGGAAAGACCGCAGCATCAACAGGAGGGATTGATCAAATGAGTGTCTACAAAAAGATCATGGATGTCATTGCCGGAATTGAGAAGGTCGTTCTCAGTGTGGTTTTGGTTTTCGTCACCGTGATCACCTTTGCAAATGTCGTGGTCCGAAAGCTGAGCGACAGTCAGTTTGCCTGGACCGAGGAGCTGGTTATCAACCTGTTTATTTTGATGATCATGCTGGGCTGTGCTCTGTGCGCACGGGATGGAAGCCTAATCAGCCTGTCCCTGATTTTTGACCGGCTGAAGGTCGGCGGAAAAAAGGTATTTACGCTGATTATCACTGTGGCTAACACCATATTCTGGGTCCTGCTGATGAAGACCGGCATCGACAAGGTCTTGACTCAGATGGCCAACGGCAAACACACCTTTTCCCTTGGCTGGCCTGAGTGGATATTCACCATTTTCCTGCCCATCGGCTGCCTATTCTTGATCCTGCACACCATTGAATTCTGCATCGATGTAATGACCGAAAATGCGCCTTGCGTGAAATCTGAAGATGAAGGAGGAAACGACTGATGATCAACCTGATTTTGTTTGGTTCCTTTTTCATTATGCTGTTTCTGAACATCCCCATTTGCGCAAGTCTTGGCCTTTCGTCCATTCTGGCGATGATTTACTCCGGGGACAAGCTTTCCGTGGTCCCTACCAACGTTTACAACGGCATGGCAAAATTCCTGCTGCTGGCAATCCCGTTCTTTGTCCTCTCCGGCAACATTATGGCGAAGGCCGGAATCTCCACGCGTCTGGTCCAGTTCATTGACGACTGCATTGGACACCGCCGCGGCGGTATCGCCATTGTGTGCGTTGTGGTGGCCTGCTTCTTCGGCGCAATTTCTGGTTCCGGCCCGGCCACCGTGGCAGCTCTGGGTATCATCCTGATCCCCGCCATGATTAACCGCGGCGGCTTCTCCGCGCCTTTCTCTTCCGCCATGATGGCGACGGCCTCTTCGATTGCCATTGTCATTCCGCCCTCTATCGCGTTCGTGGTGTACGCCTCCATTACCGGTGTCTCCGTGGGCGACATGTTCATGGGCGGTATCCTTCCCGGCATTATGATGGGTATTGCACTGGTGGCCGTCATTATGATCGAGGTTCGCCGCAAGGGACTGAAGGCCACCCGCGAAAGAGCCTCCTGGGGTGCTCGCTGGAAATCTTTCCGCGCCGCGTTCTGGGGCTTTTTGATGCCTGTGATTATTCTGGGCGGTATTTACGGCGGTATCTTCACCCCCACCGAGGCCGCTGCCGTCTCCGTGGTATACGGCCTGATTGTCGGCGTGTTCATTTATCGAGAGGTCAAGCTCCGGGATCTGTACGACCTGCTGGTCGACTCCGGCAAGACCACAGGCGGCATCATGCTCATCATCGGCGGTGCGACGCTGTTCTCCTACATCTGCACGGTCCACGGTATTTCCGGTGCGGCCCAGGAGCTGTTGCTGAATATCGCCGGAAACAAGTTTGTGTTCCTGCTGATCGTCAATGTGATCTTCCTGATCGCAGGCTGCTTCGTGGACGCCAACTCCGCCATGTACATCTTCATCCCCATCATGTTCCCCGTGGCGCAGCAGCTGGGCATCGACCCCATTCACTTCGGCGTGCTGTCCACCGTGAACCTGGCGATCGGTCAGGTAACTCCGCCCGTGGGCGTGAACCTGTTCGTGGCCATCGGAGTCAGCGACAAGCTGAGGGATGTCAAGGATAAGACGAAGGTTACGATCGAGACGATCTCCAGAGCGGTGTGGCCTATGATTATCGCCTGCGTCATCACGCTGCTGATTGTTACCTATATTCCTTTCTTCTCCACTGTGTTCCTGGGCGCTGCGGCCTGATTCCAAGGATCTGCCATCACGCGAGTGATTTCAGATAACGCAACTTGATTACGCAACCAAAATTTTAAGGAGGAAAAACCATGAAAAAGTTTCTTGCACTGGCTATGGCTCTATCCATGACCGCCACGCTGCTGGCTGGCTGCGGCGGCACTCCCGCTGCCTCCACTCCCGCTGCTTCCGGCAGTTCCTCTTCCAGCGCTGCTTCCAGCGGCGCCAAATTTGAGAAGGCGACTTGGAAGTTTGCCTGCTCTGCCACGGAGAACACCTGCTGGGCGGACATGGGCCGTGACTTCGGTCAGATGGTGTCGGACGCCACCGGTGGCGCCATCACGGTTGAGGTCTATGCTGCCGACCAGCTGACTGCCGGCAACCAGTCCGAGGGCATTCAGGCCGTTATCGACGGCACCACGGAGCTGTCCGCTCACTCCAACCTGATTTATTCCGCGTTCGATCCGCGTCTGAACGTGGTCTCTCTGCCCTTCCTGTTTGATTCCGTCGACGATGTTGATGCGAAGATGGACGGCGCCGGCGGCAAGGCCCTTGGCGAGGTCGTCGAGAGCAAGGGCCTGCACCTGCTGGGTATTGGTGAGAACGGCTTCCGTCATCCCACCAACAGCGTCCGTCCCATCGATTCTCTGGCTGCTATGAAGGGCCTGAAGCTCCGTGTTGCCGGCTCCGAGCTGCTGAATGCTGAGTACACCAAGTGGGGCGCCAACTGGGCCAACGCCAACTGGTCCGAGGTTTATACCGGCCTGCAGACCGGCACCTATGACGGACAGGAGAACCCCCTGCCCACCGCCGACGGCGCCTCTATCTCCGAGGTCCAGAAGTATGTCACCTATTGGACGGGCGTGTATGACTGCATCTTCTTCTGCATGAACGGCGATCTGTACAATTCTCTGTCTCCTGAACTGCAGGCGATCGTTGATGAGTGCGGCCAGAAGGCTGCCCAGAATCAGCGTCAGTTGGAGCGCGAGCAGGATCAGGTTGTTCTGAAGAAGTGGGAAGACGCCGGTATTACCGTCACCGAGCTGACTCCCGAGGCTGTTCAGGAGTTCAAGGATGCTTCCGCTTCCTGCTATGACGATTTCGCCAGCGTGCTGACTCCCGAGCTGATCGCCGCCTTCACGAAGTAAGCATCCGATCTCCGGGAAACAGTTACGAATATTTTTAAGTTGCGTTAACTGGAAGAGCGTGGCTGCAGGCGACTGTCGCCACGCTTTTTCAGAATCGCACGAGTGAAAAATTTGACAATTTGTTGAAATTTGACTCAAGGAATTCACAATTTTCATAAAAAACCGATAAAAGTCGGCAGAAGGGAGTTTTTCCTATGGCAACTACCAAGGCTGCACAGGCAGCATATACCCAGGACCAGGCCAGGAAATTTTACGAGACCATGTCTACGATTCGCCATTTCGAGGAGAGCATCAAGCATGACTCTCTGGCCGGCGAGATTCCCGGTTTCGTACATCTGTACATCGGTGAGGAGGCCATTGCCACCGGCGTGTGCGCCGCTCTGCGGCAGGACGACATGATCGAATCCACACACCGCGGCCACGGCCATTGCATTGCCAAGGGCGCTGATGTGAACCGGATGATGGCTGAGATTTTCGGCAAGAAGACCGGCATGTGCCAAGGCCGCGGCGGCTCCATGCACATCGCGGACTTCTCCATCGGTATGCTGGGCGCCAACGGCGTCGTGGGCGGAGGCTATAACCTGGCCACCGGTGCTGCGCTTGCTAACATGAAGGTTTTGAAGAACGATAAGGTTTCCGTGGTCTTCTTCGGCGACGGCGCCTCCAACCGTGGCACCTTCCACGAGGCCATGAACGTGGCTTCCGCGTGGCACCTGCCCGTCATTTTCGTCAACGAGATGAACTGCTGGGCGTCCACCACGCCGTATCGTACCACCTGTAACACTGAAAATATCTCCGACCGTGCGGTGGGCTATCATGTTCCCGGCGTGATCGTGGACGGCCAGGATGTCTTCGCCGTCTATGATGCGGCTGTGGAAGCTGTTGCCCGCGCACGGAAGGGTGAGGGTCCCACCTTTATCGAGGCCAAGACCTACCGCATCGAGGGTCACTAT
>Ga0183099_1001559_pt1 | contig 13053 bp, 12 predicted proteins | sample Biomet1_FD_127788 | JGI IMG/M metagenome (GOLD analysis project Ga0183099, IMG submission 127788) | Microbial communities from bioreactor (seeded with anoxic lake sediment) at LBNL, California, USA - Biofuel metagenome 1 | ecosystem: Engineered > Bioreactor > Anaerobic > Unclassified ... | reverse complement strand
GGCCCGGGCGCGCACCGCCTTCGCCCTCCGGGCTTCGCGCTGCTGCTACTTCCTGCGTCCATGCGATTTCACCTCTCTCATATGTACAGAATGAAGAAGACAGGCACTGCGGCCGTCCTCTTTGATTTCATTTTATTCTCGAATGGCGAACGCGTCAAGGGAAAAAATATTGACTTCATTACAAGGTATGTATTGAAGCCGCTCGCTCCCATCGGCACCGAAAAGCTGAGAATAAAAAAGGCGGGCGGCAAAATGTATACAGGACGTTTTTGGGGGAAAAACGTCCTATATAAAATGAGTACACCTAAAGTAAACGCTGAGAAAAATAGTAAATAAAGCCGCGGGCCAAACTGGCCCGCGACTTTGACATCAATTAGCCGTTTAGTACAGCATCGCTGCAAAAATGCGTTCTGCCAGAGCGGGAAGCGCCGGAATGCGGGAGCACAAGAGCCAGCAGATTAGCGCCAGCGCTACGCCGGCGGGTACATCGGCCAACCGGTGCTGCCGAACCAGCACGGTGCTGGCATAGATAAATAGTGCCAGCAAATTGGCCGTCAGCTTCCAAATAAGGGCCACCGGCGCCGCGGTGACTGCCAGCGCGCACAAACCGCTGATCAGGCAGTGCACCGATGGGAATAAATTATCCGGTGTGTCGAAAAAATAGACAACCCGCAGTGCAAAGCGAAACAGGCCCCGACCTGAGATGTGCGGACGATCCATCCGCGTGGGCAGCAGGATAAAGCAAATGTCCGAAATTGTGTTGCCGAGCAGTACCGCCGCTGTCAATGGCCAGAATGCATCGCCGGAGCGGGCCAGTCCGTAATAGGTCAGCGCCCAGAATACAAAACTCCCCACATAGGGCACGACCATCGCAGGCACGAGGGGCAGACGCTCGTCCAGCCGGGATACCACATCATAGTGGGTGCGGCCACGCTGGAGCAGCTTAATAAGCGCGTACAGCGCAGCTTGATAAAAAAGCAAAAAGGCAGCCGAAACGGCAGCATATAACGGAGTCATCGAAAGGCAGCCCTCTTTCGGAAAAGGATGAAAGGTACGTATTTGTGCGGGCGGGGTGACTTAGTTTCTTCGCTCATGTGCGGCCGCTGCCCGGCCCGTCGGCGGCATATTACGCAAGCTCCTCCGCGGGTGCAGAAGAGACAGCATCCGCCGCTCCGTCGATCTGAAGCGCGGTATAGAGCGACTGGTAATATCCTTTCTTCGCCATCAGCTCGGCGTGGGTGCCGCGCTCGGTAATCTTCCCGTCACGCACCACAAGGATCAGATCTGCGTGGCGAATAGTGCTCAGCCGATGAGCAATGACGAATGAGGTGCGGTTTTTTAAAGTATGGCTGATGGCGGTCTGGATCAGAGCCTCTGTTTCGGTATCCACCGAGGAGGTGGCTTCATCCAGCACGAAGATTGGCGGGTCGGCGATGACGGCACGGGCGAAGGAAATGAGCTGCTTCTCGCCTGTGGATAGACGGTCGCCGCCTTCGCCCACGTCGGTGTCGTAAACTTTTTCCAACTTTCGTACCACCGCATCGGCTGAGACCAGCTTCGCTGCTGTCTCGATCTCCGCGTCGGTTGCATCCAGTTTTCCGTAACGAATATTGTCGCGTACAGTGCCTGAAAACAGGTGTGGATTTTGAAGCACATAGCCAAGGTGAGTATGCAGCCAGAGCTGGCTGCGCTCCCGGTAATCAACGCCGTCGATGAGGATTTGGCCTTCCGTTGGCTCGAAGAATCGGCAGGCCAAATTGACCAGTGTGCTTTTTCCCGCGCCGGTTTCGCCGACGATGGCCACATTTGTACCGGCGGGAATATGGAGATTGAAATGCTCCAGTACATTTTCATCGCCGTCGGGATAGCAGAAAGTCACGTCCCTGAACTCAATCTCTCCCCGGATGGGCGGCCAGTTCTCTTCTTTCGGGTCGAAGCAGTCACCATAGGTCTGCTCAACCTCCGGGGAGTCCTGAATGTCGCAGGAGGTCTCTAGCAGGGCGGTGACTCGCTCGATATTGACCTGGGTAGCCAGGAATTCCGCAAATACACCGGCCATCTGCTGGATCGGCTCGAGAATGCTCAGGGCGTAGGCGATAAAGGCGGACAAGATACCGTAATCTAGGGCGGAATTCATGACGAGGTATCCGCCGCGGGCCAGCACCAGGGCCGCAGCTAGACTGCCGAAAAACAGCACCACCGGTACGAACAGCGCGTTGAGCCGTGTGGCATGTAGACTGCCTGCGTACATTTCACCGGTCAAGCCGGCGAATTCCTGGCAGTTCTTACCCTCGATCACTAAAGTTTTCGAGGTTTTGGCCCCTGTGATACCTTCGTTGTAAGCACCGGTGATTCGGGAGTTAATATGCCGCACCTTTCGGTTGACCACGAGGATCTTCTCTTTGAAGAACATCGTCAGCACCGCCACCGGCGGCACGACCCAGATGACCAGCAGCGCCAGCTTCCAGTTAAGGATCAACATCGCGACGAATACGCCCAGCACATAGAACAGGCCCCAGAACAGATCTATAAAGCTCCAGGCCACCAGTCCTGCGATGCGGTTGTTGTCACTCATCACGCGGGCGAGTATGTATCCAACGGGCGTCTTGTTGTAATAGGAAAAGCTCAATTTCTGAAGGTGGATAAAGGCACTGCGGCGCATATCGCGGCCCAGCAGCATCTCAATGCGCATGCACAGCCGGGAAAAACTGATGACGCCCAAGCACTGGAATATGGTCACCGCCAGAAAAAGGGCAGAAAAGATGCCGATGCCCGCAGTACTCTGGGGTACGATGAAATGGTTGACCGCGTAGCTCTGGAACAGTGGAAACAGGATGTCACAGCTGGAAACCAGAAGCATGACCACGACGACGGCGAGCATCTTTTTCTTATACGGCTTGATAAAGGGCAGAAGTTTTTTCCATACCTTCAAATCAAACTTGGGCTTGCCCTGCGGATATTCATGTTCATCCATCTCAGCACGCCTCCTCTCCGTCGGCGGCCCGACTCTGCATTTCGTAGATGTGCTTATAAATTCCACCTTGCTGAATCAGTTCGGCGTGGGTGCCGAACTCAGCGGCATGGCCGTCCTCAAGCACCAGAATGGCGTCTGCCTGCATCAGGGTGTTAATGCGGTGAGAGATCAGCATCACCGTACTGTCGCCGGTGTCGCGGCGCAGAGCGTCGCGAATCTGTGCATCGGTCTCCAGATCGACGGCGGACATTGAATCGTCAAACACCATGATAGGCGAACCCTGCATCAGCGTTCGCGCGATAGCGACGCGCTGCTTCTGTCCGCCGGACAGTGTGACGCCCCGCTCGCCCACTATTGTGTCATAACCATTGACAAAACTCATAATGGAATCGTCCACCGCTGCGATCGATGCGCTGTGGCGGATGCACTCCATATTCTCCCGGTCACCGGCAATGGCGATGTTTTCGGCGATGGTCTTTGAAAACAGAAAAGGCTCCTGCAGCACAACACCGACGCCGTGCCGCAGATGGGCGCGGTCAATTTTCCGAATATCCACGCCTGAGATAGTGATGCTTCCGCTGTCTTCAGGCAGCTCATAGAGGCGGTTGAGCAGATAGGTAAGCGTACTTTTGCCGCTGCCGGTAGCCCCCAGCACACCGAGTGTTGTGCCTTTTTTAACAGTGAAGCTCAGGTCCCGCAGCACCGGCTGCTCGCCGTAGCCGAAGGTAACGTGAGAAAAGATGATGTCTCCGCGCAGGTCCGGTTTCAGGGCATCCGGTTCGGGCTTTTCCTGCTCGGCGTCCAAGATTTCCAGTAACCGGCGAGAAGAAACCCCGCTCTTGCTCATGTCGGAAAGAATGCGTCCCAGCGCACGCACTGGCCACGCCAGCGTCTGGTTATATGAGACAAAAACCAGGAACTCGCCCAGCGTCAGCGCGCCGCGGACGGCCAGGAAAGCGCTGGCGACGGCGACCGAGAGCATCTGCAGGCCGGTGACTAAGTCGCCCATACCCCAATAAGCGCCCATTGTGCCGCCCAGCTTAATCCAGTTGTCGGCAAATGTCTGATTGCTTTGGTCGAAGCGCTGCAATTCATGTTTTTCACGGCCGAAAGCCCGGACAACACGCACACCGGTAAGGTTCTCCTGTACAGCGACGGTTAGCGCTCCTTCGGATTCATCAGCCACTAGAAATTTTTTAGAGATTTTCGAAAAGAAAAACATGTTGTAGAAAAGCACCAGCGGGATAAACAGCAGTGCCACCAAACTGAGCTGCACGTTCATGGAGAACATCAGCGTCAGGGCCGTCGCTATCAGAATTATGGTGCGCACCACCTGGAGCAGCTGGTTGGACACGAAATTGCGCAGCACATCCACATCGGAGGTGCAGCGCTGGATAATATCACCGGTTTGGTTGGCAGTGTGCCATGCGAAGGGCAGGTGCTGGGTGTGGGTAAACAGGGCGTCGCGCATGCGCTTGACCAGTGCTTCCGTGTATTCTGCAATGCCCATTCGGGAACAAAGCTAAAGATGGCATTGAACACGGCGCATAGCGCCACGCCTGCGGCACAAACCATTAGGTGGCCGCGCAGCCATTCCCTGCCGCCGAGACCGTTGACCCAACTGGACAAAAAGGTAGGCAGCTTCATCGGGCTCCGTGCCAATCACGGAGTCTACGGTGAAACGGATAATTTGGGGCGAGAGAAAGTTGAATAGGATGGAGACGGCTGCCGCCAGTACCGCAATCGCAAAATATCGGCGGCTGCCGGTTGCGTAACGTTCAGGATGCGAATGTTGTTTTCATAATGTTTGTTACCTCGATGTAGTGATGCGGAGCGTGCCGCCGGTAACGGCAGCGACCACGTTCCCGCTCAAGTCGGTGCGCCAGACCCGTGCGCCCGCCTCCGTCAGCCACCGGAGGCAAGCGTCTTGGGGATGGCCGTATTCATTGCCCGCGCCGCAGCTGATAAATGCGTGTGCGGGAGAGGTCTTGGAGAGTAGCAACTCCGATGTTCCGTCGGAGCTCCCATGGTGAGCAACCTTAAGTACATCAATTTTCGGCAGGTCCAGCGTCTCAAGCAAAGTGGCGCTGGCATCGCCAGTCAGAAGAAATTTATATTCACCATATTCAGCAAGAAGAACTGCCGACAGATCGTTTTCATCCTCCGACGCCGCATTGGCAGCGGGGGAGAGTACGGAAACGATTGAGTCGCCGAGGACATAGTTTCGTCCGGCAGAAATCAGCTCCAGATCACAGTCGTTTTTACCGCAGAGCCAGGAAGCGAAGGAGTAGACCGCATCGGTGTCTGTGCTGTCGGGGAGAAGAAACAACCCTACGTCGTATTCTTCGAAAACCTGCCGGAGGCCGCCGTAATGATCGCTGTGGGCGTGGGTCAGAACGACGTAGTCGAGATGTGTCAGTTTCTGCGCGTGAAGATAGGCGAGCAGAGCAGCACTGCTGTCCGTGGGTCCGCCGTCGACAAGCATGGACTTTCCGTCGGAGACCAGCAGCAGCGCGTCTCCTTGCCCCACATCAATCATGTGGAGGGAAAAGTCGTTGCTCTCCTGCGGGGTTTCCCATGGGCGTAGCAAAAGGAGCACCGCGCACAGTCCCGTGCAAAACAGCATTGCCAGCGCGCAGATCATGCGGCCGGGGAGCTGCTTTTTGCCTTGCGTCATGGCCGCGCCCTCCCTGCCATATTTTGCGGAATGGATGCGGAGGTTTTTAAAGTGTGGGTAAAAGTGACAAGAGCCCGGTTGCCTACAATTTTTTCACAAAGTCCATATATAGCTCCACAGCCAGCCCCAGCGACAATTCGGACATACACTCATCCGCACCGTGGACACCGGCATTTTCCCGAGCGGTACGCACCAGTGGAGAAAAACGCAAAACACAGTCCGCCAGGTTGGCATAATGTCGGCTGTCGGTGGCACCTGGCATCAGTGTCGGCAGACAAGGCAGACGGGGGAATGTTTCGTGGAGCGCGGCACAGAGCAGATGATACATCGGATGTTCCGGAGAGGACAGCGGAGACTCGCCGCCGTCTGTTATCAGTTCCACGCGCACGGGCAAATCAGTCAGCAGTGCCCGCAGGTGCTCGAGCAGTTCACCCGGCGTGTCTCCCGGCAGCAGGCGAGCATTAACCACCGCCTCAGCCAGGACAGGCAGAATATTAGGTGCGGGTGCGCCTTCCATCTGCGTGGGGACCACCGTACTGCGCATCAGCGCGGACATGCGGGGGTCATCGCGAAACACACGGGCCAGGATGGGCTGGGAAAAGGGTATATTGCAGACGGCAAAGCGTTTGCCAAAACTCATAGCGGGCAGAGAGTCCTCCAGATATTTCCGTACCACCGGCAGCAGTCGGTGATGGGGCTGAGCACTCTCGATACGGCAGACAGCCTCGCACAGAGCGCCAAGGCTTGTGCAGCGGCCCGGAGTGCTGCTGTGACCTCCGTCGGCAGTTGCGGTCAGGCGGAAGTTGCAGCTGCGCTTTTCGCCAACCAGAATAAGAGCAGCTGCATGCTCGCTGCAGCCGAGATGGTTTTCAGTAATGCAGCCGCCTTCATCGAGCACCAAATCAAAGTGAAGACCGCGTCGGCTGAGCAGTTGAGCCATGGCGGCGGCACCACCCATTCCGCCGGTTTCCTCATCGGCACCGAAGGCAAAGTAGATGTCGCGTCCAGGCTGATATCCCTGATACAGCAGATTTTCCGCCGCTTCCAGCAGACCAATGACGGTTGCCTTGCAGTCCACAGCACCGCGGCCGCAGACATAGCCGTCCATCCGGCTGCCCGCAAAAGGTTCGGCTGTCCAGCCAGGCCCCGGAGGTACCACGTCCAGATGTCCGCACAGCAGCACTGGCAGTTTCTCTGTTTTTTCTCCGGCTCGCCAGCGAAGCAGGAGACTGCCGTCCGGCATCGCGGCGCAAAGCATTTTGGACATCACCAGCGGATAACGGTTTCGGAGGTAATCGCCCATCCGAAGAATGCCCTCCCGCTCGCCGGTGACCGTGGAAATGGCTACGGCTGCGGCCAAGCTTTCGGCGGCATGCTCGGTCAACGCGTCATCGGGCCGGTGGGTCCGAAGGGGCGAGGAACAGCGGTTGTTTCGCCTCCCGGCCGCAGAGCGCGCAGAAGCGCCCAGGCCAGCAGTGCCAAAACCAGCAGCGCCAACAGAAGCCGCACCGCCGTGCTGAAACGAGCGTTGAAATTACTGTACAAAATCTGCAGGCCGGCCCACAGGTTCTTCAGCCCTTCAGTCATACTCGAAGCTCCTTTCCACAGATCACGCGTGCCTCTTCGATGTCGCTGGTGATCTGAGCGCGCAGGGCGTCGCCTGATTCAAACCCACGTTCGGGACGCAGGTATTTCAAAAAGGCCACCCTTGCCGTGCGGCCATAAACATCACCGGAAAAATCAAGCAGAAAACTTTCAATACTGACGATATCGGCGTCGGAGAAAGTGGGCCGTGTCCCTATGTTGGTCACAGCCGCATATATCTGACCTTCTACCGTTGCCAGCGATGCATAAACGCCGCGTTTTGGCAGCAAAAGATCGGGTTCCGGCATCAGATTAATCGTGGGGTATCCCAGCCGTCGTCCGCGCTGAAAGCCGTTGCGCACCGTCCCTTCCAATGTATAGGGTCTGCCCAAAAGCCTTCGGGCGCTTACCATGCTTCCTCGTTGGACGCAGTCCCGAACACGTGTGGAGGAAACAGGCCGGCCACCCGATTTCACCGGTGGGCAGATAAAAACCTCCAGCCCGCAGGCGCGCAAAGTGTCAGGGGTGCCCGCAGCGTCTTTTACCGAAACGAAAGTTTTCGCCGCAGACCACCGCGCGGGCGCGCCAGCGCGTTTTCAGTATATCGGCAAAAATCCTCCGGATCGGTGGCTGCCATCTCTTCGTCAAAGGGTAGGGCTACAACGAGATCGATCCCCTGGGCACGAATAAGATCACATCGCTGCTGCATCATCGTGATCATTGGCGGCGCAACGCCGAACAGCTGCGAGCGAGGGTGCGTTTCAAAGGTCACCGCCGCACTGCCCCAACCGCGTTCCAGCGCAAGCGCGGCCGTGCGGCGCAGAATTGCCGCGTGGCCACGGTGGACGCCGTCAAAAAAACCCAGCGCCATCACCCGGTATTGTGCGTTCGCCATACAAAGTCCTCCGAATGGCAGCGGCGGAAACGGTCCGCAAAACCGTGTAGCCGGCGCCAGGCTAAAGCGCCATTTCTACGGCAAAAGTCGGGTTACCTATCGGCAAAAAAAGATGCCCTGCAGAATACTGCATCGCCACCTATGTCGAGTATACGGCATTCGCCCAGCCAGACAAAGGCGTTGTCCGCGTATACGCGGCAGAGGCCCCCAACCGGCGGAAGTGTCCCCGCTGCTAAATGTTCTTGTGCAAGAAATGCGCCGTTGCGGGCACGCACTATGCCTGCAGCATTTGCGGTCACAATAGGCAGGCCGGAAAAGGCAGTGTCGGTGGGAAGGACGAAAGGAGACAGATTGGGCTTGATGCACTCCAGTTCCTCAAGGGTATGGGCCTGTCCAATTGTAAAGCCGCCGCAGCGTGTGCGTGTCAGAGCGGCCATGCAGCCGCCACAGCCCAGCGCCGCGCCGAGGTCGTGGCACAGTGTGCGGACGTAAGTGCCTTTGGAGCACACAATCCGCAGGTCAAAATCGGTTTCCGGAGTTCCCCGCTCCCGGGGAAGCATCTCCAGTGAGGAAATCACAATCTCCCGGCGCTCACGTTCGATCTCGACGCCCCGCCGTGCCAGCTTATAGAGCCGTTGGCCGCCAACCTGCACCGCCGAATACATCGGCGGCATTTGGAGCAGTGGACCGGTAAAGCCGCATAGCATCTTGCGTAATTCTTCTTCGGTCACGCAGACCGGACGGGTCTCCAGAATATTGCCCGTGATGTCCTGGGTGTCCGTGACGGTCCCCAGCCGCAGACGAGCTATGTACTCCTTGTCCTGCCCTGCAGCCCAGTCGCTGGCGCGCGTGGCGCTTCCCAGCAATACGATCAGCAGGCCCTCAGCCATGGGGTCGAGGGTGCCGGCGTGTCCGATGCGGCGTTGGCCAAAGATTCCGCGCAACTTGGCTATCGCGTCGTGCGAAGTAAAACCTTGCGGTTTACACAGCAACAGGACGCCGTTATACATCGGCGTCACGGAGGTCAGTAGCGGCAATTTGTTCGGCAGCGGCCTCCATCACTAAATGCAGAGCGTTGGCTCCGTCACCCCGCATGGTGCAGCCGGAAGCACGCGGGTGCCCTCCGCCGCCAAAGCGGGCACAGATGGCAGATGCGTCCACCGGACGGTGGGAACGCACCGAAACCTTATAAGTGCCATCCTGGTTTTCAGTAAAGACAATGCCGACGAGCACTTGTTCCAGCGCCATTGTGAGTGAGGAAAGGTTGTCCAGATCGTCGCCGCCTGCGTTGGCGGCATCAATCTCCCCGTGCGTTAAAATCGTACCGCAGATCAAGCCATCCTTTGAAAAGGTCAGTCCATCAAACAATGCGCGTTCGATCTGAAAACGTGCACGGGATTTCTTTTCAAAGAACTCCCGGTTTATTTTTAAGAAATTAATGCCGTTTGCAATACAGTCCGCCGCAATGCGGTGGGCGAGCGGTGTGGTATTCGAGAATTTGAAGCAGCCGGTGTCGGTGGAGATCGCCGTGTACAGCGCTTCCCAGGTAGAAAGGTCGATCGGCGCAGCCAGTCCCTCCAGTACCTGAAAAATAATCTCTCCTGTGGCGCAGGCCGAAGGCCGCACCAATCCTTTGCGGGCAAATTCCCGATTGGTGCCATGGTGGTCAAGCACCAGACCGACGCGGCCATGGTACACCTCCATCGACGGGGGCAGCAGCTCCTCGTCAGCCACATCCACCGCGACAATGGTCTCCGGCACAAAATCATCCGGTGCGAGAAGTGCGCCGCATAAAAAGGATAGCCGGGGTGTGTCTTCCTCGTTATGGGCAATGAAGGCAGTTTTGCCGACGCCGCGCAGACCGCGGCACAGTGCTGCAGCCGAACCGAGGGTATCACCGTCGGGGCGCCGGTGGGTCAGCAACAAAAACCGGTCATGGCCGCGGAGATAACCGCAGACCTGCGACAGGTCATACTGTTCCATCGGCGTCACCGCCCTCGTCTTCGTCGTGCTGAATGTCCAGTTTGTTAAGCACCTCTGCAATGTGCGCGCTGTGTGCGATAGACTCATCAAGGACGAAGGTAAGCTCCGGCGTATAACGCAGCATCAGCCGGTGAGCCAGTTCCCTGCGCAGAAAACCCGCGCAGGATTTGAGGCCCATTCGGAGCTCTTTTTCATCGAACTCACCAAGAATGGTGAGGTAAACCTTACACCAGCGTAGATCATTTGTAACTTCGCAGCGCAGCACAGAGATCATCGGGCCTTGAATGCGCGGGTCTTTGACCTGACGCAAAAGGGTAGACAATTCCCGCAGGATTTCCTCGTTGATGCGGACAAGTCTATTGGAATTGGTTGGCATATATTACCTCCTGAATCACGGGGGGCAGATGTGGGGCGGGACGGGCGTTATGCCTTGATCTGCTCCATGATGAATGCTTCGATGACGTCGCCGACCTTAATGTCGTTGTACCGCTCAAAGCTCATGCCGCATTCATAACCCTGGGCGACTTCGCGGACATCATCCTTGAAACGCTTCAGAGTCGCCAGGTCGCCCTCGTGGATGACAATACTGTCGCGGACAATACGAATTTTTTCGCTGCGCTGCATCTTGCCGTCGGTGACATAACAGCCGGCAATAGTGCCGATGCCGCTGACCTTGAATGTCTGGCGTATTTCGGCGTGGCCAAGGATAGCTTCCTTGAATTTGGGTGTCAACATACCCTTCATGGCCTGCCCAATCTCGTCAATGCAGTCATAAATTACACGGTAGAGGCGAATGTCCACCTTGTTTTGGGACGCCTCTTCGGCGATACCGACCTCCGGTCGGACGTTGAAACCGACGATGATCGCATCACTGGCGGATGCAAGCATCACATCGTTGCTGTTGATGCCTCCGACGCCGTTGTGGATGACACGGACGCGCACTTCTGCGTTGGACAATTTCTCCAGGCTGGCCTTAATAGCCTCGGCGCTTCCCTGTACATCGGCCCTGACGATGATGTTCAGATCTTTGATCTGGCCCTCTTCAATATGGGAGAACAGGTTTTCCAGTGTGACTTTGCCCACAGACGAGGTAATCTTTTCCTTCTCCTCAAAGCGGCGTTTTTCAGCCAGCTCACGTGCCATACGCTCATCTTCGACGGCATAGAATATGTCGCCGGCGCCCGGAACTTCTGCCAAACCAACGATTTCCACCGGAACAGACGGGCCGGCTTCTTCCAACTTTTGGCCGCGGTCGTCAGTCATCGCACGGAGGCGCCCGACAGCGGTGCCGGCAATGACGATGTCGCCGTTTTTCAGCGTGCCGTTCTGGATCAGGACGGTGGCCACCGGTCCGCGGCCGCGGTCCATCTTTGCCTCAATGACCGTGCCCTTGGCCAAACGGTTGGGGTTGGCCCTGAGCTCCTGCATGTCGGCGGTCAGCAGTACCATTTCCAGTAAGTTATCGATGCCCTCACGCTTGAGCGCGGAAACCGGGCAAACGATCGTGCTGCCGCCCCACGCTTCGGGGACCATTTCATGTTCGGTCAGCTGCTGCAGCACCCGGTCGGGGTTGGCGTTGTGCTTGTCAATTTTGTTGACGGCGACGATGATCGGCACGTTGGCGGCCTTGGCATGGTTAATGGCCTCGATGGTTTGAGGCATGATACCGTCATCGGCCGCCACCACAAGAATCGCTACGTCGGTTATCTGGGCGCCACGGGCGCGCATAGAGGTAAAGGCCTCATGGCCAGGGGTATCCAGGAAGGTGATATCCCGATCCTTAATGTGGACGCGATAGGCACCGATGTGTTGGGTAATACCGCCAGCTTCCCCAGCGGTGACGTTCGTCTGGCGAATGGCGTCCAGCAGACTGGTCTTGCCGTGGTCCACGTGACCCATAACCACGACGACCGGTGCCCGGGGCTGGAGATCCTGACTCTCGTCATCGTGCTCGTTAAACAGGCGTTCCTCGATGGTGACGACTACTTCTTTCTGCGGATCGGCGCCCAGTTCGAGAGCGACCAGCGAAGCGGTTTCATAGTCGATAGCCTGAGATACGGAGGCCATAACGCCCATTTTTATCAGGCGCTTAATGACTTCTGCGGCGGTCTTTTTAAGGCGGAGAGCAAGTTCACCAACCGAAATTTCTTCCGGAATATAGACCTTGAGCGGCACCTTCTTGGCTTGAGCCAGACGTTCCAGCCGGCGGAGCTTCTCCAGTTCCTCTTGTCGGCGTTTGTTGCCGAACTGCTGCTGCTGGCGTTTCTGCTGCTGCTTGACCAGCTTCTGCTTGCTCTGCTGGTGGTTGTACCGGCCGGCTTGCTGGGGCACCAGGGTGTCCATTCGCTCATCGTATTTTTCGATATTGACATTGCTGCCGCGGGTGTCCACATAGTGGACCTTGGACGCTTTATCGCCGCTCTCTGCAGGCTTCTGCTCCGGCTGCGGCGCGGCCGCCTGCTGTGATTTATCCGGCGGCATATGCTGGAGAGTTTGGCCCTGAGTCCGTGCCTTGGCCTGCGGCTTAGGCGGCTGTTTCTTTAAGGCAGCCTGCGCAGCGGCAGTCTGGGCCGGTGCCTCGCGGACGATCAAGTCCTCCTTGGCCTTCTGCTCGGCGAGGATGCGTGATTCGCTTTCGCGCTGCTTGTTAAGCATACGTTCTTCCGCTTCTTTCCGGCGATGTTCGGCGGCGGCAGCCGCAGGCGCAAAGACCTCCGCAATGCTGCCGATCTGGTTCTTTTGGCTCAGATAGTCTAAGACCAAATCGAGCTCAGGCTCCAGCAGCACCTGCGAATTGCTGCGCACGGTCACACCGAGCTTTGTCAGCGCGTCGGTGACAGTCTTGGCGGGCATGTCGAAGTCCTTCGCCACGTCGGAGACTTTATATTTCTGTACCATAGGCTATTTCCCCCTCTTGTCGGTCGCGCGGGAAGTCCCCGC